>Ga0172362_10004439_pt1 | contig 12159 bp, 20 predicted proteins | sample LakKivs1_kivu2a2_FD_114534 | JGI IMG/M metagenome (GOLD analysis project Ga0172362, IMG submission 114534) | Sediment microbial communities from Lake Kivu, Rwanda - Sediment s1_kivu2a2 | ecosystem: Environmental > Aquatic > Freshwater > Lake > Sediment | place: Rwanda: Western Province, Lake...
CAGAGAGAAATCCCAGATAAGGGGAATTGAAAGTCATGATCGTTAATCAGCTGGTCAAACTTAACGCGTTCTGCATAGATTCCACATGGCATTACATGACATTCGGAGTTCCGATATTTCCTACTATCGGTATATTGGTTCTAGTTGCGGTTCTGAATGTTTATGGAGTTGAAGCGCGAAACTTAGCTAGCAAACCTAGTAGGTTGAGTTTTATGTTACTTCGCGATTATTGAACATCTTCACATTCTCATGTCTTAAGGCCTTAGATTAGCAAGCACAAATCTAATATTGGGTTCTTGATACTTGAAGGATGTTAAAAGTGGGTGTTATGAGAACATTGAAGGCGGAGATGATAGAGAGGCAGCTCAGAGAACGAATGAGAAAATACTGCAGCCTAGCTGAAACCTGCCCCCACATAGGTCGCAACGAATGTGCAAAGTGCGCCCACAACTCTTTGAAACTAGGCAGGTTAAAGGACAAGGAATTAGAGGCCGAAGCATAGCACGAGCTATATTTCGAGGATTTTTTCTTCAGTGATCTCGAGGTATGTTTAGTTGCAGTTGGTTTCTGAACTCGGTAACAAACGCGCCGCCGATTTTCACCTTGTCTCCGATGTTCACTGTATCTATCCTTTCTTCCCAGAGTGAAAGTTTTATGGTTCTTGTTTCGTCTTCAAGAGTGGCATCAGCTACAGAGCGTGGTCCATAACGCGTATTGACTCTTCTAGGTTCCGAAATGTCAACAATCTTGGCCTCAACCGAGATTCCGCTCATCCCACGCTTTATTTCCGCGATTTTCATAGAGGCAACATCAAATCGTATTCTTCTTCAGTCAACTTCCAGCCCTCCCCATTCGTATCTCGTCCAGATGCCGTTCAACCCGCTTCTTTTCTCGAACAAGCTCTAGGTAATGAATGTAGACATGGGCGTCTTCTTCGCCGTGTCCTCGGCGGGTCCACTCGTCCAGCAGCTTCACTGAGACCTCGGAAAGGTTGCTAAACGTCTCTGTGTCCAGCCCTAATCCGCGGATTAGTTTGTGCAGTTCGGCGGCGACCTTCCCTAAGTGCCTATCCAGCCGGTCTAGTTCCTTCACCATTTTGAAGTGGCACCGCTTCAGCCCCTCATAGTCAACCGGCGCGGCTTCCCCAATCTCTTTCCCCGAGTGTTCACTGACGAACTGCTTTATCATCTCGTTAAGCTTCGCCGAGACCGACGTATCCAACACGTCGCGGCATATCCGCTTCATTTCTTCGTATTGTTCAGGTTCCACGTAGACACTGACAATCTTCTTCATTCCAGACCGCCCAGCCAGATCTCCTCGAGCTCGGCTTCCACACGCGCTTTCTTCTTGAGGGCGTCCATCAACCATATCCAGCTTTCAGCGTCTTCCGTGCCCAGCAGGAACCGCAACACGTCGGGGGCACTGAGTACCGCCTTCTCGTCAAGTCCCTGCGCCCTCAACCGACTATGGAACTGTCCCTGTTTCAGCCTTCTCGCGATTTTGCGCTTCAGCGCCTTCACCTGCCTGCGGGTCTTCTCTACAAGTTCAACGTACCCTGTTTCTTCTATGACCTCAGAGTGGCGTTGCCCCAGCGTTTTTATTCTCATACACTACACCTCTACAAGATAAATATACAACAAACAAACAACGAGTGCACACCCCCACACAAAACAGAGCTACTTTCTTATATGTCCATGAAAAACAAGGGTTCGCCGGCGACAGCTAATAGGCAACTGGGAAAGACGCCTGTTTCTTTCTTCTTTTTCTTCTGGTAACCATTATTACCAGAAGATACTTCGGCTGTGTATTATTAGCTCTGTTTTTTTGAAAAACGTTAAGCGGGCGCATATATGGGAAGCCCGCAGAAACCTTCTTTTCGGGAAAAAAGGCTGAATCTGGGTTACTGCAGAAGGCGGCGTTACGGAGTTCTTATCCAAAGGAAAGAAGGAATTAACGAATTTACGAACAAGGAGAAAGGGACAAAGGTGTCCCTAAGTTCCTTGAAGAATGTATACCCCTATTGCGGAATTCCGTAACTTCAACTAGTTGAAGTTCCTTGAGACAAATCTGAAAACAATGTCATATTATGACATAGAGATAGATATGGGAAAAACGCAAGGCAAATAGACAGAGAATAAACCCAGATTAGGAATCTCGCCATAGCAACCTGAAAAGGATCTCCTACGAACGATCAGTTTTTGGGAAAGGGAAAATGTTAGCAATCTTGCCAATACTTTCCCCCTGTTAAGTCTCAAGATTTCAATCCCGCGAGACGGTAGTTTAAGCTTTGCAGGCACAGAAAGAGGCGACGAGGAGGAAGAAAAAGGGGAAATGTTGCCAATCTTGGCAATACTTCCCCCCTGTTAAGTCTCTATCGAAAGGGGCCCCAAAAAACTAGAAACCAAGTGATAGCTACACTGTACCTCAAGCACGGGAAAACCCAGCAACAAATAGCGGACCTTGTTGGATTGAGTCAAAACAGGGTTTCAGAAATATTAGCATCATCGGTTTTCGATAATCCTAATAATTCGTAAGATATTAGGAACCACACTTAGTGCGGATACTAATAATTCTGCTGATAAGCGTCGTGAACTGAACTTGAAGACTATCCCGTCGTTGGAATCATTCAAGGCTAACAGAAAACACGGCGTTCCTCCGACTGCTGAAGAGAAAATTCGGGATATCCCGAATTTTGGCGCTTACCACGGAAAACAGCTTCTTCTGAGATTGTCAACAATACAAATAATTGTAATGCTGACAAACGAAGAAAATTGTCTGAAGAAGAATTTCTTAAGCCACGATCGCGGCAATTATCGTATCGGCGTACTTTAAACGATGACTTCCCAAAACTGTTCAGCGGATGAACGGTTTTCTGTCTCACTTATTTTGGGAGTACAAAATGCCAAAATTAGGAACGTTCCTATTTTTCTGTTTAGTCTTCTCAGGCAATTCCTTTTTTCTTGCACTACATTCCCAAGGAATTTTAAGTTACTTTAGAAATCGAAAGAAAAAAAGGAAAGGGGGAAGTAATAACGAACTCGTCAATACTTCCGTTTCCTGACTTTAGGGCGGACGCTGGGACCCGGGTTGAGAGAAGGACCTTCTTCTAATCCTTTACTCTGGAATAGAGAGGCATTACTCCGACAAGTCGCAGCCCGTCGGTTTCTAAATCTTCCTCGCTTAACTTGACCAACTCTTCAATTTTCAACAGCAGCTTCATGGCTTTTTCGTTGAGACCGTATTTTTCGCGGCATATCTTAGCTTCTTGGCTGAATCCACATTTCGACAAAACTAGGTATGTCGCGGCGCGGACAAGCAAGTAAGGCTGGATTTGCTCGTCCATCTTTGAAACAAGCAAAACCGCACCGACAGTCCTCAACACCCGCCCTAAAGCATCGCTTAAGATAGCGTATTTTTCGCCATCCCTATGCAACCCTAAACGTTTTAAGAGGCTACTGCCATACGCGAGCATGGTCTCAATGGGTTTTGGTTCAGTCGTCTCGGTGAGTGTTCTGATCTGTCTGATTGGAATTTGCTGTCGTTCTTTACTCTCATCTTTTTTGTTGTGGACCTTCGCTAACACCCGATAGGTAGATCCGTAGCTGAGGTTGCTGCCCAGCCCCTTGCCGAACGCTAAGCTGTTGCTTGGCTGAAAAGTTTCGTCGAAAGGAAGGCTGTGGTTTTCGCTTAAGGTCTTTTTCAGCACGGCGCCGCAAGATTTACAGACAACCTCCCCGTTTTCAGGATCCCGCCATAGGGCTTCTATGAAACACTCGGGGCAGTAGCGGTCGAAACTTATCCGTTTCGCGGACAAGTTTTTCTGGAGTTTTCGTCTGTATCTACAAATAGTTTCTGGCTCGACGTCTAGGCAGTTAGATAATTCTAAGGTTGAAACGTGTGGATCCTCATTTAGCAACCAGAAGAGTTTGACCAAGGATTTCGGCGGCGGTCCACGACTACCCATACTTGTTACCCCTTTCAGTGGTGAAAGTGTTTAACCCGCAATTTAAACTTAGAGAGGGGCGCTCTGCCATGTTATTGGCCGCCTTCTCTTTGTTCTTCCAGCACAGCTATCTCGCTGTTTCTGTTCATGGTTCGCCGCCGCCCGTTTTTCTCGAAGCATTTGCATTACCCGTTTCTTTAAACGTTAACTTTGCAGCAACTTTTTGCTTCGAGGTTAACGTTTCAGCATATTCTTCTCCCAGCTCCGTGAGATAGAAACAAACTCGCTGCCGGATCCAACAGTTAAACTGATCGGAATAGTAGGCTTTCCGTGACCCGACAAGACCGTAATCCGTCAGAATCTTGAATGACCTGTTGACGCTTGACTTCCGACTAGGTGAAATCTCACCGAACACTTCTCGGATAAAATCCACTTGCTTGTGCACGTGTTCTTTGTCGCGGTAGAGATAGAGGAGAATTTCTCTCATTTGTTTGCCAAGCCGCCCGATGCAAACGTTAATGTCGCTGTTCTTTTGAGCTTCAGAGTTAACGTTTGCAGTCAATCTTCTTTCACCCTGAAGTTATCAATAGGTCTATTATCCCAGTCTACCTTCTCAAGCAAAAGCTGGATCTTTGCGTCAATCTCTTCGAAAGTGTACCCTAGAGGACAAGACCCTTGAAGGTTTTTCTCCCATGTGCCTATATCGAAAGCGATCGAATGGTACCAGACACACATGATCCTGTGGCTCGTCCATTCTGGATGTTTCGTTTTGTCCAGTTCGTTGAGAATTGCGCACAAATGATACCCGTTGGGATCGAAAAACATGTAGGGGCAAGGGATCCCTAGTTTTAGATGCCTCTCTGATAGGTCCTTCAAACGCCTTTTCAGAAAGTTAGGAAGATCGCGGCGGGTCTTCCTGTGGCTCATTCTTTTCTTTCAACCTCCGTCTTTTCTGTCCAGAATGGACAGGGACCGTCTCCCTTTGGACACGCATCACAGTCTAGTAGGCTGACTGATCTGTGAAACAGGCTGCACCAGTATGGTTTGTCGATAAGCGGGTCGAAGTCAAACTCGTGGCGGCATATCCTCCGTGTGTGACCGTTAACATGCCAGATTCCGCCTAGAGAATTCGGGATGACATCAACAAGGATTTTAAGTCTTCTACTGATGTAGGTAGCTGCGTCTAGATCCCTTGAGGAAACGTACTTTTCGTAGTTATGGACATCAACATCGTGGAAGGTGTAGCCTCTCTCCTCTATTCCACCCGTGATGGCAAGACGCGTTCCAAAAACTTGGGTTGCTTCTTTAACCGCTTTTTTTGCGTCCTCGAGTAACAGTGGTTGCAACCTTAACGCGTTGAATCCATCTAGATCACATTCCGCGATTTCGTTTTCACAATGCTGACAGACGGGAAGCATCCTGCCTTTGAACATAACGCAGACTCTAGGTCTGGTCATGGCGGGGTTGCTACAGCGAGGTCGTAGCGGACTCTGACATTTTTCTGCTTTGCTCTGTTTGAACTTCCAATCTCTTGTTTTTTGAAGCAGTTGCGTCAATGTCTCACTTCCCTTTTTGCCTTCGGCTTGCGTCCTACGGTTTCTCCGTCCCTGAACAGCCAATAGAACAAGCCGCCTTTGGTCATACGCCCCCTATGCACTTCCAAATCTTTCACCAGCAGTTGGTAGTCGACAGACTCTTGCTTGTCAGCGCGCTGGTATTTTCCGCTGGAACCCGAAGCCTGCTGCCACGTAAACTTCTCAGGGTCGTATTGCAGGGTCTTAGAAACAGCGGTATCATTTTTCTGAAGCGTCTCCGTCTCAGACATTGTAAGATCGTCTCTACGGGATTTCCGCTTCTTCCGTTGCTCCACCATTGTCTCTCAAGCCTTCCTTTTCTGTTTTTGAATGTGAACCAACGTCCCTGTTTCGTTGAGTTTGACGGTGTAGTCATCCCCTATGTCGATGGGTCCATTCTCCAAAACCTTCAAGGACGCTTCGCTGAAGTTGGGTTGCTGATGTTCCCGATCCTTATAGGTAAAATCCCAGCCCCAAGAAAGGCTGCCTTTCTCGTATGTTCCGTCGTCTTTTCGCTTGCCCTTCCACTCGTGACTGAGAAACTCATTAGGGTCGAAGCTCCAGGGAACCTTGTTGTTGGGTTGCTGCGTGACCGGCGGCGGCTCCGCTTTCTGTCCTTCAGCTTGCAGGGCGAACACGGTTTGTTTGAGTTCTCTGAAGGTGTCTGTGATGTTTTCTAAGCCTTCCAGTTCAGCAACAACGCCGATTTCCTCGGACTCGTAGTTGCCGATGTTGAATTTTCGCGTGTAGGTGATTTCTCGTAGTTTCGTTTCGTCCACCTCCTCGTCACGGTGCTTCTGCATGAACCGGTCTAGCGTGTTCCATGGTGGATTCAAATTCTCCGTTCTCCATCCAGGTTGAAAGGGGCGCGATAATTGCTAACGCCTTAAACACTCCATCGCTAACCAATTCTCTTATTCCTCCTTCTTTTTTCGCCCACACACCATACACTCCGGAATATGATCTGCACCCACAAAATGTCGAGTCATCTTGCCGCAAGAAGGGCAATATTTAAACACACTAAACCCTACATCCATTTGCCTATTCCCTCCTTCTGTTTTGTTTATTTCTTTGAGAGTGTTCGCAAGCTGTGCCCACGCGCTACACTGATTGTGCCAGACTGGACACCCTTCCCGTTGCTGGCAGTAACGGCACTGTTGCTGGTACTCAGCGAGAATACGGCTAAGTTCCTCAGCGTTTTTTGCCTTCGCTTTCGCTTCGTCGTAACACAGGGCGCGTCTTTCGTCATTCATATCTTTCTTTTGCCTCCAAGTAGCCGTTGAAAAGCAGAATTGTGTCGATGACATCTTTGTTCTTAGCTCGTATCAATGTCTTTTCGGATAATACCGGTAGAAGGTCGGGGTTTCCTTGATGCAAGTAAGCCACCCGACCAAAGCCGTAGGTGTAGCCATCGTTCTCGCGTGCTATGTTAGCCTCAACTATCTCTAATAAAGCGGGTAGCAGTTTCCGGGCGGTCAGATTCTCAGTTAGATCTAGGAACTCGCAAGGGTCAGCATAAATCCGGTCGCCATTGTCTATGATTGTCTCTAGCAGTTCCGCTGCTTTTTCGTAAACCTTCACTACCTTCACTTCCTTCTCTTTATCGTTCAACCGGTTTCACCTCCCTGTGCCAAATCATCGTGTTGCCGACCCGTCTGTAGCCTTGCGCTTCGAGATCCATAACTAGGATCTGCCGCTTCTTGACTGGTGTGTCGCGCGGGATTCGCAGCCTGACGGTTATCGGCAAACCTTTTCTTTCAGTTTCGATTTTCTCATTGTTGGGTACGTTCTCCAACCGATTACGCACTCTCCTGGTCTCTGTTGGACCTTGCGGGGTTGGAGGGCGTACCTCCAATCTTCCGCGTCCTTTCTTTCCGTATTTTCAATGTCCATGTTTACCACTCCATATGGGGCATTTCTCTTTGAGACAGAAGCCGAGTTTCTGTATTGTTTTACATTTGAAAGGCTTGTAACCCTTCCGTTGTGCGTCTTCCACGAAATACCGACTTTTGTCCTCGTCAAAGTCGGCTTGGCCGCGGAACAGTTCCACAACTTGACTAGGGGAGACGCCTTTGTGCAGGTGTTCAACCGCTATGGCTAGCCGCATTAGATGGCTGTTGCGGTGTCCCCTGAGATCTTGACTTAAAGCGGCTGTTATGCAAGGACGAATCTCGTGAATTTTTTCAGAACTGAACTTTCTAACATTCTTGGATAGGACTTTTTTCAGTTTCTCTTCGGCTTTCAGCTCCTTGCAGACTGGTTCTAGAAGGCTGGTGTCTAAGCCGCATTCTCGAAAGACGGTTAGGCTTTGTGGTTCATAGAACTGGTGCGATAGGGTTATTGGGCTGCATGTTTTACCTGTTTTTTGGTGTCGGCTGAAAGGAACCCGGGCAAGCCGTTTAATATCCCCTAGAACCGCGGAGTCCAGAGTTTCAAATTCTAGCCCTTTCAACAGCTTACGTTGCAGCGTTTCGTAGACCCTTTTAGCCCTTTTTAAGTTCCATTCTCTGAAGCTAACCGTTTCGGTCAAGAATGTGTAAACATGATAGCCCTTCCCGCCGCTGAAGGTTAAGAAAGGCATTATTCGGTAGTATTGGATTAGGGTCTCCGCAAACTTGTGGGCTTCCTTCCATGCTTTGATTATGTCTTCTTCACAGTCAAAATCAAAAAACAACTTTTCCAAGCCGAAAGGTTGGTTTCTCTCCGAGAAAGGCTGGACGCTCATGTAAGATGGCCGTTTGCTCGCGTCTCGTTCCTGAACGTAGCTGGCTAGCTGCTCCGGTTTTTCTATAAAGTCCCGGCTGAAATGCGGTGCGGTCCCTGTTAAGACTTCTCTTCCCGCGTGGAAGCCGAACCATTCTTCTAGGAAGGGGAAAGAGGTCATTTCTGTCTTTCAGCCTCCAGTTTTTCAGCGCACCCTTCGCAGACATGAACGTTTTTGCCGTCGTCGGTTTCTACGGCGTGAGTTAGTCGGCAGCTTCTAACACAACAATTGGCACATTCGCCTATGCGGCTTAGATTGAGTTTTGATATGTTCTTGATTTGACGCGGGTCGACTTGACCGATAATAATGGTGGGTTCTGACCCAGCTTCTCTTCGTGATTTCGTGGACTTTTTAGAGACCGGCTTCTCTTCTCCTAGCTTTGTTTGTCTCTCTTCGTCAAGGCTGTCAACTCTGTCAAGGGGTTTTTCTATTTTAATATATTCAGAGCCGACGTTTCGGATGACCCATTTATCCCACTCACCGCCGTTAAAATCAGCTCTCCGTGAATTTAAAGTATAGAAAGCCCTTGACAGGCTTGACACGGTTGACGCATCGCCATTGAATCGAATCCCCTTGAATGCTGTCGGCCGGCTCTTTCCAAGTTGAGGACGCACATCAATGACAGAAATGTATTGAGGAAGATTCTTGAAAAAGGTGTCTCTGGTGACAGCTGGAAGAGAAAATTCCCGGCAATATTTAGTGAAAGCGTTGTACAGTTCTTGTTTGATAATGAAGGCGTCGCTATCAACCTCAAGAAGGTCCATAACAAATGCTCCGATCGGAGAGCTTTTTCGCACATAGTCCTCTCGGATCGCCTCAGTAGTCTGACTATGGCTGAACTGTTGATTCGCGAGAAGCCTTTTCAAACCGGCTAAAGCAAGGTTAAGAAGCCCTGAAAGCTCCTCGGGCGTTGTGATTTTCTCAAGGAGGTTAGGGTCACATCCGTCACCATTAAAGAAGTTGGGGAAAACAAGAATGATCCATCGTCTGAAGAATGCATCTGTGTCATCATACGCTTCTGGGACCTTGTTAGCCGAGAACAACAGTTTCGCGTAGTTGACAAAGGAAAAAGGGGTTACGAATTTTTCTTCAGCAGAAATAAGGTCTCCTCCAGTCAGCATTTTAAACATGCCTGTTGACTTTACTGCGCTGTCTGGAAGGTCGGCGTACATGTTAGCTAGCTTCCCAAACAAGTCAGCTGGCGCAAAGCGATTATTAATCAAATCTTGAAGGCTTCGCCCAGAAACGTTCTCATGTCCCAACAAGGCTTTAATCAATGCTAGGAGCGTTGACTTACCGTTTGCACCCCGTCCCACAAGCATCAGAGCTTTTTGAATAGGGTATCCCCGAAAAAGACAGTACCCTATTACTTCCTCAAGAACTGTTACATCCTCCACTCTCCCCGAGATCTCTTCGAGAAACTTTCGTATTCGTGGACAATCGGCTTCCGGGTCATAAAAAACTGGAATTTTCTGGAAAAACATAAAATCAGGGGAGGGAGGCGCCAGCGCCATAGTTTGAAGGTCCAGCACACCGTTCTCTAGGGATAAAAGGTGTGGTGGTTCCTCTCTTCTCTTCGTGTAAGTTGACGTTTTTATGTAGTCTATTACTTCGCTTGCTTTGTTCTTCCGATACTCCCCTTCTAGCCTTCGGTTGCACTCAAACCGGACTAGAACCTCCCCGTCATCCCTGTAAACGCCGTCTCGATAAACGTAGAGAACCTCGTTGTCCATCATAGTTGCGAAGTGATACGCTTCTTTAACCTCATCTGCTAAAAGTTTGGGTATGAAGCGCTTATTATCAAAGTATCGAGAAGGGTCAACCGTTAAGTTGTCGTCACATACGTCAATGAGTTTACCTTTACATTTAGGACATATCCCCGCGTCATCAGGTAATTCAGCTAGACAGGAGGGACATCGCTTCATTCAGCTTTCACCTCTTCTCAAGATGTCAACCCTTGAGTATGATGTCGGTCTCTGCTCGCAGCTCAGCCGCTGTTTGTTTTATTCGGCTTTTCTTCACAAAATCTCGCCTAATCTTCTCGGTACACATTTTGCATATCTCATCCCAGCTGCAAGTCGCACAATCATTGTAGCAAGGTTTGCCGCACTCGCAAATACAACACGGTACCGAGTCGGGCGAGTCTGGGATTCTAGAATCGCTCATCCCTCGGAAGCCTCCTTCTCGTCGGGAATGATTGGTTCTATGGTCAGGATATGGTCAACTTCGATGGCCACCTCGGTTATTCTGCAACCAGCTTTGCGCTCTAAGTAATCTATCCAACCTTTTGGAAGCGTTATTGAGCGGCTGTTGCCAAGCGCGATAATCCGCCTGATTATAGGCACAGAGATACACCACTATTAACTTTTTTGAACCACTATATATTTTTTGTTGATAAAGTATATATAAACCTTTTCTGTATTTTATAGGTTGAATAAAGTCACTATATGGTGGAAGAAATGGCAAGAATAAAAACAAGCACTGATTTAAAAATTTTGGAAATCCTAATGTTTGAACCCATGAGCCAATATGCTATCCATAAAGAAATAAAAATGCACTACAGAACCATACTCCGTCACATAAAAGAGTTGGAAGAGCAAAAACGAGTCAAAAACATAGACAGAGAACCAAGTAGTAAGGGGGGAATAGAAAAAAACATTTACGGTCTGACAACTGCGGGGCTGGTTGAGGCTTTGACCAATTTTTCAGACACTGTAAAGGACTGGGATAAAGTGGCACAGGTGAACGCGAATCTTTTAACATATATTTTCGGAAAGTGGAATCTTTTCAAAGAAAAAAACTTTACAAAAAGTATTCTTATATTATTAAAGGAGGCTCTCCTCCAGCTTAAGAATAGAGACTTGACATCGTTGACGGAAAGTGAAATCAGCAATTACATCACAAGAAGAGTGTTCTTCGGTTTGGAGTGGAGCGGGCTAGATAAAGGGCGTGAAGATCTCGTAAAAAACCTCCTTCCTAAAGACCGCGACCTAAAAGATTTCACGGATAACTTTTTTCAGGAACAAAGAATACAGTTGCAAACATGGACGGAGAATCTAGAGAAATGGATTCGCTTATGGCAAATGGCAAAGTCAGAGCAAGCACCGGACGAAGTGGCACTTCTAACACACAGCAAGTAGCCGACAGTCATAATCTTATCTCTGAAATAATTGATAGTGTTGGAATACCGAAACCGATAATGCTGACAATTCTGAAGCATTGACGAGTTCGCCATTATTTCGTTTTTCGCTTCTTTCTTTGGAATAGAAATACGTGTATCGGGAAGGGAAGCATTGTTGGGTTCAACATTATATTACCGGTTGCCGCGGCTAATAATTCTGGGAATAAATCTCGTATTTTTTCATCTGAAAAATACTTTAAGGTAACGGTTTTTAGCGTACCTATATAGAGATAGAAGAGGGCGATTATGTTTCCTTCTTGTATGGAGCTAAAGCCTATAATCTTTTTAGAGTTGAAAGAAAAGAAGCAATCAAGAATGCTCAAAATTTACCACCATGGGAACCAATCGTATTCAAAAACTCTAAAAGAACCTATTATTTTCCATTCCGATTGGCTCTTACTCCAATTCGTAAAATTGAAGAGACATTAGTGAGAATAGAATTTACATACATCGCAGAAAATCTACTTTTAAGAGGCGGCTATCGAAGAACACATTTCCAAGCGGACCAAACAACGCTGTCAAGTGTTTCTCAAATGGGAAATATTAATGAACAAGTTGAAAGACTTGAAATTCAAGGATATGACACTTTTATTCCCAGATTCACTAAGAACAGAAGTCTCATTTCGAGACCTGAAATTTATCCACTTCAGGAGGTCATAATCCAAGCTGTAATAAAACAATTTCTAAGTGAAAATAG
>Ga0172362_10004440_pt1 | contig 12158 bp, 4 predicted proteins | sample LakKivs1_kivu2a2_FD_114534 | JGI IMG/M metagenome (GOLD analysis project Ga0172362, IMG submission 114534) | Sediment microbial communities from Lake Kivu, Rwanda - Sediment s1_kivu2a2 | ecosystem: Environmental > Aquatic > Freshwater > Lake > Sediment | place: Rwanda: Western Province, Lake...
AATCGGGAACATATTTTATTCTGCCATCCAACGCCAGCGAGTACGGTACGGTAATTCTTACCCCGCTGAGGGGCTCCAACATCATTCTTCCCAACCTGCCGCTGGTAACAATAAACGGAGACCTTGTCTGCAACGGTTCGGATGCCGACGCGTGGCTGGCCATGACCTGGACAGGCGAGTACGGAACCATTGTGGCCAAGACGGTTAATGTGAAGGGAGACCTGCGTGTGTCAGGCGGATCTTTCGGGTTCATTTATAACACCACAACCCTTCAGAGGATAAATATCGACGGTGATGTCCACGTGGCTCCGGGAGCAGGCATTGACGTATGGGAGAGCAGCACTGCAAATATTATGTCAGTAGGAGGCTCAATCTTTAACAACAGTAACAATACCACGGCTCCCCACGGAACCCCGAGCCTTGTCCGTTTTGTCAGCGGGGCCAACAGGTGTGATCTTGTTTTCACCGGCAACAGGTCCGCAGTGGTTACGAATGACCCGGCCGTCAGCACCACTCCCGTCACAGTCTTCAACAACGTTACAATCAATAAGGGAACCACGCCCGATTCCACCGTCACATGGACGATTGGCGGCACACTGACAACTCCTGCCAACGGTTGGCTCACTCTCCAGAACGGAACCCTTGTCTATGAAAGAAGCGGCAATTTTAATATTTCTACAACTACTGATTTTACAATACCCTCAACCGCCGGACTTACTCTCAACACATCCTCAAGCGTATATATTTCCAACAATGCTGCATCAGAAATTTTATACCTGAACGGCAGGCTGCGGATCCTTGGAGGAGGCGGTAACGTTTACATCGGACCTTCCGGCAATACTGCCAACAATGCTGATATCGAATATTCCGGCAGCGGAGCCTCTCTTCTGGAGATACAGAGCGGAAACCTCTTCGTTAATGGCCAGATCAGAAGACCCGTGGCATCAACCAACGGAACCCTTACATATATTCAGAGCGGAGGTAATGTCATAATTTACGGAAACAACTCAAATGCCTCCAAGGCCAAGCTGGAGGTTCTCAATGAGGGAAGCGGGTTTACGATGTCGGGAGGCACTATTACTGTCGTGCGCGGCGGAGGAACTGCTTTTGGCGATCTCTGGCTGAGACCGGCGGCGGGATCAGTGACAGGCGGAACGATTATATTCAGTCAGACCCCGCCTGCAGGCCCGGTAATTGATGCCGCCCAGTCATATCTCCTTGATGCATCCATACCATTGAATAACATGGTTGTAACGGGAAAAACCTCGGGAACAAACCGGAACGCCTCACTCACACTGATGATCAGTCCGCTGGTTCTTAACGGATCGCTCACCATAACCAATAACAGGAGCCAGTTCACTTCTGCAGACAGGAATGTCACAATCAGGGGAGATCTTAGCAACAGCGGGATCTATGATTTCGGGACCAACAGAACAATATTTGACGGTGGCGCCCAGGCTGTCACCGGAACTTCCACAACAAACTTCTATGACCTTGAGGTGTCGTCACTGACCTCACTTACCGTAAACGGAAGTTTTACCATAAACCGAAACCTTGACATTGTCTCGGGAAACCTGGTTCTGGGATCCTCACTGGCAACCCTTTTGGGCAATATGACCAACAACGGGACCTACACAGATGACAATATTACGGGAGGCATCCTGCTTGGAGGCACCACGCAGCAGTCACTGTCAGGAACAGGTTCTTTCGCAAGACTTGTGCTTGATAACGGTTCCGGGGCAAAAATAAACAATGACATTACCCTTCAGCATGATCTTGTTCTTACCAGGGGCGTCCTTGACATAAACAGGCACCTGCTTACCCTGAGCCAGAACAGCCTTATCATGGGAAGTGGCTTCAAGTCGACCAAAATGATAAAATCTGACGGGGTGGCGAGCAGCAGGGGAGTCCTCAAGTTCTTTCCCGCCGGTGCACAGACATTTACGTTCCCTGTCGGAGTTGCCGGCAAATATACCCCGGCGTTACTGACTGTCACGGCCAGCAGCACAGTTGGGTCAGTCAGGATAAACCCCGTCAACGAATGCCACCCGAGCATAACCGACCCGCTGAATGCCCTGGGATATTACTGGCAGGCAGAGAGCTCCGGCATCTCAGGTTTCAGCGGAAGCCTTCTGCTGAATTACCTGACAGGAGATGTTTCAGGTGATGAGGCATCATATGTTGCGGCACGCCTTGTGATGCCAGGAAGCATATGGGATAAAGCCCTGCCGGGAGCAGCAACAGATAACGTCAACGAGGCTGCAAATACAATTACTTTCAACTATTCGGCTACCGGAAACCTCGGTGGAGACTATACCGCCGGCACAGATACCGCAATTCCCGATGAAGTCCCCACGTACATTACCAACAGCAACGGGCTGTGGTCTGACCCGTCCATCTGGGCTCCGGTGGGAGCAGGTCCACCCTCTCCCGTAGGAGGTCCAAGGGGCTGTAACGTAATAATTGACCACGTTGTGACAACAGATTTAAATTATATCTCTGTCCTCAGCACAACAATAAACAATGAATTAAGAGTGGTTTCCCCGACGTTCGGTCACAATCTCGGTAATGTTAGCGGCGATGGAAAGCTCTATCTTGAAGGAGGCAATCTTCCCGGCGGTACTTACACTGACTTCACTGACTGTTCGGGTAACGGAGTCATTGAGTATGGCGGCAGCGGTTCATACATAATTGTATCGGGAGTTTACACCTCAGTGCCGAACCTATTCTTCACGGGAACAGGCACCAGGATACTGCCCAATACTGATCTGACGGTCTGCAAAAGGCTCGTCATTGACGGACCGGTACTCGATAACAGCATCAACAACAGAAAGATAACAATTCTGGGCAGTATCGAAAGATATAATTCCGGCGCCTTCAGAAGCGGTACCGGGTCATATCCTGCAGCCACTGTTTCGTTTGCCGGCAGTGAAGCCCAGTCAGTCGGCGGCCCGACGGGTGACTTCAGCGGTTTGAACATGTTTTACAATATCGAGATCAACAACCCGGCAGGGCTTACGGTTTCAGATGACGGCCTGGTTGAAGCAGCGAACCGGCTGATCCTTGGCAACGGCATAATCACGACATCATCTGCTGGAAGGCTGGTACTGCTTAGTACCTCATCCTCTGCCGTGATGCCTGTTGGAGGCACTGCCACCTCCTACGTCAGCGGTCCTCTGACAAAATACATAGTCAACGGTGATCCTTTTGTCTTTCCACTCGGAAGAGGCACTCTGAAAGGTCATAATTTCACTATCACCCCGACGGGAGGCAGCACCATTTCCTGGACGGCGGAATATTATTCACCGAACACAACCGCGACGTCAATAGCCCCGCCGCTGGAAGTGGCCAATACCCTTGAATACTGGAGCGTATCATCGTCTGTTGCTTCCTCAGCAATGTTGAAAATAGGCTGGGATCCACAGAGTGAGCTTACTCCCCTTATGACAGAGAACGGTCTGTCAGACATGCGTGTGGCGGAATATATTTCAGGGCTCTGGACAGAGCTTCCCTCCGTTGCCTCCGGAAACAGCAACACCGGAGAGGTAGAGACATCAGGCAGTGTGAGCATCAGTTCTGCCCCCGCCGGTTTTACATCAGCCACTGTCTCCGGCACCCTCGCAAGGGCCTCCTTCGCATCATTTGAACCGATATGCGGATCAGGAGGAATACCCATGAGCTTTATATCATTCAACCCTATCAGCCTGAATTATGTGATAAGCTACACAATTAACGGTGTCGCTCAGCCTGACATTACGGTGACATCCCTTCCGTATACGCTTCCTGCAAATGCGCCGGGGGTTTACAGGCTGACAGGTTTCAGATTTAATAACGGAACAGTAACAGGTGTTGCAGACCCGAACATTGTCACAATATACGATCTGCCGACGACTTCAAATGCAGGACCGGACCAATCGCTTTGCGGTGTCTCAGTGACTACACTTGCCGGGAACGACCCTGGGCCACACACAGGCCTGTGGACCGTGGTAAGCGGTGCAGGAGGGTCATTCGTTAACAGCGTTCAGCGCAATACTGTCTTCAACGGTGTTCTGGGAGTAAGTTACACACTAAGGTGGACTATCAGCAACGGCCCCTGCAGCTCATCTGATGATGTCATTGTCTCATTCCCGGTAGTCGCCTCGCGTCCCGGAGATTTTACCGCTTCAGCCACACAGGTATGCAGGGACGGATCAGGTTATGTCTATACGGTGCCCTTTGTCTCCGGAGTGACTTACAACTGGTCCTACAGCGGAACAGGGCATACGATTAACGGTTCCGGAAACAGCGTCACTATTGACTTCAACAGTTCTGCCACGGCCGGGACATTAAGCGTCACTGCCACCAACGCCTGCGGAACCAGTCCCTCAAGGAGTGTTGACATCGGGATCATAGTCGCCTCTTTTGCATACACAGGCTCACCCTGGTGCCAGAACCAGGCTGACCCGACACCTGTTCTCGATCCGGGAGGCATTGCAGGTACATTTACCTCAACGCCGGGACTGGTGTTCGTCAACAGCGCCACCGGTCAGATCGATCTTTCTGCCAGTCGTTCGGGAACATACACAGTCACAAATACTGTCTCATCATCTCCGTGCGGTGTGATGTCGGCAACAACTACCGTTACGATCTCAGGTCAGACATGGACGGGGGCTGCCGGCGCCGACTGGGATAACGCATCAAACTGGTCATGCGGATTTGTGCCCTACCCCGTCACTGATATCCTTATCCCCGACGTGGCACAGGAACCGGTAATCGGAAACGGCATTACCGGAGAAGCAGCTAACCTGATCATTGAAGCAGGTTCCTCTCTCGCCGTTTCGGGTGGCACCATCAGGATACACGGGTCAGTCATCAGCAACGGAAATTTTGATGTTTCAGACGGAACTGCCGAGTTCTGCGGTGCCTCAGCCCAGACTGCAGGTACCGGTATTTTTACAGGGAACACGGTAAGAAACCTGACAGTAAACAACAGTTCCGGCATAACACTTCTTGGTCCGCTGAATGTCAGGGGAGTGGTGCTGGTACAGGATGGCAGCCTGGCATCGGATGGTCATCTGACGCTTCTTTCCGATGCCCTTCAGACGGCGCTCATTGACGGTTCCGGAGCAGGCAGTGTGACGGGGAATGTCACCATGCAGCGGTATCTCGCATCCAAATTCGGGTATAAGTATTTCAGCTCGCCCTTCACGGGAGCAACTGTGAGCGAGTTCGGCGATGATATGGATCTTGCATCATCGTGGCCGATGTTTTACAGGTATGATGAGAGCCGCACATCGTCAGGCTGGGTGGCCTATACCACCGGAACCTCGCTTCTTAATCCACTTGAAGGTTATGCCGTTAACTTCGGGTCATCAGGTGTGCCGGCCACCGCGGATGTCACAGGGGTTGTAAACAACGGAAGCCTTTCGGTGACATTATATAACCACAACAACACCTATACCGACGGATTTAACCTGGTAGGCAACCCGTATCCTTCGCCAGTAGACTGGAATGCCGCAGGATGGACGAAGACCAATATTGACAACGCCGTTTATTATTTCAGGACAAGCGATACCGACGAGTATGGAGGAACATACAGCAGTTATGTAAACGGGGTCTCGAGTGACGGGGTTGCCGGCAACATCATCCCTTCAATGCAGGGCTTCTTTGTACGGGTTTCCTCCGGAGCCTTTCCGGTAACAGGCACCCTTGGTGTTACAAACAGTGTAAGGGTAAACAACTTTACCCAGCCGTTCCTCAAATCGGCGGAAGCATCAGAGAGATTCCTGGTAAGGCTGAGTGCGGCATTTGCGGACGATCAGGCATCATCAGCCGATCCGCTTGTGATCTATTTCGATGATGCGGCTGATACCTCATTTGACAGTGACCTTGATGCCCTCAAGCTGTTCAACACCGACTGGCTGGTCACAAACTTTTACTCGGTTATCCCGGGCGGACGCAGACTTTCTGTCAACGCACTTCCGCCCCAGAGCGACACTGCCCTTTATGTTCCGCTTGGTTTCACAGGTTATCGCGACGGCGAGGTCTCTTTCCGCCTGCGTGACATTGAAAACATTCCTGAGGGTGTCCGCCTATTTTTCCGTGATGCCGTAACAGGTGCCAGCACAGAGATGCTGCCTTCAGCTGAGTACAGGATAAGCCTCCCGGCCGGAGAGTACGCTAACAGGTTTTCGCTGGCTTTCCTGAAAAAGACTACCGGGTCAAAGGACCCGAAGGCTGAATCGGAGTGCTTCTCCGCCTACAGTTCAGGAGGGATGCTTAAGTCTACCGTCTCTGCCATTGACGGAAACGAGGGCCGCATAACAGTCTATGACCTCAGTGGCAACGCGCAGGCTGTGCTTAAGATATACGAAACAGGCCGCCATGACTTTCCGGTCAGTTTCAGGCCCGGTGTTTATCTTGTTGAATATCTGTCGGGGAAACTCAGAAGGACCGTAAAACTGGTAATTGGATTATGATGAACGCCTGTATCTGCAATAAACACATTTTACGGGGCCTGATACGGATGACCCCGCTGCTTTTTCTTTCTGCCTTTTGCCTCCCTGTGCTGGCACAGGAGCCTCCGCCCAGGCCGGTTATTGTTACCTTCAATGATGCGCAGCCGCTGGCCTTTGGCGCCTTCTCCCCGGGAGCATCCGGCGGCACGGTCACCGTAGCTCCTTCCGGCACAAGGAGTTCGGCAGGTGATGTCGTGCTTCTTTCGATGGGGTTTATCTACACACCTGCAATGTTCTATGTCAGGGCCAACCCGGGTACCGTGCTGTCTGTACTTGTCAGTCCTCCTGTTACTCTGACGGGCAGCAGCGGCGGAACACTCACGCTGCAGGTGGCCGGTACCCTTCCTGCTTCTCCTTTTGTGACAACACTGCCATGGCCTCAGCAGACAACAGTACTTATCGGCGGAACCCTGACTGCAGGGAATATTGCTTCCAATCCGCCAGGCACATATACAGGCAACTTCACAGTCATATTTGTTCAGGAGTAACCGGCCTGATAAAGATGAATAAAACAGATGATAAGAAAAGTATATTCCGGATTACAGAGCTCTGCACAGGGGTCATTGTTTCCCGGTAAGCTTTATCTGTTCATTCTGCTGTTATTCTGCATGTGTCCATTTTCCGACTTGCTTGGTCAGGAAGATTCCGTTTATGACGAGATATCTGTTTATGTCAGGGTTCAGAATCTTGGCGTTACCGAGATTGATGCTGCCATAAAGGGTGAGGAGGTTTATCTTCCGGTAGCCGGACTTTTTGACTTCCTGAAGATCAGGAATATTCCATCTGCCGATTTAAATACTGTCACAGGTTTCTTTATTAACCCGGAAGCGACATATTCTGTTGACAGGCTGAATAACCAGGTTACTTATAAAGGCAGGATCTGGCAGCTTGATGAAGGCGACCTGGTCAGGTCAGAGACATACCTGTACCTTAAATCAGTTTGGTATGGCAGGATCTTTGGCCTTGATTGTAAATTCTCTTTCAGGGACCTGACCGTTACAATAGATACGAAGCTTGAACTGCCCGGAATACGCGAAATGAAGCTTGAGGAAATGCGCAACAACATGAAACGGCTCAGGGGGGAAGTTGTCGTGGATACTACCATAGGCAGAAGCTATCCGGGCTTCAGGTTTGGCATGGCCGATTGGTCTGTGTATGCCACAGAGCAGCAGGGAGGGCCCGCTCAGACGCGCATGAACCTTTCTCTTGGATCAGTTATTGCCGGCGGAGAGGCAACAGCATCACTGAATTATTATTCGGGAGATCCTTTCTCGGAGAAATTGCAGTATTATCTCTGGAGATATGTCAATAATGACCATTCACTGCTCCGGCAGGTCATGGCCGGAAAAATCATCTCCGGCGCCACGGCTTCAATTTATGACCCCGTTGTCGGAATTCAACTTACCAACGCTCCTACAACATTCCGGCGTTCATTCGGATCATATGCGCTTACCGACAGGACGGAGCCGGGATGGACCGTTGAACTTTACGTCAACAATGTTCTTGTAGACTACGTCAAGGCTGATGCATCAGGTTCATATACCTTTGACGTACCCCTGGTTTACGGCAACACCCAGGTTAAGCTAAAATTCTATGGACCATGGGGAGAGGAAAGAACCAGGGAGCAGAATATAACCATTCCTTATAATTTCCTTCCGGCAAAGGAATTTGAATATGTCATCAGTGCAGGTGTTGTTGAGGATACTCTCTGGAGCAGGTTTTCAAGGGCCAGTGCCAGTTACGGAGCCACGAGGTTCCTTACTGTCGGTGCCGGGGTTGAATACCTCTCTTCAGTAACAAACACACCGGTTATGCCGTTCGCTAACGTTTCGCTGAGAGTAACGTCAAACCTTCTTGTGTCAGCTGAATATACCCATGGTGTAAGGGCAAAGGGAACTCTTACATACCGCCTTCCTTCAAACATACAACTTGATCTCAATTATGTGCGGTATGACAGAGACCAGAAGGCTATATCTTTTAATTACCTGGAGGAAAGAAAAGCCTCTCTTTCACTGCCGGTAAAGATCAGGAAATTTGTCGCTTATTCCAGACTGTCATATAATCAGACAATCCTTCCTTTATCAAGATACAGCAATGCAGAATGGATGATTGCAGGTTCTCTGTTCGGCATAAACACTAACCTGACCACATTCGGGATCTTTGCAGATAAAAGCGATCCGAATATTTACAGTAACCTGTCGGTAGCAGCACGACTGCCTGGGTTCCTGCTTATGCCGCAGGTGCAGTATAGTTATACCGGGCATGAATTCATATCTGCAAAACTCGCCATAGAAAAGAAAATGCTGAGTCAGGGCTATCTCTCTGCATCCTATGAACAGAACTTCAAAAATGATCTGAAAATGACCGAGCTGGGTTTGAGATATGATTTTTCTTTTGCCCAGGCAGGTATTACAGCGAGGCAGACAAACAGGCAGGCGGCATTTGTTGAATATGCCAGGGGGAGCCTGATCAACGACAGGAGAACAAAATACCTCAGGGCAGATAATCGTACCAATGTTGGCAGGGGAGGCATTTCCATTATCCCGTTCCTCGATCTTAATGCCAATGGGGTCCGTGATGCGGGTGAACCAAAGGCTTATGGGCTGAACGTTCATTCAAACGGAGGAAGAATGGAGCAAAGCGAAAAGGACACCACCATTCATATAACAGGCCTGGAACCCTATACAAAATACTTCATTGAGGTCGACGAAAACAATTTTGACAACATCTCCTGGCGTATAGATAAAAAATCACTGGCCGTAATAGTTGACCCGAACATGATGAAGCTTGTAGAAATCCCGGTGACGGTCAGGGGAGAGGCTGCCGGCACAGTGGTTCTTGAGGACAATGGTTCCAGAACAGGGATGGATCGCATCATTGTTGATTTCTATAACAGCTCCGGCATGCTCATGACAAAAGTGCTGACAGAAGATGACGGTTATTACAGTTATTTCGGGTTTGCCCCGGGTTCATATTATGTTCGTGTTGATACTGCCCAGATAAGGAAGCTTAAAATGATCTCAGCCCCTGATTCACTGTCATTCAATATCATGAAGGGAACAGAAGGCGATTATATCGAAGGACTTGACTTCGTTCTTAAAAGGATCATGGAACGGCCTGATACGACCCGGCTTGCCCCGGAGCCGGCCCCGGAAACGGTGAAGAAAGATACTTCATACCTGGTGGTTCATGAAGTAACCCGGGAACTTGTGACTATAAGCCAGGATTATTTTGCTGTTCAGTTCGGAGCCTTCAGGAATAAGGCTTATGCTGAAATAATGAAGAAAAAGGTAGAGTCTGTCCTTGACAAGAACGTGGAGCTGTTCGAGGAAGATGGTTTCTGGAAGGTCCGGATAACAGGATTTGCCAACCGCGAAGAGCTTGAAAAATATATACCGATTATTCATGGCCAGGGTATTACCGAGATATGGGTCATAACCAACAAGGCGGTCAGGGGAGAGTGGATCACTATTGCCAGGGAAGACTCTCTGGCCCTTGTGAGGGAAAGGATAACAGAGGAACCGGCACGGGAGCCCGAGCCGGTACCGGTACCGGTTGTAATAGCAGGCACAACAGTACAGCTTGGAGCCTTCGGTACCCTTGAGGAGACGACAGCAATGAGCGACAGGCTCCTTGCAGCGGCAGAGAAGCTCGTCACGATAAGAAATGAGGGCGGAGTGTTCAAGGTGCAGATTTCCGGTTTTGCTGACACGAGTGAAGTAAGAGAGTTTATTCCGCTGCTGCAAAAGCATGGATTTGCTGATATCCTTGTCCTGCACCAGGATGAAACGGCACTGGTGCCGATAGTACCGTCGGCGCTGCCGCCGGCAGCTGTGGAACCCGGATTGCAGCCGGAACCTGAAGTTCAGGTTCCTGTTGAAGAGCCGGTGGCCCAGGAGCAACCCGCCGTGATTGTACCTGAGCAGCCCGCAGCCATCGTGCCGGAGAAACCAGAGGCCATACAGGAGGCTGCACCTCCTCCGCCGGTGCCGAGGTTCATCCTGCATGCAGGCAGTTACCCCAAACGGGCGCAGGCAGAACGGGCAAGGCAGAGAATAGTCCGGAGCCTGAAGCTGCCTGTGGAGATCATTGAGGACTGGGACAGGTATCGTGTTGTTGTCACGGGATTCTTTACAAGGGAGGAGACATATCCATATTATCCTGAGCTTGCAGGACTGGGATTCTCGGATATCTTTGTCTATGAAAAACCCCTGATAGACAGGTAAACATTTATTGCCGTATGAAGTACGCAGGAGCACATATAAGCGCTGCCGGAGGTGTGGAGAATGCGCCGGTCAACGCACATGAGATAGGAGCGAAGGCTTTTGCCTTCTTCACAAAGAACCAGCGCCAGTGGGTGTCACCGCCGCTTACCAGGAAGAGCATTGAGGCTTTCCGCGAAAACTGTGAAAAGCTCGGATACAAACCATTTCAGATACTGCCGCATGACAGTTACCTGATAAACCTTGGCAACCCGGATAAAGAGGGTCTTGGTAAGTCGAGGTATTCATTCAATGACGAAATGAAGAGATGTGAACTCCTCGGGCTTGACAGGCTGAATTTTCATCCAGGGAGCCACCTCGGCAAGATAACAGAGGAGCAGAGCCTTGACCTGATAGCAGAATCGGTCAATATTGCCCTCTCAAAAACCACAGGTGTGATTGCCGTCATTGAGAACACGGCAGGGCAGGGGACAAACCTCGGGTACAAATTTGATCACCTGAAATACATAATTGACAGGGTTGAAGACAAGAACAGGGCAGGAGTCTGCATAGACACATGCCATGCATTTACTTCAGGTTATGACCTCTCAACAAGAGAAGGATTTAAAAGGGTTTTTGATGAGTTTGACAGAGTCATAGGCTTCAGATACCTTAAAGGAATGCACCTGAACGATTCAAAAAAGACCTTCGGGAGCCGCGTTGACCGGCATGACAACCTTCACAGGGGTTTGCTGGGAGATGAGGTCTTCAGCCTGATAATGAATGATCCGCGCTTTGACGACATGCCTCTTATCCTCGAGACACCCGAGGAGACGCTGTGGGCAGAAGAAATAAGGTATCTCTATTCGCTCAAGAAATAAAAGCGATCAGTCCCAGACAAACCGCCACGAGCCGTCTGGCTGCCTTTTCCAGACAGTATGAAAAATCCCGTGTGATTCATGTTTAATGCCTGTACTGTCAGTGAAGGTAAATGTATATTGTCCGTAAGTGTATCCGATGTCTCCCGAAACATCGGCAAAATCAGGAGCCCAGAGCAGCACACTGCCGGGCTTCAGGTTCTTCTGATAATAGTCCCTGATAGCTTCTTTTCCCCTGATAAGATTGCCGCCCCTGTTTATCACGGCGCTGTCGGCAGCATACTCGTAAAAGGCGTCAGCAATGCCCTTGTCTGAAGCCATCCGGGCAAAGTCAAGCTCTGTACTGATAATCTGTGACCTGTCGCCAGCATCACGCCTCATGCATGATGCAGCAAAGACCAGGAGAAATAAAGCGGCAATCAATTGCGGTGTTTTTTTCATGGTTTTTTTGAAAAGGCTTAATTGCATTTTTTAAAGATCCAGTAACGTTTTCATACGGCTGAAAATCTTTTCCTGGTCCTCCGTACTGCACATCTCGAGGCTCTGTACACACATATATTTTACCCTGGCGTCATTTTCGC
>Ga0172362_10004441_pt1 | contig 12158 bp, 14 predicted proteins | sample LakKivs1_kivu2a2_FD_114534 | JGI IMG/M metagenome (GOLD analysis project Ga0172362, IMG submission 114534) | Sediment microbial communities from Lake Kivu, Rwanda - Sediment s1_kivu2a2 | ecosystem: Environmental > Aquatic > Freshwater > Lake > Sediment | place: Rwanda: Western Province, Lake...
CCCTCATCTTGTCAAGCTGGTCTGTTGAAAATCCGTCTGTTGGCTCGTCAAGGATTATTATATCCTTTGTTTTTATTCCTCCAATCAAATCATTTATCACCTTATTTAGGGCAAGCCTGTAAGCCAAAGCAAGCGCTGTTCTTTCCCCTCCGCTAAGACATTCAATGCTTGTCTCATAATCATTCTGCTCTATTACAGGGCTGAATTCATCATCAAGCCTTACGCTAATGGTTTCTTCCCCCATAAGGACATTAAACCAGTTTTGGAAGAAATCATTAAATTCCTGGTAAACCCTTGACATAATCTGCCTTTCCATCATTGACATAAGCTTTATGAAGTATTCATCAAGCCAGTTTCTCATTTGTTTCAGATAGTTAATCTTTTTCTTAACCAATATCTTTTCATTGATATCTTTTTCCAACCCTGTAATAAACTTGTTGATGCCTTCTGCTTCCTTCTCAAGCTGTGCTTTTTTTATCGCCAGGCTCATCTCATCTGTCAATGCTTTATCAAGCTCTTTTTTCAGTATTTTGTAGTTTTCCTCAATCCCCTCAAACCTCCCTATCTTCTCATCCAGTTCTATCTTCAGATTGTTTATTCCTCCAACCTCTTTCTTTAATGATGCAATTTTCTTTAAAATCTCATCCCTGTTTTTATTTTTTTCATCCTTAAGATTTATTAGGTTCTGCCTTTCACTTAACATGGTATTTGATTTGTGGATTTTTTTAAGCAGGTCCTTTAATCCGGCAATTTTGTTTTTTATTTCACCAAGGTTTTTTGCTTCTATAGAATCAAACTCTTTATTAATCTTATCCTCATCTAAAGTTAGCTCATCAAGCAGTTTTTGCTTTTCAACAATTTCCTTTCCCAGTTGTCCGGACATTTCTATCTCAATTTTTAATATTTCAGCAGTTTTTTCTTTCTGCATCAGGTTTTCTAGCTCCACATTTAAATTTATAAGAGTATCACCAACTGTTTTTTTTCTTTTATTTTCCTGCTTTAGGGTTTCGACATAAGCTTTTATTTTTTTATCTTCAAGATCATTAATGTATTTCTTGTGCTCTGCTGATAATTTCTGTGAGCATACAGGGCATTTATCTGATTTTAAGACATCTTTTTTTATTTTTTCTGATTTTTCTTTATTGACCTCATTTTCCTTGATTGTTAAATTTATTTTTTTAATCTCCTCCTCTCTTTCAATAATCTCTCTCTTAATACCCTCTTTTTTGCTTATATCCTGCCTTAGTCTATCAAATTTGTCCCTCTTTAAAATAAGATTTCTTGATTCCGCTGATTTTATTAATATCTCTCCTTGAATTTCTTTTTTTCTTTTTTGCAATGAATTATTTTTTTCAGTCAGCTCAACTTTCTTCTGCATCAGGTAATTATATTCTTCCTCATGCTTTATTATTGATTTTTCCACTTCTGACTCATTTTCTTTTATTGGCTTAATCTCAATTTTTTCTATTTCTGTATTGAGCTTTTTTATATCTTTATCCAAGGCCCCCATATTTTCCTTGTAACTCTGTACTAACATAACCTTTTCTTTAAGCCTTGTGTTTGCTATATCCTCCTTTTTTCTTAAATCATTCAATTCATCAATCCTTTTTTCCAATTGGTTTATGCTTTCTTTTTTTTCCTTGACAATAGATTCTGCTGCTTTTATCTTTGGTTTTAGCTCGTCCAGTTTTTTCATCACATCAATTAACTCATCTGCTCTTTGCTTTTTCTGCATATTTTTTTCTTCAAGATCAGCAATCATGCCGCTAAATTCCTTTGTTTTTTCCCTTATCTCTCTCGCTATTATCTGGCTGTTTTCCCTGATTCTTTTGTATTTGTCAATCTGGAAAACCCTTCTCAAGGTATCTAGCCTGTAATCCTTTTCATCTAATAATATCTGCTTCATTTCTTCTTGTGGTGTATAAACAGTATATCTATAGATTAATGATTTTGTCTTTGCAACAAGCTCCTTAGGATAGCCCAAGAGGTCAAGAATTTTTGATTTAAGTTCAAGAGCAGTAGCCTCTGTTTTTTTGTTGTTTATCATTATAAACCCAGAGTCCTGCCTTACATCATCTTTTTGCCTTTTTAATGCCCTCTTTATTATTATATTATCATTATCAAGACTGAACTTAAGCTCAACAGACCCATTGGTTTTTCCATTCCTCAAAAGGGAGCTGCCTGGCAAAGACCTCATTATGCCAAAAAGTGCAAATTCAATGGCCAGAAGTATGGTTGATTTTCCGCTGCCTATATCACCGCTTAGAAGAAGAGAGCCCCTTGGAAATTCTATTGTCTGTTTTGTGTAGCTTCTTATGTTCTCAAGCTTAACATACTCTATTATCATAAACACAGGAAATATTTCTCAAGTTTTTATATTTAATTAAAATCAAAACAATATAAAACAATCTATTATAGAAATTACTACTGTTAAATAGAAAAGTATTTAAGTAAATAATATTACTCATTGTAAGATGGAAGAACCTAAATATATTTCAGACATAGGAATGTATCATTTCACTTGTTGCCCGCCTAAAAAGTATATGGAGCATGCCAGGAGTTTAAGTGAGGAAAACAAAGAAAAATGTTTGATGGCATATAATTCCCTTAGGGAGATTAGTCCAGGGCTTTTAGATGGAAAAGACATTCTTGAAAAAATAGGGGAAATCCAGAAAAACCAGAAATCTAATTTGAATATCAAGGAAAAGAAAGGGTATTACTCAATAGACGTTCAAATGCAGGATGTAAGTATAGAGCTTGCGCATTTTGAGGCTGTTAAATTAACTAAATAACGAGGAGAAGAAAATGAAGAAAATAAAGATAGAAGAACTGTTCAAGGGAAAAATTCTAAATAGAAAAGATGATAAAGATGGAATCCATATCCTGGTCCAGATTTCTGAGCAGGATTCATTAGTAATTTGTTACAATGGCCATAACTTGCTGTTTGACAAGGAAATGATAAAGGGGCGGAATGTTATTTATACAACAAATGAAAAACTATATGTTGGAAAGCATAACCAATACATTGAGATAAACTAACTTAAAAAACATTTTTCTAAACACAAATTTTTTAAATAAGTTACTTTATAATTATATTGATGATAGTTGAAACAGTTCTTGAAACACTAAAAATACTTCTTATAGTCTTTGTATTAATGGTTATTGTTGAGTTTTTTGAGCTAAAATACAGGGATAAAATCAACAAAAATATTACAAAAAAACCATTAAGGCAGTACACACTATCCTCTCTGTTAGGTGTCACACCTGGTTGTTTTGGCGCATTCTTTATTGTTTCATCTTATACTCATGGCCTTGTTGGCTTTGGAGCCTTGGCTGCAGTCATGGTTGCAACAGCTGGCGATGAAGCATTTATTATGCTTGCAAAAATACCTGGAACTGCATTATTAATCTTTTTTATCTGCCTTGTTCTGGGGGTTATTGCCGGCTTTTTGGCTGACAGGATTGTCAAAAAAACAAAATTAAGGATATCTAAGCCATGTAAAATCAGAATTCATAAAAAGCAGGACATCCAGGAAAAATCATTTTTAAGGCATTTCTTCAAAGAGCACGTTTATAACCACATAATAAAAGAGCACATGCGAAGGTTGTTTTTATGGCTCTTCTTTACAATCCTGCTAATAAACTTTTTAATGCTACGATTTAACCTTGAGTCAATACTGCCTCAAAACAAACTGCTTTTAATATTAATAGCTGCCTTGGTTGGGCTAATACCTGTGTCTGGCCCGCATATTATTTTTGTTTTACTGTTTGCACAAGGAATAATTCCATTTTCAGTACTGTTGGTAAGCTCAATTGTCCAGGATGGCCACGGCCTATTGCCGTTGTTGTCTTACTCCATAAAAGACGCATTTTATGTTAAAATATTTAATGTCTTGTTTGGCCTTGGCATAGGATTAATTCTGCTTGCTGTTGGAATCTAACTGAAAGATGAAAGGAACATATTGTTTGATTATTAAATTAAAAAAGAATTCAGTAATAAAAATTGGGGCTCTTGGAAATATAAGATTTAAGAAAGGCCTTTACTGCTATGTCGGCTCTGCACTTAACCATCTTGAAAAAAGAATTCAAAGGCATCTGGGCAGCAATAAAAAGTTATATTGGCACATTGATTATTTAGTATCAAACAAAAACGCTTCAATCAAAAAAATATTTTACAAGCAGTCCAATAAAAAAGAAGAATGCAGAATTGCAGGATTTGTTTTAAAGAATTCAATAAGCTCAATAGCAGGATTTGGCTGCTCTGACTGCAGTTGCAAAAGTCATCTTTTTATGATAAAAGAATATAATTTCTTAGAAAAAACCCAAACATCTATTCCTCAACCAGTAAAGCAGCGCCCAGAATAGCAGCGTCCTTTAGCCTGCTCTTAACTATTATTGGGTTTTTGTTTGAATAGGCCCTTTCTTTGACTGTTTTTTTCATGCTCTTCGAGAAAAATTTCCAGGCATTTGAAATGCCTCCTCCAACAACCACAATATTTGGGTCAAATATATTTACAAAATTTGCAACACCAACGCCAAGATAAAAGCCCATTTTTTCAAATGCATTCACTGCTTTTTTGTTTCCAGTCAATGCAAGGTTATAGACATCCAAGGGTGTTTTTGCTTTAAGGCCTTTTGCAAGCCTCATAATCCCCCTTGTACTCACATATTCCTCCAGGCAGCCGATGCTGTCGCAGTTGCATTTTATCCCATTAAAGTCAATACTTGTGTGGCCAAGCTCTCCAGCGTTATTCCTGCCGTGGAATATCTTTTTTTCAATAATTATTCCTCCGCCAACGCCAGTGCCAATGGTTAATCCAACCACTATATCGGCCTTTTTTCCAGCACCATAAACTGCCTCTCCTAAAGCAAAGCAGTTGGCGTCATTATCAACAAACACAGGAACATTGAATTTTTTCTCTAATATTTTTTTTAAATTAACTCTTTCAAGCAGAATATTCTCTGTTCTTACAATAAGGCCTTTTCTGTAATCCAACGGTCCCGGAGAACCTATTCCAATCACAACCACTTCTTTTGTAATTACACTGCTTATAGCCTCAACAAGATTTTTCATAACAATTTTTTTTCCTTTTTTTGGCTCTGTCTTTACCTCTGCTTTTTTAATCACTTTGCTGCCAAGAACCAACCCGGCCCTTATGTTTGTGCCTCCAAGATCCACTCCAACAATATATTTTCCCATTCTTTAAAGTATTTTTTTAATATCTATTATTTTGTTTATATAATAATCAACATGAGGGTATTTGGTGTTTTTATCATTGCCTACTAAAACTGTTGTCATCCCAAACTTTTTTGCAGGCTTAAGATTATGCTCATAATCATCCACTATCATTGATTCCTTAGGCTTAATCCTTCCTTTAAAGAGCCTTTTGAATGCCTCTTCACTTGGTTTTGGAATAAAATCAAGATAACGTATATCAATTATATCTGAAAAGAATTCTTCTACTCCCAACACCCTAAGAACATTTAATGCATATTCTCTTGGGGAGTTAGTAAAAATTATTTTTTCCTGTTCTATCCCACTTAGGATATTTATAAGTTCTTCATCTCTTTCTAAAAAATCTTCTATATTGATATTATTTACAAATCTTAAATATTCTTCTGGATTAACACCTTTTTCTATCATTAAACCCCTTAGTGTGGTCCCATATTTTTTAAAAAGTTTTTTTCTGTAGTTTATTGATTTTTCTTTTTTAATATTAAATTTTTTTAAAATAAAATCACTTATTCTGCTATCTACTTCCCTTAATAAGCCAACCTCTTCAGGATATAGTGTATTGTCTAAATCAAATATTATTGTTTTAATCTCATGCATTTTTTAGTTAAAGTTCTTTTTTTAGTTCTTCAATTATATCAACAGGTGTTGGGTCAGTGCCGTATTTTAATGCAAGATAGTAAGATGTTAGGTCGCCAAGATATACTGCTGAAAACAGCTTTGTCAGGAAGCAGTCTCCCTTGATAACCATCTCAGTTACATTAATACCTGCCTCTGAAATAAGCCTTTTTGTTATGTCCATTCTCTTCTTTACCTTAACATAATCATCATCATCCTTTATTATTATTACATGATATCCTGCCTTTATGTTTCCATATCCAACAAGCTCGTTATGATCTAATTCAGGAAATACATGGAAAAATGCATGAATCTTTGCATTCTCATTAAACTGTGTTTTCCACCTGTATGCAACAACACCCATTCTTTCTGAGGCATATATTAGTGGTATTTTTTCAACAAGCTTTTCAGCAAGATCCTGCGCCCTTTCCTTGAATTGGGGGTTTTTTAATGCCTTAATTGTCTTTTTTACATCTTCTACTGGATTATCAATAAGGTGTGAGTTATACAGCACAGCCAACATTGGAAAAAACAAATAGGCAATTGCTGCCCTTGGCTGGAATCCCCTTGGAATAATAATGCAAGGTGTTTTGCTTATTTTTGAAATCTCTTCTAATTTTCCCCCGGATGTTATAACAACCATGTTCATATTTTTTCTCTGGGCTGTTCTAAATGCAGAGATTGTTTCTTCAGTGTTTCCTGAGTATGATAGAATAAACAACAGGGTTTCTTTGCCAGCTAATTCAGGCAGAAAATAATTTTTGTTAACTTCCACATTAATCTTGTCTTTAAGATATGCCTTTAAAATATCACCTGACACAGCACTGCCGCCCATTCCAGCAACCATAATGTTTTTTATTGGCTCTGTTATCTTGACATCCTTTGCAAGCTTTACGGCCTCTGCTATGTGCTCAGGAATGCTTTCTAGAACCTTAATCATATTGGATTTATCTGTTTGATTGGTCTCATCCATTTATACCACCCATTATGATATTTATGCGGCTTATTATTTATAGTTTTCTAAAAAAAGTTAAGGGAAAGCTTTTTAAACCAGCTAAACACATATTTCTAGAGAAATAAAATCAGCATAAAATGACCCTTGAAAAAATACTTATTGCAGGTTTTGGTGGGCAGGGGGTATTGTTCTTAGGGCGGGTAATAGCTGAAAGTGTAATTCAAGAAAAAAATGTAACCTTGATGAGTTCTTATGGTCCAGAGTCAAGGGGCGGGACTTCAACCTGCCATGTTATTATATCAAACGAAAAAATTTACTCACCAATAGCTGATGATCCAGATGTTCTGATAGCATTTAACCTAGATTCTATGAAGAAATTTGAACCAAAATTAAACGAAACTGGCTTGTTGCTTTATAATTCTTCTCTAATAAAAACAAAGCCCAAAAGAACCAATATAGAGGCAGTATCAATACCATTCACAGAGATTGCAAAAAAGCTAGGAGATGAACAAGTTCTTAATATGGTTGCTTTGGGTGCTTACTATGAGCTCAAAAAGACAATTGATGTAGGTATTGTTCTAAACAAAACTCTACCAAAATTATTAAGAGGCGACAAAGCTAAATATATACAAATAAATAAAGAAGCAATACAAGCAGGAATAGATTATATCAAAAGAAACCTTTTTAAATAAACTAAAACTTCTGTCTTTCATGGATGTGGGCAGTTGCTTGCCTGAACTAAAACAAACCAATGGAGGCTAAAATGAGCTTATACAAATACGTAAGAGGGCTTTGGAAAAACCCAAAAAAGAATTTAAAGGGAGTCTGGTCAAAAAGGCTTATTGAGTGGAGGAAAGAGCCGGTAACAATAAGGGTTGAAAGGCCAACAAGAATTGATGCTGCCCGTTCTTTGGGTTATAAGGCAAAGCAGGGCTATTTAATAGTAAGGCAGAGGCTTATTCGTGGCGGAAAGAAAAGGCCTGATATAAAGGGAGGAAGGAGGCCAAAGCACAGCACCCAGAGAAAGGTTCTTTCAAAAAACTACCAGCAGATAGCTGAGGAAAGGGCTAACAGGAAATACAAAAACTGCGAAGTCCTGAACTCTTATTATGCTGGAAAAGACGGCAAACACGTTTGGTATGAAGTAATTTTAGTAGATAAATCACATCCTTCAATAATTTCTGATAAAAGAATAAGCTGGATTAGTAAAAAGAAACAGAGTGGTCGGGCATTTAGGGGATTGACATCTGCAGGAAGGCGCTCAAGGGGCTTATTAAACAAGGGAAAGGGTGCTGAAAAGCTAAGGGGAAAGCCCAAGTTCTAAGAAAAGAAGAATTTAATTCGAAAGCTTTATAAGTTCTGATTTTTTTATTCCTTATATGTTAAATCTGCGCTGTAAAGAATGCAACTATAAGTTTAGTCCAAAAAAAGAGATAATACCAAAAATATGTCCTTTCTGTGGAAGAGAAGGGACATTAGAGAAAGTCAAACCAATGCAGAAAATAATCGATGAAGTCATTGATGAGATGGAAGAATAATTTAATCTAATAGACTTATATGCTCTGGCTTTGTGAAAAAATCCTCTTTTTTTAGGTCCTCAATAACAAAGAATTCTTTTTTCTTTTTTATCTTGAATTTTTCAAGGCTCTCAGCGAATTCCTCAAACCCCTTCATATCCTTGAATACTGCCTCAACAAAGAAATCAAAGCCATTGTTCAGCCTTAATATGGAATTTATATTCTTGTTTTCTAACAAAAATTCTTTAAGCTCTTGCTTTCTTTTATCATTAGCTTCTAATACAAAATTAATCCTTATCCCAAAGCCAATCTTCTGGAAATCAAGCAAAGGGGAATATTTTGATATTGTATTTTTTCCAAGCTTGCCCACTTTATCAAAAACAGTTGATATTGGAATGCCTGTATCACGGCTTATTATTACAAGGCTTTTCCTTGAATTTGACCTTAAATGTGTTAAAATCAATAACTCTTTTTTTGTCAGCAATAATCCCACCAGATAGCAATAAGAAAAAGGCCTTTATATGCCTTTACTAAAAAAACCAGTTACATTTTTGCGGACTTCGGAAGATATTTGGTTACCCTATTATTTCTAGGACAGATGGATCACTCATAAAGGATTCTCTTTTTATGTCATCTATAACATAATATACTTGCCTATCCTTTATTTCAAACCTTTGCTCAAGGTTTTCTATGAAGTCCTCCATATCCTTTATATGCTTAAAAATAGCATCTACCATAAAATCCCCATTATTTATCTTATAAACAGAGTTTATATTCTGATGTTTTATTAGATAATCCTTTAGTTCATCTCTTTTATTCTTGTCAACCTTTAATATGAGGTTTGCCCTTGTGTTAAAGCCAAGCTTTGAGAAATCCAGCAAGCTTGTGTATTTTGTTATAAGCTCATGCTCATGCAGCTTTAGCTTGTCATATATGGTTGATACAGGAATATGCGTCTTCCTGCTAAGCCTTGTCAGTGTTTCCCTTGCATTCTGCCTTAAATAAGAAATAACTACCAAATCTTTTTTATTAAGCATTTTTACCTCCATATTTTCCATGATTTTTGTAAGATATTCATTCAGAGATAAACTGAAATATAAATGTTTTTTAGCAATAAAATCTGAATGTTTCAGGAAATTTCTGAATCATTTAAAAATAAGATATTTTAGTTAATGCTTTTTCTGAAACAAAAACATTTATATATTTGTTAGTATTATAAAGTAGTTATGAATCAAACTGAGTATAATTTGCTCTTGTTTTTCAAAAAAAATCCTGAAAAAGAATTCTCCACAACAGATATATTAATCAATATTTTCCCAGATGAATATAAGAATATAGAACAGATATTCAAGAATCAATTTGCAGATAAACAGATGCTTAACCAGGCAAAGAGAAAAAAAGGCCAGCTTCACAGAAAAATCCTTTACTATTTAAATAATTTAGTAGAGGGAGATATACTGAAAATAAGCAAACAGGGCAATAAAGGGGAAAAATATTTTGTTCTTTCATTAGAAGGGGGAGAAGAACTTATTATCAACAAATCAAAAAGAAAAATCATTATATCAAAACCAAGCATACCTGCAATGCCTATAAATGGCTATGAGCAAAAAAATATTGCTGCAAGATTTGAATCAGCAACATGGATTGACAGACTAAATTCTATTTTATTAGAGACCACTAAATTCAAAAATCTTAAAGACCTTTATAATACAATAAATAAATGCTTCTCAAACATTAATGATGTTCTTGGACTGAATGACTTTGAATATGTTATACAAAACAACAACCCAAATGAATCCATATCTTTCCTTAGAAAGATCAACTCCGAATGTGTGGATTATGGCAGAAAGCTAAGCTGCATAATAGACATAACAAATCTTGAGAAAGAGAAAAACAATAAAGTCATTGAGTTTATTAAAGAATACTGCGATATGCAGTCTGAGAATATAACCTTGATATTTGATGTTAGGAGTAAAGAGCTGCAGGAGTACTCTGATTTTTTTGAAATGATTATTGATATTTTTATAAACTCCAAAATAAGAATATACATAAAAAACCAGGATCTTTACTGCGCTCCATATATTTTGGGCAGAATTGGTCCATACTGCTTTGATGAGAATGAATGGCTTATCTATAAAAAAGAGTTTCAGAAAAAGAGCTATGGTCTTGCTTGCTCGCAATCAACAGTTGTGGTTGATGTTAACAGGTTTTTTAGAGAATATAATGATATTAAACAATTCAGGCTTTTTACTAAAAATATTGTTAAATCCCTGTTATCTGCAAACTCATTACAAAGAAGAAAATCAGACGAGTATTTCAAGGATATTGTTAAACTAACATTTCCCTATGTAAAGGAATTTTTTACCCTCAGCAGGAATTATATCAGATTTTGGAATTATGGCTGGAAAGAGCCAAACCTAAACCAAAAATATGTTATTGAGCTTATAAAAAGCACAAAAGAGGAGATTGATAATTTCTGTGTGTCAGAAGAAACCATTTACAAATCATGCGGCATGCCAACACGATTCAAGGTTGCATTTTCATGTCTTTTTAATGGAGCAAAATTTAACTTCAGCAAGAGATTATCCCAAAATATAGAAATTAAAAAACTAGAGGACCTTTACTCAAAAGAAATCAAAGAACTGCTTGGAGTAAAAGAGGAAATTTTTCAGACATTTGACGGCGGCGACAGGTCAAGGTTTTACAGAACAGGAAAAATAAATTCAAAGGATATCTGCCGTGAGTTTAATATAATCCTAAAAACCTATAAAATCCCCTTTTTTTGTTATGACTTTGCTAAAATAAAAGGAGCGGATATAAAGCTTACAACTTTCATAAGGTGATTATGTGGAAATAAAATCCGAGACAATAATGGATGCCTGGAAATCCAGCTTAAAATACATACTTGAATCTGGAAAGGATTTTACAGATGAGAATAATAGGATTTGCAGAGAAGTATTGAATCTTGTTATAGAGGTTAAAAATCCCAAGAATGATATTACGAGAGCTGTTGAAATACTAAATAGTTTTAAGAAATGGGTTTACCCTCCCTTGGATGAGATAGCTGACCTTATCCTATCAAGAAAATTATCTCCAACCTACTCTTATTCATATGGGCCAAGACTCTTTAATTTTCATAATGCAATAAACCAGATTGATGGTTTCTTGATCCCACTTCTTAAAAGGAATAGTTTTTCCAGGAGGGGCACTGTTCTTATATGGAACCCTATACAAGATTCAAATATTTATAAAAGAGATGTTCCTGGCTTGATAAGCATTGACTTTAAGATAAGAAAGCAAAGACTTAATGCAACCATGGTTGTTAGGAGCAATGACCTTTTCTTTGGCTGGCCTGCAAACCTCTACCAGCTCTTTGTATTGCAGGATTACATAGGCAAAAAATTATTGTGCAAAACAGGCTCTTTAACAACATTCTCAAACAGCGCGCATATCTTTAAAGACCAGTTTGAGGACATCCAGAAGGTTATTTCAGACTAGATTTTAAGAACCTCGGCAGGGTAATCACACCTGTAATACAAAACATTAATAAATAAAAAGAAAAATATCCTTCTTATGCAGGTATTTAGAGAAGCGATTATTAAGCTATTGAAAAAAGAACTAAGGGGAGCAATAGAACTTGAAACCCCCCCAGACTCCAAACTGGGCGATTATGCATTTCCATGCTTTGGACTTGCAAAAAAGCTAAGAAAAAGCCCAATAGAGATTGCAGAGACTTTAGCATCAAAGCTCAAGCCAAACAAATACATAAGAAAAATAAAAAATATTGGCCCTTATGTTAATTTCTTTGTAAACCATGAAATCCTCAATGAGCTTA
>Ga0172362_10004443_pt1 | contig 12155 bp, 10 predicted proteins | sample LakKivs1_kivu2a2_FD_114534 | JGI IMG/M metagenome (GOLD analysis project Ga0172362, IMG submission 114534) | Sediment microbial communities from Lake Kivu, Rwanda - Sediment s1_kivu2a2 | ecosystem: Environmental > Aquatic > Freshwater > Lake > Sediment | place: Rwanda: Western Province, Lake...
ACAAGGCGCTACGGGTCCGACTGGTCCGCGAGGAGCAACCGGAGCACAAGGCGCTACGGGTCCGACTGGTCCGCGAGGAGCAACCGGAGCACAAGGCGCTACGGGTCCGACTGGTCCGCGAGGCGCAACCGGAGCACAAGGCGCAACAGGCCCCACCGGAGCGCGCGGCGCAACCGGAGCAACAGGCCCCACCGGAGCGCGCGGCGCAACCGGACCGCAGGGCGCCACAGGCCCCACCGGAGCGCGCGGCGCAACCGGAGCAACAGGCCCCACCGGCCCTCAAGGCGCGACCGGACCGCAGGGCGCCACTGGCCCCACCGGAGCGCGCGGCGCAACCGGTCCCACGGGTCCATTCAATGGCGCCGTGCTCTTCTGGGGCAATGGATCCATCTCATCCACCATCACCACCCGCTACCTCGCACCAGGCTTCGAGGAAAGCACCGCCCGAAACGCTGACACCTACCGCCTCCCCATGCCCCGCCAAGGTGAGTTCCGAAACCTCACTGCCATGCACAACACACCACTTGGCAGCGCCAACAACGTCGTCTACACACTCCTCATCAACGGCGCCTCACAACTCTCCGTCTCTCTCGCCGCCAACGCCACCGGCCCGGCTGCCACCGCTGGCCCCATCTTCTCCCCCAGCGGCTCTGTCATCTCCATCCAAGTCACCAAGCCTGATGGCGCCATCGGCGGCGGCGGCAATACCTCGTCCACCGTTACAATCGAGTTTAGATAATGCCCATCTACCGATACCGACAAAACCAGGCATCCAACCTTCAAGATCTCTCGAAGGTCGTCACCATCAACTCAATCATCGCCACCGGAAAACCCGTCCTCTTCATCGACATCGACGCTCCCTCCCTTAGCAAAACCAGCGGCGACCTCGACGAAATCATGAGCAGCCTCGGCTACGCCTACGTCGGCGAAGCTCCCACCACCACCACCACCCTCGCCTCTCAATACGAAAACCACGACAACCTCCGCTCGATGGTTCACTTCATCGACAACGGTCCCGCCAACGGCTTCCCCAGCGGCGCCTTCCGCGAAACCACCGGCGGCGTATTCCCAACCCTCGTTGTCTGGTACGATGACAACACCAAGGCCAAGAAGATCGTGGAACTCATCATCGTCCGCAACCCCAATCGAACACCAGCAACCGAAACCTGGAATATGTACGACACTGATGGCGTCACCGTCCTCGTCACCGTCGTCGACACCATCGCCTACAGCGGTGTCACTGAAACCAGCCGCACCAGGACCATCACATGAGCATGATCGAAAGTCCCGCCGTCATCCTCTACGACGCCGCAGGCGTGGCTCATGCTGTCCAAAATGGCGTTGCAATCCCCGCGAGCACTCCCAGTCTGCTCGTCGCTGGAACCGACGGCACCAACGCACGCAATTTAAGCACAAGCACCAATGGACGCCTGCTGCCATATCAGGAACAAACCTTCTCGGCCTTCGCTCAGGCAGTCACGCTGGGCAACAACAAATCGATGTTGTCACTCGCCAATGTCGACGCAACTCTGAAGGTCAAACTTCAGGAAGTTTGGGTCATCAACGTCCGAACCACAAATGTCACAGGCGTCGTCGCCAGCTTCGAGTTCCGAAAATTTACAACTCATTCTGCTGGAACTCTACTTACCCCCATCGCTTACGACTCCACTGACACTCTTGACGCCGATGTCTCTGCGAGAACCAACGCAACCATCGCTGGTGAGGCTGCCATCATCACTCGAAGGCTTTGGTCGTCCGATGAATGGGGTCCAGGTGCGCTTGACACTGAAGGCTTGCAAGTTGGGTTTCAACAGACCAGCCCGTTTTGGAAAACCGCCGACTACCAAAAGCCTATCATACTCAATCAAAACGAAGGCATCCACGTCAAATGCGCCACGAACACCACCGCTGGTACCTTTGATTTAACCTTCGTATTCACACAGGTTCCGTAAAAGACTAGGGAGATAGAGCATGGGCATACCAAAGACAGCCGACGGCAAACCGTATGTCACCATCTGGCCAACAGAAGGCTCGCGGGTCACTGTCGTATCACATAATTGGTGCGACCCGACTACCTGGTATACCTCCGCCATCCGTGAAGTCGAACAGGAGTGCATCGACTCAGGCGATCATCTTACCTACAATGTCGAGTCTGGCCCCATCATCGTCGATGCGTTCCATGGTAAAATCTCCAACGAAGACGAACTGAAAGATGCAGACGGCAACTCTTACCGCGTCACCGTGACCGTCAATGACACCCCTGTCACCGAGATTGACCCTCATACGCTCGTCGGCGACTTCACCGTCAACTACCTTGACGGAAAAATCACTTTCGCCACAGCCCGCGCGCCATCCGATGTTGTTCTCATCACCTACCACCTTGTCACCAACTCCATCTGGAAGATCGCACCCAATCCTGGAACCATCCTCAAAATCACCAACGTCGAAGCCCAATTCTCAACCGATGTTGAAGTCAACGACACCATTCTCTTTCAAGCCCGTGGCCTCGTCGATGTGTTCGCGCCTCACCTGGTCGCACCAGGAGGCCCCATCCCAAGCGGCACCATCATCCCTCTCGGCTCACCCCTCAGATACAAAACCCTGATGGACTTCATCAACGAAGCCAACGGGAATTACCCCATCATTCCCGCCATGGGAACCAACTGGCGCGGCATCCCGCAGCCCATCGTGACCTTTCCTTGGGATTACGCCGCCATGACCTCGCTCCCCTCAGCCACCAAGATGGAAATCGAAATCCGCCTTGAGCATGACACACCATTTGGCGGCGCTGTCGCCACCGCTGCGTTTTACTGCCTCTCTGAAGTCGAGACGACCTGAACGCCAATGAAGAGAACCTTCAGGCCTTAAAATCAATCGCGACGAAAGGTTAAGCCAACATGATCCCAACCTATGCCTGGTGGACACTCGCTGCCGTATTCCTGGCCGTCATCGCCATCGACATCGGTCTGGCGTTGAACGCACGCAAGGGCGACACGTACAGCGAAGTTATCCGCGAATGGGCACGTCGACGCATCGCCGTAGTCATCGGAATTTCCTTCGGTATGGGCCTCCTTGCAGGTCACTGGTTCTGGTAGTCTTTTACCAAAATTATTCGAGAATTTATCAAGATTTGAGCCTGGACACTTGCTCGAACTTTGAGTTATAAAATCCGGGCCATGCGCCCCACCCTCACCCTCTGTATGATCGTCCGGAATGTCGAGAAACTCATCCGAGGATGTCTCGAAAGCATCATCCCGTTCATCGACGAACTCATCATCTGTGACACCGGCTCGACCGACAAAACCCAGGAAGTCATTCGGGAAATTTTTCCCAACGTGAAGCTGCTCCAGTTCACGTCCGAAACCCATCCCGCAGCCTTCACATCCGACACGCAAGAAGAATGGGAACCCTACGGCGTCCCTGGTCCCTTCTGCAAAAAGATAATGCTCACCGACTTTGGTGCTGCCCGACAATTCGGTTGGGAAAAAGCAACCTCAGACTACATCATGTGGCTCGACTCCGATGACATCGTCGAGAACGCAAAGGCAATCCCAGGCATCCTCCTCGCGCTTCGAGAAAACAACGTCAACGCCGCCCTATTCAACTACGACTACGCACAAGACGGCCAGGGTCGCTCCGTCTGCAACCTCATCCGCGAACGCATCATCGCACGCTCCGCAAACGCAGCCTGGAATCAGCCCATCCACGAAACCGTCGGCCCCTACGGCAACGGCAAATTCTACGAAGAAGTCACCATCCGCCATCGCCGTTACGAACTCCAAATACCCACCGAGTTCCACCACCGCAACCTCAAGGTCCTGCTCAAGTGGTGGGACAAAATCAAGGACACCACCGCCGACGCCCGCGTCCTTTTCTACCTCGCCTGCGAACAGCGCTACCTCTGGCCAGATCGCGCCCTCCATAACTTCGAGTATTACACGAAGATTTCAGGTTGGGATGAAGAGCGATGTCAAGCCCATATGCACGCAGGTCTCATCTATGAGAACCGCACCCAGTACGACAAGGCCATCCAGCAATATGCCCTCGCGTCCGTCGACGCGCCCTGGAACCCCGACACCTACTTCGCCATCGCCCGGGTATCCTGCTTCAAGCGCGATTGGAGTAAGTCCATCGAAATGAGTCAACGCGGTCTCGAAGTCCGCGACAAGAAAGACATCCGCCGCAGCACGCTCATGGTCGACCCGGCAGATCGCTTTTACAGGCCACTTGTGTATTACGGTATGGCGCTCATCGAAACCGGGAATCACGAAGAAGCCCTGAAGGTTTGCGAAGAGGGTCTAAAGTGGAATTCCTCCGATCCACATTTGCGCGGCAATCTCGAACTATGCCAACGCCTCCTTGGCAGAGTTCCGCCCATCGAAAATGTTGTGATGATTCCACCATCCAATCCATCCGCCACCCAAACACCGCTCGGAAAATTCACCTTCAAGTATGACGAGCCCGTCGATGCACCACCGAGTGATATCCCGATGGACTTCCTCGCAGCCTTCGCCCTCCAGCTCTGGAAGCATAACGAGAAGGATGGTCTTCACGTCAAGTCCCTCCAGCTCATCGACAGCCTCCCCGAGAAAGTCTCGTTCAATCCCAAGCTACGGGAAGCAAGAGATTTGACGATACAACGAATGGGTGAAGCTCCAAAGGTTTTCGGCGCGACCGGTCCCGTCTTCCGCACCGCTTTTCGACCTCTCAAGATTGTGATCTGGACCGGACCGGCCTGGGAAAACTGGTCCCCCGATTCCATCACCACCACCGGTATCGGCGGCTCCGAAACCGCTGCGGTCTGCATGGCCCATGAACTTCGTTGCCTCGGCCACCTTGTGATCGTGGTTGGAGACTGCCCGACGAAAAAAGGCTTCTACCAGGGCGTGGAGTACGTCCATCATGCCGATGTCACCGCCAACCCCCAGAGCGAAGAATACGCCTGCGACATATATATCGTCTCACGCCAGCCTTACGCGCTCAACCTCCCCATCCGCCGCAAGGCCACCTACGTCTGGGTTCACGACATCCACGTCGGGAACTTCCAGGACGCCTCCATGATCGAAAAGACCGACAAATTCCTTTGTCTCACCAACTGGCACAAGGACTTCTTCCTACAAGCCTACGGCGGAAGAATCCCGTCCGACAAAATCATGGTCACAGCCAACGGCATCGACCCCCAATGGTACGCCGACGAACCCGTCAAGGTCGGCAACCGCCTCATCTACGCATCATCCCCCGACCGTGGCCTCGAACGCTTGCTGGAAATTTTCCCCAAGATTCGCGAAGAAGTTCCCGACGCTGAATTGCACATTTTCTACGGATTTCACAACTGGAAGAAGATGGCTCAACAGGCCAACAGCCAAGCTGACCTCGATAAGATTGCCTTTTTTGAGAGAGCAATCGAAGCACAAAAAGACCACGGCGTCACTTACCACGGGCGCGTACCTGAGCCACAACTCGCCAAAGAGTTCGCGAAGTCAAAGGTCTGGGCCTACCCGACAAACTTTACGGAAACGTATTGCATTACAGCCCTCATGGCGCAAGCCTCCGGTTGCATCCCAGTCACAACAGCACTGGCAGCCCTCAATGAAACCGTCTCACACGGCTTTCTTTTGAAGCCACCCAATATAGCCGTCGAATACGAAAATGCCTTCATCAACCGCGTCGTCATGATTCTCAAGGGACAAGTGAGCAGCCCTTCTCAGCCTACTCCCGATGAAGTCGCGAAAGCCGGACGCAAATACACCCTCGATAATCACACCTGGGAACAGGTTGCCAAGCAGTGGCAAGAGGAATTCCGAGAGATCCTTCAAACAAAAGATTCCTCCAGGGATTCCTTCAAGGATTCACGGTGAAAGTTCCAACTCTCGTCGTCATTGATGACTTCCTCCCCAATCCCGACGAAGTCCGTCGCCTCGGGCTCGAACAAAAATACGAGCCATCCCCATACTACAAGGGCGTCCGAAGCGAACGACCGTTCCTCGACATCATCGCCCCAAAAGACATCGAACCCTATCTCGGCGGGCTCAAAATCACAGATTGGCCTCGCCACTCGATGAACGCACGATTCCAATTCTGCACCCCTCGCGATCCACTGGTTTACCATACCGATCTACAGCGCTGGGCCGCAGCCCTTTACCTCACACCATCCGCGCCTCTCGAATCAGGCACGACCCTCTACCGCCACCGCGAAACAAAACACCGTTACGCCCCCACCAACCCCGTCGAGCTGGGTCGCGTCTTCCAAGGCAAAAACCTCTTCGACAAAACCGTCTGGGAGCCCGTTGACCAAATCGGGAATGTCTACAACCGTCTCGTCATCTGGGATGGCCGACACATTCATGCAGCATCTTGCTACTTCGGTGAAAATATCAATGATGCCCGCCTGTTCATGATCTTCTTTTTCGATACCCTCCCTCCAGAAAGCTCCACACCATGAAAATCGCGATGATCTGCGGCCACTGGTCCACTCAACTCCACGGCAAAATCAACGTCGACGAACTCTACGAACACCGCGCCCTCACTGGCTCGGAATCGAGCTTCTTCAACCTCGCTCGTGGACTTTCCGAAATCGGCCACCACGTCGATGTCTATTGTGATGCCACCCATCCCATCGACAAGTGCGCGAAGCTTTCCGGCGCTCGCGTCATACATATCAACAACGACCCCGGCGCCCACTACGACGTTTACTTCTCGATCAACGAGCCCGATCAATTCCGCCGCATCCCCTCCAACGCCACCGGCCTTCGGATACTCCACCAGCAGCTCAACGATTTCGGCTACTGCCAGCCCGGTTGGGAGCATTTCGTCGACATCCTGGCATTCGTCACACCGGTTCACCGTGACAACATCGCTCACATGGCACCCGGCATGAGCAAGGAAGCCATCACCTGGGTTCCCAATAGCCTAAATATCGAGTTCTCTCAACAATTCAGAGACCTCCCCCGCGTCCCCCGTTCCATGACCTGGTGTTCATCTCCTGACAGGGGTCTCCATCATCTGCTCGACATCTTCCCCCAGATCCGAAAAGAAGTGCCAGAAGCCACCCTCAAGATCTACTACCGCTTCCAACCCTGGTACGACCAGATCGTCAACACCACCCTACCCACTGCCGAGGTTGCCAAGTCCATCGAAGCCTCTCTCCAGAAACTCGGTCGCAACGGCGAGAACGGCGTCACCCTCGTCGGCCCCGTCCCCAATGTCGAGATGGCAAAAGTCCTCGCGCAGACCGAAATCATGCCCTACACCTGCGACTGCGCTACCTTCACCGAGGGTTTCTCCGTCTCCACGCTCGATGCCTGCGCCGCAGGAACCGTCCCCATCATCTCAGACACCGATGCCATCGGTGACACCTACCGAGATGTGGCCGTCATCCTCCCGCCCCACCCCGCCCAACACAAAGAGACTTGGGTAAAAACCATCGTCGGCCTCATGAAGAATGACGAAGAACGTCGCTCCATCACTCGCAATGCACGCGAGTTCGCTCAGACCTTCTCCCGGCAAAAAGTCGCCAAACAATGGGAAGCCCTCATGCTCCGCAATCTGAAAACACGCGAGACCCCAACGTTCGACCATATGCCGCTCAATATCCGCGAGTACCTCGCAAGGCATTCGTATCACGGCAAAGGCGGCGGAACCACACGCTCGCCGAGGACCATCCAACCCTCTCTTGAAAACCTCGGAATCCTCCCAGCTCAACTCCAAGAAAACACAGCACTCACCGACGCTCTCCTCCGAGTCAACATCCCCGAATGGATCGTCGCGAGTTGCATCTGCGAAGCACGCAAACCCTCTTGCTCAATCTGCAAAGACCGAGAAGCAAAAGCCAAGGCATGCCTTCACGCATGGTCACGCCCAAATCCCAACTCCACCCCCGAGGCCCCACAGTGAAATCCAACACCCGCTTCTGCCTCATTATTCCCCCAAGCATCTTCCTCCTCGACGAGCGCGTCTTCGCTTCCCTCGGCATCCTCCGCGTCGCTGCTACCCTTGAAGCCAGAGACTACTACGTCGAAGTTCTCGATCTCTCTGGCATCACCAACTACGAAGAAGTCGCCGCCCTCCACGCCAAATCCTCTACTGCCAACATCTTCGGCGTCACCGCAACCACGCCTCAGATGCCAGCGGCTCACAACATCCTGCGCGCCATCAAAGGCGCAAAGCCAGACGCCCACATGCTCCTCGGTGGCCCTCACCCCACACTCATCAACGCCGCCGCCAAGCGCGAAATCGAACAGAACCGCAAAGGCCGCGCCTTCAACGCCCTCACCCAACTCCAATCCGCCTGGAATCAAATCGTCGCTGGTGACGGCGAGAAAGCCATCCTCCACATCGCTCGCGGCGACCGAAGCAAACTCGTCGATGCCGACAAGCCCCGAGAAGAATTGTTCATCCGGAAAGGCCAGGTGGATGAGTTTCCGTTTCCGGCGCGTCACCTCATCGACATGGCCTCATATCATTATAAAATTGACGGTGCGCCTTCGACGAGTTTGATAGCTCAACTGGGCTGTCCATTCAATTGTTTTTTCTGCGGGGGGCGATATAGCCCCATGCTGCGTATGTCGCGCACACGTTCTACACCCAGTATACTGGCCGAAGTTGAATTTCTCCATCAAAAATTTGGTTATACTGGACTAATGTTCTACGACGACGAGTTGAACGTCAACAAAGAGATGATCCAACTCATGAACGGCCTCTCCGATCTCCAGGCCAAACTCGGCGTCGAATTCAAACTGCGCGGATTCATCAAGGCCGAACTCTTTACCCCCGAGCAGGCCGAGGCCATGCACCGTGCAGGCTTCCGCTGGATACTCACCGGCTTCGAGTCCGGTAGCCCCCGCATCCTCACCAACATCGACAAGAAGGCCACGCAGGACGACAACACCCGATGCGTCGATATCGCCCGCGCAGCCGGGCTCAAGGTCAAAGCCTTGATGAGCATCGGTCACGCCGGAGAGTCACAACAAACCTGCCAGGAGACCGCCGACTGGGTCCTCAACGTGAAGCCCGAAGATTTCGATGTCACCATCATCACGACCTATCCGGGCTCGCCCTACTATGACGATGCCGTTCAACTCGACAAAGAAAAGCCGATCTACACATTCACACATCCGAAGACGGGAGACCGGTTGCACTCACAGGAGATCGACTACAACGTGGTGGCCGATTACTACAAAGGCGATCCGGATGGTGGCTATCAGGCGTACGTTCATACCGACTTTCTCACCTCCGATGAACTTGTGAAGATTCGAGGCGAAATGGAAGGAGGCATCCGCGCCAGACTCAACCTCCCGTGGAATCCGTCAGCAGCGTCCCAGGCCTTCGAGCATTCGATGGGTCAGCTTCCGCCGTCGATCCTCCGAAGCACCGAGATGCCAGAGTTTGCAAAACCAAAAGCTTTTCTGGACATATCCCCTGACGCTGAGAAACAATAGCCCGTCACTCCGCCCTTAACCCCATGGCCGTACCCTCACTCGCCTCAGACGACGAACTCGAAAACGAGCTTCCGCCGTTGCCTCCTGGCCATGGTTTCGAGGAAGGCGACGAGGTCGAGATGCCTGTCTACGGCAACGGCATCGTCCAGGGTCGCGTGAAGTTCATCGACATTATTTTCGGTAACAAACATTACAAAGGGTTAACCATCATCGCCGATGACGGTGCGTTCTACGAACTGGAGCCTCGGGTCACAAAAAAGATCGCCCGAAAACCCATCGCCGAGTGAGGAACGCGGTATCCTGTTTGTCCGCTTCTGACCCCGAAAAAGAAAAAAACCCCCCCGACGTACTGAGAAGGTCCGCCGGAGGGGTCGAAGCCCGAACAACACACTGACAAGAAAGCCAATCGCAAATGGACAAAGCGATGACAAGGTTCAGTTTCCGGTATTTTTCAAGATTGTCAACCTTCAACTTGCACTGCTAACCCGTAGTGGCAAAGAGAAGGCCGAAAAAACCGCGAAAACGCGGTGTTTCTGTGTCCAAAAAGACGCGCGCCGCCAGAGCCACATCCAAAATACCGACCAAAAAATCCGGTAAAAAGCCTGAAAAGCGCACCCGCTCTCCAAAAAAAGTCAAGCGCGAGACGAGGCGGAAGCCAATAAAAAAGACGGTCAAGAAGGCCCTCAAGCGCGCCACCAAGACGCCGGTCAAGAAGACCCCCAAGCGCGCCACCAAGACGCCGGTCAAGAAGGCCCCCAAGCGCGCCACCAAGACGCCAGTCAAGAAGGCCCCCAAGCGCGCCACCAAGACGCCGGTCAAGAAGGCCCCCAAGCGCGCCACCAAGGCGCCAGTCAAGGCCTCTAAACGACCCGCCAAGGAACCAAGCAGGAAGCTTCCCAAGCGCCCTGCGAAAACACCGCCCGCGCCCGCCCCCACGCCGCCCAAGCGCTCCACGCAGGCGCCACCACCCAAGCGTGACGCGAAAACACCACACGCGCCCTCTCTCAAGCCCCAATCCGGCGAACAGCTCAAGGCACGAAAGACCCTCCTCGGCTACATCAACCGACTCGGCAAACGCAAGGCCGCACGCCGTCTTGATACCACCGTCGCCGAGGTCGAGTCATGGCTTCGCAAGGGGACATTCCCCGCCGCAGTTCTCCCTGAAATCATCGGCCTCGGTGAGATCGGAGGCGGCTTCACGTCCATCAGTGGAACGTCTCTCACCACAGCTCTCAAAAAACTTGGTGCCAAGCAACTCGCCACGCTCACTGGTGTCCCGGTCGAGCGCCTCAAGCAACTCGCCAAACGCAACAACAAAGCCAAAATCAAAATTGGCCGCAAGCAACTCGCCCAGCTCGGCGAGAAACTTGGATGGGAAAAGCTCGGCAAAACCCTCGACGTTGCGCCTGGTGCCCTCAAGGGCCTCGCCAAGCACCCGCAGACCGATGTCACCTTCCGTCTCCGTGAATTCGTCTCAGAGCACGGTGAAGACCTCGTTGCGTATTACATCGGCCTCACGCCCCACCATCTCAAGAAGTGGCTCGAAACCAACGTTCCCCGCGACTGGGAAGCCGACCTTAACCGCATCATCGGTCGTCGCTCCGACCAGGGTGTCAGCCGCGAAGAAATCCGCGCACGTCTGCTCGACAAGCGGTCACTCAAGACCGACCTTGAAGAAGCCCGCGCTGGTGCCGACAAGTGGAATAAGTCTATCGACCCGAAGCACAAGCGCTTTCACATCACCAATGCGCAGGCCAAGCGTTGGGGACAACTTCGCACGTTCAAGGAAAACCTCGACCGCCTCAAGCAGTCCTACGACCAGTATCTCCGCGAGAAAAAGAAGAAAAAAGACAAGCCTGTTTATCCCGCGCAACCACCCATCACTCCGCCCATCACTCTGCCACCGCCCCTCTTCCCCGGCGGCGAGCCACCACCCCTTCCTGTACCACCCAAGAAGCCCCAACCCATCCCGATGACCGAAGCAGCCAAAGAGGCGCTCGCCGACTTCCTGGCCGCCCGCACTGAAGCCCTCGCCCATGACAAACACGCTGGCATCCTGCCCATGGGCGCCTTCAACCGATACAACCTCTGGCAAGGCATCTCCCGGCATGGGTTCCGCTTCTATGGTGCCGTCCGCCAGTTCGTCATCCTCTGCAACCTCACCGCCATCGGAAACAAGATCATCACCGAGGCCCGCAACATGTGGGCGCTCGTGAATGGTCGTTCTGAGTTCATGACCATCCGTTTCACGTTCAGCGCCCAGGGCTCCGGCAATCCGTTCTACCCCGGTGCGTTCGAGCCCGACAAGAATGAGTTCAATTTCTTCAATCGCAATACCGATATCATGCCCGAGCCTCGCTTCATTGAGCGTGCCGTGCGCTCCATTCTCCATGAAGCGTGGGAAGTCGCTCAGGAGACGTTGCTGTTCTTCGAGCATTATGAAATCGTCAAGAGCGTACCGTATCACCACAAGGACAAAGACGAGGAAGAAAAGTAGCCAGAACCGTGTCCACCGATTTGAAAGTATTCGGCGTCCTTTTGCGTCCCAATCGCGCTCCCGAAATCCACCCCGCCGAAGATCTACAAGATGGCAAGTCCTGGCTTCACCATACCTACGCCAACCAACCGTCCCCCGTTGAACTGAAGCTCATCCGAGTCCGCCATTTCAGGGAAGAAACAGAGCCCACCGAAGAAGTCGTTTCGATCTGGAAGAAATAA
>Ga0172362_10004445_pt1 | contig 12153 bp, 12 predicted proteins | sample LakKivs1_kivu2a2_FD_114534 | JGI IMG/M metagenome (GOLD analysis project Ga0172362, IMG submission 114534) | Sediment microbial communities from Lake Kivu, Rwanda - Sediment s1_kivu2a2 | ecosystem: Environmental > Aquatic > Freshwater > Lake > Sediment | place: Rwanda: Western Province, Lake...
GGAGTCCTCCCGAAAGGGAGGTAAAACAGGAAAAAATAGAATTGACCCCATTTTATGGGAGGTGGAGATGTTAAAATTTGAACAGGACGCTGGCCTTACTGCAAATATAAAAGTCATAGGCATTGGTGGCGGAGGAGGGAATGCAGTCAATCGCATGGTTTCTTCAGAGATAAAAGGCGTAGAGTTTATTGCGGCAAATACAGATGCACAAGCTCTTCGTGATTCTCTGGCTGGATACCGCTTACAATTGGGAGCACATCTTACTAAGGGTCTGGGAGTGGGAGGAGATCCTGAGAAAGGTCGCCAGGCTGCCGAAGAAGACCGAGATGCAATTAAGGAATCTCTGGAAGGCGCCGATATGGTATTTATCACTGCAGGTTTGGGAGGAGGAACCGGGACAGGGGGCTCACCGGTTGCTGCAGAGATAGCCAAGGAATTGGGGGCTCTGACTGTAGGAGTGGTAACCAAGCCATTTATGTTTGAGGGTCCCATTCGCTTTAAGCAGGCCGAAGAAGGATTAAAAAACATGAAGAAAAAAGTCGATACTTTGATCGTTATTCCCAACCAGAGACTATTTTCCATTATTGATGAGACTACCCCTGCTCTGGATGCCTTTAAAGTGGCAGATGATGTTCTTCGCCAGGCAGTACAGAGTATCTCAGAGATTATTACCTCACATGGAATGATTAATGTTGATTTTGCTGATGTAAAGACGATCATGCTTGGTGCGGGAGAGGCATTAATGGGAATGGGCTGGGCACGAGGTAAAGATAGAGCAATTAAAGCGGCTAAGGCAGCCATAAATTGCCCTTTGTTGGAAGACGTTTCCATTGCAGGTGCCAAGGGTATTTTAGTTAATATCACCGGAAATAAAGATATCACTATGTTTGAAATTAAAGAGGCAATGGACTTAATTCACAATGCTTCTGCTTCGGGAGCAAACATCTTCTTTGGTCAAGCATTCGATGAGAGCCTCAAAGATGTAGTAAAAATTACTGTAATTGCTACTGGCTTTCCTCCACCACGAGCTCTTCTGGAAGAGAAATTCCCACAGGAAGAGTTCGCCGGGGATTTATGGGAATACAACAAGAGAGAATTATTGAAAGAACCAGGCTATCTGAAGGAGAACCTGCGGGTACCCGCCATTCTTCGGAGAAAAAAGGAGTACCGGTAATTCTGATGATTTTCGGGAGCTAAGATGCAAATTGCTGACCTTTTGCGCGAAATGGTGGATAAAAAGGGTTCCGACCTGCATCTGCGTGTGGGAAGTCCACCCATTTTTCGAATAAATGGACGGCTTGTACGTAGTTCGCATCCCATGCTCAGTCCCAAGGAGACTGAGCGGATCGGTTTCTCCCTATTAAATGAGAAGCAGAAACAGATTTTTGAGGAAAAGCACGAGTACGATCTGTCTTATGCAATAGAAGGATTGGCTCGTTTCAGAATAAATATTTTCCTCCAGAGAGGAACTATTCACGTAGCATTCCGCCTTGTGCCTTTTGCAGTTCCTGATTTTGAGCAGTTAAATTTACCCCCGGTATTGAAAAAGATTTCAGAGAATGAGCGGGGACTGGTATTGGTTACAGGACCGGCCGGCTGTGGCAAATCTACAACTCTGGCGGCAATTGTCGACTACATCAATTCCACACGTGCCGTTCATATTATAACAATCGAAGATCCTATTGAATTTCTCCATCAAGATAAGAAGAGCGTTATAACGCAAAGAGAGTTAGGAGAAGATACGCTCGATTACCCTGCTGCCTTAAAACATATTGTGCGACAGGATGCCAATGTAATACTGGTAGGCGAAATGAGAGATTTAGCCACAATGGCTGCAGCATTGACGGCAGCCCAGTTGGGAAGCCTCGTATTATCGACGGTGCATACGATCGATGCGGTTCAAACCATCACCCGTATTATAGACCTTTTCCCACCATACCAGCAGAATCAAGTTCGTCTGCAATTGTCCGATACTTTGCAGGCAGTGATTTCCCAGAGACTTCTTTCCCGAGCTGATGGGAACGGCAGAGTACCTGCGGTGGAAGTTCTGGTGGCTACCGCACTGGTTAAGAAATTGATAGAAGAAAATAGAATAGGAGAAACTCTCGGGACTATGGAAAAAGGCGATTATTACGGCATGCAGAGTTTCAATCAGGCATTACAGAAATTGTATGGTAAGGGACTGGTTAAGCTGGAAGATGCTTTAGCTTCTGCCAGTAATCCCGAAGAGCTTCTATTATATATTCGCGGAATAGATTCGGGAAGTGGTGCAAAAGGATAAAAAATTTCATAGTTAAATGGAAGACTTTTTTCTTCCCATCTCTTTTACTTCTAAGTTTCCTGTTTTAGCTGGCATTACGACTCTCCATGCAGGCAATGCAAGATTTCCGGAAAAGAGAAAAGAGATAGCCCAGCGGTTAAAGATATCCTATTCTGAAATCACTACCGGCGAGCAAGTACACAAGAATAGCATTGCTATAGTTAAAGAAAAGGACCGGGGCAGAGAATTTCCCGCTACAGATGGGCTTATTACTGACCTGCCAGATGTTCCTCTTGCCGTATTTGTTGCCGACTGTCCTCCCATATTCCTTTTCCATCCGCAGAGAAAAATAGTAGGCCTTCTGCACGCGGGTTGGCGAAGCACAGTTGCCAATATTTCCTCTCAGGCAGTAAAGATAATTTCGCAGGATTTCGGAGCAGAGGCAAGGAATCTTCTTATAGTCATTGGACCGCATATTTGCAAAGAGTGTTATAAAGTCTCCTGGTCTCCAGTAGCAAAAGCTTTCACTGAGTGCTTTGAGTCTTGGGGAAGAGAAATTTCCGCCTCGATAATTTCAGAACTTCCCAGAACCTCCCAGGAAAAATTCTGGTCCATCGATTTGGCTAAGGCAAATTCATACCAGTTGCAGCGAGCAGGTGTTCTCCCGGAAAATATAGAGATAGTTTCCATATGTACTTACGAGCATAAGAATTTTTTTTCCTATCGCCGAGACAAAACTTCCCCTGGACGCATGATGGCAGTAATCCGATTAAATTTTTCTTGACTTCTCTTTACACAAAATATATTATTAGATATCACGAAAAATCAGAATATATCAAAAGATATAATAAAAAATCACACAAAACAGGAGAAAATAGTGCAGAAACTAATGACTATAAAAGAGATGGCAGATTATCTTAGATTGAGTAAAGTTACAGTGTACAAAATGACCCGCCAGGGTAAGATTCCTGCCTTAAAGATTGGGAAACAGTGGCGTTACAACAAGTCAGAAATAGATACCTGGGTGAAGCAGAAATCGAATAGCGAGCACCATTAAATTCTGGAACGGAGAACAGAATGAAAAGAATTTCGACTGCAACAGACAGAAGGGTAGCAATAAGAGTTTTAGCAGGGATTCCTGTTAAAGTGAGAGTTAAGGATTTACCCAGTAGTATTCCGACGAGTTTCTCGGGAGAGACAGCCGATTTAAGTTCCCAGGGAGCTTCTCTTCTTCTCAGGAGTTCTTTACCAGTTTCCTCGAGGATTTCATTAACTCTTGATTTAGCATTTCCTTTTCCCCGCTTGGAGACAGATGCCACAGTCTTGTGGAACTATTTCCTGCCGAGAGATAAGAAATTCAATTGTGGAGTGCAATTTTTAGGTTTAAAGAAAGAATATAGGAGAATATTAAGAGAATTTACAAAAGCAAAAAACAATCTTGGGGAAGCAGTACCTGAACGGAGAAGAATAGAAAGAAGAAAGGCTGAACGGAGAACCACGGCCATACCTGACTATGCTTCCAATCGCCGGCGGGTAAGAAACAGGAGATCTCTTGACCGTAGACAGGCTCTGATGAGGCACTTTTTTCGAAAATTAATAAATTCAGTTGTACAATTACTTCTTCCGTTTAAAAAGAAAGACATCGAACCTTAATAGTTATAAATAAGATATGTCAATAAAGGAAAATTTAGAAGGAATTACAGAAAAAATCGGAAAGAAATCAGAATTGGTAGGTCGTAACCCCCGTGAGATAACTCTGGTGGCAGTAACTAAAACAGTAGAAGCAGACCGGGTGGAAGAAGCAATAGTTGCGGGAGTAAATATTATTGGGGAGAGCCGAGTTCAGGAAGCAAAAGAAAAATACAGAAAAGTGAAGAGTAAAGTTGTCTGGCATCTGGTGGGACACTTACAAAGGAACAAGGCAAAGGATGCGGTTAAGATCTTTGATTTAATTCATTCTGTGGACAACGCTAAATTGGCGAAAGAGATTGACAAGCAGGCCAGAAAAATTGGCAAGATACAGAAAATATTGATTGAAGTGAATGTATCGGGTGAAGAATCGAAGTATGGATTAAGCCCGGAAAAGGTAATTGCTTTTCTCCAAGAAGTTAGTGTCCTTCCCAACGTAAAGATTGAAGGACTGATGACCATGGCACCCCTTGGTGAAAATCCAGAAGATTCTAGACCCTACTTCAGGAAATTAAAAGAACTATTGGAAGAAGCAAAATCTAAGAATATAGAAAATATGGAAATGGTATACCTATCCATGGGTATGAGTAATGACTTTGAAGTGGCTATTGAGGAAGGCTCAAATATGGTGCGTATAGGAAGAGCAATCTTTGGGCCATAAAGATAGAGATGATATGAGCGGGGAAGTTATGGAACGAAATGATGAAAACTGGATGAAAAAAGAGAGAAGAAAAGGGGGAGAGAGACGCCGTGCCGGTGGAGGAAGGCCCCCCTTTGTTGAACGTCGTAAAAGAAAAAGGAGGAAAGATTCATCCGCTATGGTCCCTGAAAATAAGAAAAATCTATGGAGAGAGAAAAAGGTAGCCTTCATTGGCTGTGGAAATATGGGTAGTGCATTGATCTCGGGAATTCTGGGGAGCGGACTGATTAGTAAAGATATGGTTCTGGTTACTGATATAAGACCTAAGCGACTTGAGTATATTAAAGAAAAAGAAGGAGTCTCTACCACCGAGAACAACAGGGAAGCAGTGGAGAAAAGCGATATTATTGTTTTGGCTATAAAGCCCCAGGTAATGGAGAAGATCCTTTCTGAAATTAAGGATGTTGTAACAGAAGACAAAGTGATTATCTCCATTGCTGCAGGGATTACTACGGGCTTTATAGAGAAAGCTCTTGAGAAAGAAGTTGCCGTGGTTAGAGTAATGCCCAATACTCCTGCTCTGGTTAGAACAAGTGCCTCAGGCCTTTCCTCAGGTAGGTATGCAGGCGAAGAGGAAGAAGCTATTACAGAACAGATGATGGATAGAGTGGGAATTGTAGTTAAAGTTCCGGAAGAGATGCTGGATGCAGTAACTGCCCTCTCGGGTAGTGGTCCAGCATATATATTTTATGTCATTGAGTCGCTGATTGAGGCGGGGATGGAAATGGGGTTATCAGAGGATGACGCGAGGAAATTGGTTGAGCAGACGGTTCTCGGTGCAGTGAGGATGGTTATGGGGACAGGGGAAAGTCCGAAAGTTTTAAGGGCGAAAGTGACATCGCCTGGCGGAACAACTGAAGCTGCATTGAAATATCTTGAGGAGAAAGGATTCCAGAAAATTTTGCTTGCTGCCGTAAAAGAGGCTGCCGTAAGGTCAAAAGAGCTAAACACAGGTTAAGGACGTAACTGCCTTGATGAATCGAAACGAATAAGGAGGGGATATGCAACTTCTAATAAATATCCTTGGTTATTTGATAAAGAGTTTTCTTATTATCCTGTTTGTTGTGGTTTTGGCAAGGTTCATTCTGACCAGGCAAGGCAAAGATTTAAACACAATTTTTTTGGGTCCAATCATTAAAGACTTTTCAGAAACCATTTTCAATCAAGCGCGCAAGTTTATCCCCATTGAGGAAGAATCTACTCTCTCCATTACCCTTCTGGTGATATTTGTCCTACTCTTTTGGCTGGTGGGTTCTTTTGTAATAAAATAAGAGATGATTAAGACAATCTGGTGGAAAAAAAGCAAAATCTATATCTTAGACCAGAGGAAATTGCCTCATAAAGAAGAAGTAGTTGAGTGTAAGAACTACCAGAAAGTTGCCCTTTGTATCGAAAAGATGTCTATCCGCGGCGCTCCCGCGATTGGCATCGCTTCTGCTATGGGGTTGGCTCTGGGAGCAAGAAATATAAAGGATAGAACGAAGGATGGATTCTTCAAAAAGCTAGAAACTATAGCGAATCGATTCCTACGCACTCGACCAACCGGAGCAAATCTCTTCTGGGCAATCGAAAGGCTCCTCGGCTTAGCCAGAAAGAATCATAAAAAATCTTTGGAAGAAATCAAACGTATTCTTGAAAAAGAAGCCATAAATATACTAAAAGAGGACATTAAGTTAAACAAGCGAATTGGTAAAAACGGACTGAAGTTAATTAATAAGCGGGCCAATGTTCTTACACATTGCAATGCAGGTTCATTGGCTACAGGAGGCTATGGAACAGCCCTGGGGGTGATTAGAGAGGCTCACAGCAAGGGAAAGATAAAGAAAGTTTTTGTCGGCGAAACACGGCCCGCACTGCAGGGGGCTCGCCTCACTACCTGGGAGCTTGTTCACGATAAGATTCCAGCTGTTTTAGTTACCGATAATATGGCCGGGCATCTTATGCAGAAGGGCGTTGTGGATTGCGTGATTGTGGGCGCCGACCGTATTGTTGCAAATGGCGATGTGGTTAACAAGATCGGCACGTATACTCTGGCTGTTTTAGCAAAGCATCACCATGTTCCTTTTTATGTTGCCGCTCCCTCCTCTACTGTTGATATGAAGACTCGTAAGGGTGGAGATGTGGTAATTGAAGAGAGGAATGCCAGAGAAGTTCTGGAAGTACAAGGAAAAAGAATTGCTCCCAGGAATACGGCTGTGATCAATCCTGCTTTTGACCTTACGCCCCACAGGTTAGTGAACGCTATCATAACCGAGAAGGGCGTTATCAGGCATCCTAATAGGGAAAAGATGGTCTCACTTTTCAGTTCAGGAGATTGAAAAATGGAATATAATAAGACGATAAACCTTCCCCTTACCCAGTTTCAAATGAAAGCCGATTTGCCAAAACGGGAACCCCAAATACAGAAAACCTGGGAAGAAATGAAATTATACGAAGCTATCCAGGAGAAGAATAAGAAGGGAACCAGGTATATTCTCCACGACGGTCCACCTTATGCTAATGGAAACATCCATATGGGCCATGCCTTGAATAAAATTCTTAAGGATATAGTCGTTAAGTTCAAACTGATGGAAGGATGCAACGTTCCCTTCGTTCCTGGATGGGATTGCCATGGACTGCCTATTGAATACCAGCTGTTGAAGAGTCTGGGTATCAGGAAAGAGGAGATAGACAGGGTCGAATTTCGCAGGAAAGCACGCGCTTATGCGCAAGAGTTTGCTTCCATTCAGAGAGAAGAGTTCAAGCGCTTGGGAATTTTTGGTTATTGGGAAAGTCCCTATTTCACAATGTCCCACGATTATGAGGCAAAAATTATCGAGATATTCAAGCGTCTTGTCGGGCAGGGCTATATTTACAGAGGAAAAAAGCCAGTCTATTGGTGTGCAAATTGCGAGACAGCTCTGGCGGAGGCCGAAGTGGAATATTCCAATCACGCTTCCCATTCTGTTTACGTGAAATTCCCGGTCAAGATATTGGGAAAAGATAAGGAAACTAAACTTGAACTTCCTGTTAAACGCAGACTGAAGTCTGCTACTCCTATTTCCGTTCTCATCTGGACAACGACTCCCTGGACTTTGCCCGCTAATGTAGCTCTTGCCTTTCATCCACAGTACGAATATGCCTGGATAAAGGTTTCTCATTCGGATTCTTCTTTGAGAGAAGAGATAATAATTGTGGCTAAAGAATTAGTATCGAAGCTGATGGAAAAATTCATCATCAAAAATTATGACATCTTGCAGGTTTCCCCGGGCAGAGATTTGGAAGGAATTGTCTGTTCTCATCCTTTTATGGGCAGGGATTCTCTCGGCATCTTAGCCGATTTCGTGACTCTGGAAGAAGGAACGGGGATAGTCCACATTGCTCCCGGACATGGACAGGAAGATTACCAGATTGGGTTGAAATACGGACTTCCCGTTTTAGCTCCTGTAGATGTTAAGGGGAAATTTACTGAAGAAGTTCCGCTATTTTCCGGGGTAGATGTTTTTTCTTCTAACAAGTTAATTATGGAAAAAATGCAAAATTCCTCTCACCTTCTCCTTGCGGAAGAGATTGTCCATACCTATCCCCATTGTTGGCGCTGCAAGAAGCCGATTATTTTCCGGGCTACAGCACAGTGGTTCCTGGATGTGGACAAAAATAAGCTCAGGGAAAGGATGCTAAAAGCAATAAGAAGAGTGGAGTGGATTCCCAAAATCGGCGAAAATAGAATTTCCAGTATGGTGGAAACAAGACCAGATTGGTGTCTTTCCCGCCAGAGGTATTGGGGAGTTCCCCTTCCTATCTTCTATTGTAAAAATTGTGGGGAACCGCTAATGTCTGAAGAGAGTATAGGTGCTGTGCAGGATTTGGTTCTCAGGGAGGGGAGCGATGCCTGGTATATAAGAAAAGAAGAAGAGATTCTGCCAGGAAATATACAATGCCCTAAATGCAAAAAAAGAGAATTTGTTAAAGAGAAAGATATTATGGATGTCTGGTTCGACTCCGGAGTCAGTCACGAAGCTGTTCTGAGAGAGCAAGAGAACCTATCCTGGCCTGCAGACTTGTACCTGGAAGGCTCAGACCAGCACAGAGGTTGGTTTCAGACCTCGTTAATTACTGCTGTTGCTCTGGAAAAGACAGCTCCCTACAAGGGTGTTTTAACTCACGGGTTTGTTGTTGATGGTGAAGGCAGAAAAATGTCCAAATCGATAGGTAATGTAATTGCCCCCCAGGAAATTATCGAAAAGTATGGCGCCGAGATTTTGCGGCTATGGGTTGCCTCGGAAGACTACCGCGAAGATATGCGCATTTCTTCAAAAATTCTGGGTCACCTTGTCGATGGTTATCGACGCATCAGAAACACTTTCCGTTTCCTTTTGGGAAACCTGAATGATTTCAATATTTCGAAAAAAGTAAATTACAAACAGATGTCGGAAATTGATCAATGGGCACTGCATAAATTGCAGGAATTGATTTCCCAGGTGGCTGATGATTACGCATCCTTTGAATTACATCGAGTTTATATAACTATCCACGATTTCTGCACCAGAGAACTCTCCTCATTCTATTTAGACGTGCTTAAGGATAGACTGTATACTTTTGGCAGAGATTCCCTTCCCCGAAGGTCAGCTCAGACAGTTCTTTTTGAACTGGCAGTGGGTTTGATTAAAATCACCGCACCCATTCTCTCCCATACTGCGGAAGAGGCGTGGCAGATGATGCCAGAGGTTGACGAGCCAAGCGTCTTTTTGACTAACCTTCCCCGGGTGGAGAAAAAATACTGGAACAAAGGACTGGCAAGAAGGTGGGAGAAGATTTTGCTCCTCCGGAAAAGTGTGGTGAAGGCACTGGAGATTGCCCGAAGAGAGAAGATTATCGGGAGTTCTCTGGAAGCAGAAGTAGATCTTTATACGGGAGAAAGGAAGTTAACCACTTTCCTCTATAATTACCAGAAGAACTGGAAAGAAATCCTCATTGTTTCCGAAGTGAAGATTTTCCCGGAAGCGGCTCTATCTTCCCTTGGGATAAGCAGGGACAGATCGGAAATTATGGTGCGTAGCGAGGAGATGTCCCAACTATGTATTGGAGTGAAAAAGGCACCGGGAAAGAAGTGCGTGCGTTGCTGGAACTGGAGCCCCTCCGTGGGAGAGAATAGTGAACATAACCAGCTTTGCGCCAGGTGTGTACAAGTAGTGAAGAATCTGTAAACCCAATTTTTCCCCCTCACCTTAATCTTCTCCCGGAAGAGAAGAAATAACAAGCGAAGGATAGAAATATAATGTACTTGATTGCTCTAATACTACTATTTGTTGACCAGTTCTCTAAGTACGTAATCAGACAAAATATGTCTCTTGCTGAGTCGATTCCGGTTATAAAGAGGGTATTCCACATCACTTACGTTGAGAATAAAGGTATTGCTTTCGGGCTTTTTCCTCAAGGGCATACTCTTTTTATCGTTATTTCTTTTGTTATTATTTTAGCTATTCTCTTTTTTGAAAGAAAAAAAATTATCAAATCATTAAAAGAAAGGCTCTGTTTGGGATTGATTTTAGGTGGCGCTTTAGGTAATCTTATTGACCGGTTGCGGTTCGGGTTTGTAATCGATTTTTTGGATTTCCGCATATGGCCCGTGTTTAACCTTGCCGATTCTGGCGTCTGTATTGGTGGCATGCTTATGGTATTTTTTCTCTTAAGAAAGCGTACCCGTAAGGAAAGAACCGTTGGAGAAAGAAACGAAAGAACTTGTTGTGTATAAGGGTGAAGAAGGGAAGAGGCTCGATTTATATTTATCTTCTTCTTTTCCACGCCGCTCCAGAAATTCCCTGCAAAAGATGATTGCCGAGGGAAATATACTGGTTAATGACAGGGTTGCTTCCAGACATTATAAAGTTAAGGAAAAAGACGTAATAACCATAAATCTCCCTACAGTTAAACCTCACAAGGCATTTCCTGAGAAGATTCCTCTGAATATCGTCTATGAAGATAAAGCCATAATTGTACTCAATAAACCAGCGGGAATGGTAGTCCATCCCGCTTGTGGAAACTATTCCGGGACATTGGTGAACGCTCTTCTCTACCATTTTCCTGGTTTAGGCAGAGGAAAATTTCCCGATATTAATCGCGTGGGGCTTGTTCACCGCCTGGATAAGGATACTTCCGGGGTTATGGTTGTTGCCAAAAATAACGCCTCCCTGTCCCTTTTAGCCAAACAGTTTGAGAATAAAGAAGTGGAAAAGGTATACCTGGCATTAGTTTTTGGTAAAATTGTAAATCCCGAAGGAAGTATCGAGGCGCCGGTGGGTAGAAAGATTACGGACCGGAGAAAGATGGCTGTAACCTCGATAAGGAGCCGCCAGGCAATTACTGATTTTACAGTACGTGAAATTTTAGGAGATTTTACATTTTTGGAAGTAAGACCAAAGACAGGGAGGACGCATCAGATAAGGGTTCATCTGGCACACATCGGACATCCTGTGGTAGGAGATAGCGAGTACGGACGGCCTGCTCCCAAGAATTGGGGGGTGAACCGACAGCTTCTGCACGCATATGAGTTGGGATTTATTCATCCTGTTGAGAAGGATTGGGTAAAATTTAATGCTCCCCTTCCCAGGGAATTCAAAAAAGTAATTGCTCAGTTAAGAAAGGATAAGAAATAAAAGACAATGATTGAGAAAAGAAAATATCGCGAGTTGTTTAAAAGCGAAGACCTGGTAAGCTTCCGGGTTAGCCGGAAGGAGACAGACATATACGTAGCTATAGAGGGAAAGCAAAAAAGGAAACTGGAGAGTATTATCGCTAAAACAGAAAAATTGGTAGAGCATTATCGTCGGGATATTGAAGATTATATAAAGGACTATCCGATTTTTGAGATGAGTTTTAGACCTGTGGCTGTAGATTCTAGTGCTCCAGAAATTATTAAACAGATGGCCCGGGCAGCGCTACTTGCCAATGTAGGTCCCTTTGCTTCAGTAGCGGGAGCAATTGCTGGCGCGGTGGGAAGTAAATTGTCAGAGGAGATTTCCGATGTAATAATCGAGAACGGTGGCGATGTATTTATGAAAACTAGTAAAACACGGAAAGTGGGAATATATTATGGTGCGGATGAGATTTCTAAGGGGATTGGGCTGGAAGTACATCCTGTAGATACTCCCCTGGGAATCTGTGCTTCCAGCGGAACTTTTGGTCATTCCTTCAGTTTTGGTCGAGCCGACGTAGCAGTGGCTGTTTCTGATTCCACTGCTTTAGCTGATGCTTGTGCTACTGCTATAGGAAATTTGGTAAAAGAGAGTAGCGATATTGCCAAAGGAATCAATTTTGCCCAGGGTATTGAAGGGCTTAAGGGAGTAGTCATAGTTAAAGGCGGCCAATTTGGATTCTGGGGTGATTTGAGGATAATTAATATTGTTACTTGAAAGCTAAAATGTCATATTAATTTGAAAGCGAAATGTCATATACTCTATATATCTTTCCGGTATGGAAACTGCTGAACAAATTGACCGTCATAGAAAACCCGGAGCGATTTACC
>Ga0172362_10004447_pt1 | contig 12148 bp, 14 predicted proteins | sample LakKivs1_kivu2a2_FD_114534 | JGI IMG/M metagenome (GOLD analysis project Ga0172362, IMG submission 114534) | Sediment microbial communities from Lake Kivu, Rwanda - Sediment s1_kivu2a2 | ecosystem: Environmental > Aquatic > Freshwater > Lake > Sediment | place: Rwanda: Western Province, Lake...
ATAGCCCCGGACGGTTAGCTGCCTTATAGCTCCCAAACGCTATTTAACTGCTCGAAATCAATGACTCCATTCTCAGCTATGTTTTTCATCTCAATTCCAGCCACAACAGCCGCCGCAACTCGATTGAGACGCACCCAATTTCACAATACCGATCAGTTCAAGGCTACTCGAATCTGACAAAGTGGCTCACTGGTATTTCTTAAGTCACAAGCCCCACCAATACCAGCTTCCTTGAGCACGGCTATCTCTTCTTTGATGACTTCTCTGGCCGCCGCTAATATTAAGTCCGAAAAACACCCCGTATCTTACCATTGCCCATCTCGGATGGCTTCGCCAACACTTGTCATTCTAGTGAGGATGAACTGCTCGGAGAGATCAAGAGGCGTACTGGCATAGTCGATTAGAGCAACAAAGCGCCTCGGCTTTGAATTTCTAAGCTCGAGCAGGTCCCAGAACGTATACTCTGTGGGAAACCCGATCTTAAGAAGTACATCGCTTATCACTACACTGCAGACGGTGGCTAATCCAATTTTCCTACGTGGGACCACGGCTGAAGTCAGTCTCTCTCTTACCAAAGCTATAACTACCAAATCACTGACGTCTACGCCACCTTTGAACATGTCTGTAATAACTGACAACGTTTTCTTGAACTTGTCCTCGTTAATGAGTGATGTATTTATTGGTAATTGGCCTGTAAGCCTTGTGGGGTCAAAGGTAGTTTGGTAGGCCAACATCGCCAGCGTTTCCACTACGAAACCCCATGCTGGGATGCAAGTGCCTCCTTAACCTTTTGCTTCCCTCCAGGGGTGATTATCCTACCTTCTCGGCCTTCCGGCTTGGTATAGCCACGTTCGCTTGCTATCCCAAAGTGACATCTGACTGTTCTTTCACTTAAGAATACTCCTTCACATTCAAGCTTTTGAGCACTAGTGATTGTCCCGAGGGGCCCTGAGGACTCGCTTAGGACTTTTAAAAGGATATTAGCTTCTCTATACACCTGAGACATCGCCTTGTTGCATTGGCCCCCTCTTGTTACCATAATACAATGTTGAAGTCTAGACCACACTAATCTTAAAAGCTGAATATTGCATTGAGTGCTTTGTCAACATTGAATCAGGGGAAATGGCTATACAATTTACATGCCAGGCAGTTTAATTCCCACAATACATCCATTAATATCTACTCACTTCAGATGGTTTTTGCCCACTCAACAGCGTTCAGAAAAATCTGCAAGCCATCTCCATCATCCCTTAAAGACTTTCTAACCCACCTCGGATGCTGAGTCCATCGAACAAAACGTTCGGGGTGTGGCATTAATGCGAAGACGCGCCCAGAACAATCACAGATACCAGCAATATTGTTCACCGAGCCATTCGGATTGTGAGGATAGCCAGCTCGAATGTTTCCCATCTGGTCAGCGTAATAGAGGACTACATTTAACTTATCTACTATTCCCAATTCAGTCACCACCTTGCCCTCCCCATGGGCTACAGGAAGGTACATTGTGTTTATGCCCCGCGTAAATATGCAGGGACTCGCCTTATTGACCAGTAGATAGACCCAACGGCATTCAAACTTGCCACAATCATTACTGGTTAAGGTCAATGGTTGGAATTTTTGATCTCCTAATCCAGGTAGAATTCTAGCCTTCACCAGAACCTGAAAGCCATTGCAGATCCCCAAAACGAGCCTTCCATCATCAACGAACCTATGGACATCTTCTCCCAGCTTTAACCTTAGTTCATTAGCTAATATTTTCCCAGCTGAGATATCATCACCATAGGTAAAACCACCGGGTATGACCATTATCTGGTAATTGGCAAGCGGTTTCTCTCGGCATACGAGTTCATTAACACACGCGGATTCTACTATCGAGCCAGCCTGTTCAAAGGCAAACGCGGTTTCCACGTCACAGTTTGTGCCCGGGGCACGTAATATTAGCGTCTTCACCTTAGCCATTAATTCAGTCTCCTACCATCTGAGTGGTTTCTGCCAAGCCTCCTTTAGTTCGGTCAGCGTTGCTGAAAGCACCCTCTTTCCTGTAAGTCCATACACCTCTAGCCCTTGATTATTCGCAACCCGACCAATAGCGCCAGTAGCGACTCCTGCCAGCATTTTCTCGAACTTGGCTCTATATTTCGGAGCTACCTCGACTAAAAACCGAGTGTTAGATTCAGAGAAGAGCAAGATGTCATCCCGGTTTGCCTGTTCACCCATCGGGATCTGCTTTAAATAAAGTCTCATTCCAAGTCCTCCAGCAAATGCCATCTCAGCAGCGGCTACTCCAATGCCACCCTCACTACAATCATGGCAAGCCTTAACTATCCCTTTCTCTATGGCTGCGCTAAGCGCATTCATAAGCTGCTTCCCCTTCCTGGGGTTTACCTTAGGCACATTGTTGCCTACATAACCGTGAATACCATAATAGTGCGAACCACCTAGTTCATTCCACGTCTCACCCACAATGTAGATGAGGTCGCCCTCTTCCTTACAGTTCATAGAAACCGCTCTGTTTACGTTCGCCATTACTGATACAGCTGAGATTAGAAGCGTGGGTGGAATACAGATACTTTCGTTTTCGGTCTCATACTCATTGTACAAGCTATCCTTGCCAGAGATAAAAGGAGTCTCGTACGCAATTGCTATGTCGTAGCATGCTTGTGCTGCTCTAACTAAGCCGCCCAGTCTATCAGGCTTATCTGGATTGCCCCAACAGAAGTTGTCGAGCAGCGCTATCTTTTGAAGATTACCACCGACGGCGATAATCTGCCTCAATGCTTCATCTATGGCAGAAGCCGCCATCCAGTAAGTGTCAATGTCTCCATATTTGGGGTTGATGCCGTTAGCAACTATGACACCCATGTCCGAATCAAGTATCGGCCTGATAATAGCTGCATCGCTAGGACCGTCATTGTTTGCTCCTACTAGAGGTTTGAGTACACTACTACCCTGTACTTCATGGTCGTATTGGCGTACCACCCATTCCTTGGAGCAAACATTCCATGAGCCCAGGATTTGCAGTAAATCTTCCCGCAGGTCGGGAGGTTGGGGAAAGTCCGGCTCCGAAAAACGCGTTGCCTCCCAGACTGCCTTCCGTTCGAGCTGAGGCAGACCACTATGCAGGAATTCCATGTCAAGATCACCAACGGAATTTCCATCATAGAAAAGCTGAAGACGTTGGTTGCCAGTGAACTCACCGATGACCGTAGCTTCTACATCTTCGCTCTGGAAGAGGGCAATCAACTGCTCGATGGTGTTTGGTGGGACGGCCAGCATCATTCGCTCCTGTGATTCGGACAACCATATCTCCTTGTATGAGAGTCCTGAATACTTCAAAGGGACTCGCTCTAGGTAAACACGTGCTCCTGTTTTGGAAGCCATTTCTCCCACGGCTGATGAAAGTCCTCCACCACCACAATCAGTGATTCGCCGATATAATCCCCGGTCCCGTGCCTTGATAAGAGCATCAATCAACTTTTTCTCCATGATAGGATTCCCTATTTGAACAGAGCTGGCAGAGATGTTCTCAGACTCTCTGGTAAGCTCTGCTGAAGCAAAAGTGGCCCCATGAATTCCATCACGCCCGGTTCTACCACCGACGAGAACGACCAAATCCCCTGGTTCTTGCTGGCGTATTTGACTCATGCTCTTGGGTAACAATCCCACTGTTCCACAGAAGACCAATGGATTTCCTACATATCGCTCATCGAATAATACTGTTCCATTAAGTGTGGGAATACCAAGGCGGTTCGCATAGTCAGCTACTCCGGCACGAACGCCTCTGAAAATGCGGCGGGGGTGCAGGATACTCTTAGGGAGTCTCTCGTGAGGAAAGTCGGGTGATCCGAAGCAAAATACATCAGTGTTCATGATAGGCTTGGCTCCTAGCCCTGTGCCCAGAACATCACGAATGACGCCACCTATGCCTGTTGCAGCTCCTCCATAAGGCTCCAATGCTGACGGGTGATTATGTGTTTCCACCTTAAAACAAATTGCATAACGACCATCGAAATCTATGACACCAGAATTGTCTCGAAAGACAGAAAGGCACCACGGTTTTTTCAATTCCTCAGTGACTCTCATGATGGTACTTTTGAGTAGATTGTCGATAGTAAGTTGACCCAGCCTGATTTTGCCCTTAAAGGTCTTATGTACACAGTGCTCAGACCAGGTTTGCGCTAAGGTTTCAAGCTCGATATCGGTTGGATTACGGCCTAACTTAGAGAAATGAGCTTGGATCCGCTTCATCTCGTTTAAATTTAGCCAGAGCCTATCCTTGCTCACTTCCATTAGTTCATTATCGTCCATGTCTGATAAACCTACTATATTTAGGGCGAACTTATATATCGCGGATGGAATAGAGATCGCCTCATGCTCGGTGACAACATGCTGGATAACACTATTAACCAGTAACTTGTCACAGATATATTGAAGAGACTCGTCTGAGAGTCCACCCGTAAGCAGGTATCTTCTGGCAGTCCTTATAGACTCAACGGTGGTTATATAGAGGTCACGAATTCCCTTTATAACACTCTCTTCTACAGGGTCTATAACACCGGGATTGTAAGCAACCTCAATGATATGAGAGCCTGGGGGCGGGAGCACTTCATTAAACCTATTGTAGGAATATTCTTGGAATATGGGGTCAGCCAGAAGTTCCCGGCAGATGCTTTCTAACTCATTTTCGCCCAGGCTTCCTGCCAGGAGATATATATCGCTGACTCGAACCTGTTTTATGGTTGTAATGCCGAGGTCGCGTATATCCTTTTGTAGAGCTTCTCCTCGTGGGTCCGGGAAACTATCCTTTATAGAAATTTCAACTCGAAACAAGAGCACTCCTTTCTGTCTCTATCCTGCCGAGACATCGACAGAGTTATTAGTCGCTTCTCGAGTCCCATAGCAATACTCAACTGCGCTAATTTCCATCCTCTAGGCTGCTAAGCGGTTATTGGCTGACAATACTCAAAAAGTAGCTATGCAACCTCAAGTCATCAGCTAGTTCAGGATGAAAAGCAATAGCAATCAAATTCTCTTGCCTACAGGCAACAACATCTCCACTTGGTAGTCTTGCCAGAACTTCTATTTTCGGACCAAATCCAGCGACAAATGGAGCGCGGATGAAAACGGCGGGAAATGGCTTATCGCCTAAGATTGGGATTGGGATGTCCGTCTCGAAGCTATCTATCTGCCTACCGAAGGCGTTGCGCTTAACAACTATATCCATGACACCCAAAGTCTCTATATCATAGTCGGAAACCTTCCTGGCAAGACAAATCATCCCCGCGCATGTTCCCAGAAAAGGAACTCCCGCCTTAGCCAGTTCTCTCAATGGTCGTACCAATCCAAAACTCTGCATCAACTGAAGTATAGATGTGCTTTCCCCGCCAGGAATGATGAGTCCGTCCAGGTTGTCCAGTTGATGAGGCAATCGAATGGCTCTAGCCTCTACTCCAATTTGTTGCATAGCGCTAATATGCTCAATAAACGCTCCCTGTAAGGCCAAAACACCGATTTTCATAGCAGAGCTACCGCTTTGTCAAAAACCTCCTTACCATCTCCAAGAGCCCCTAAAATTCGAATCACAATATAGGCAAGTAATTCTTAAGCTCATAGTCGGTCACCTGAGCCCGGTAGTGGTTCCATTCAATTTTCTTGTTTTTGATAAGCGCCTTAAAAATGTGGTCGCCCAGTGCTTTGCGAACCAGTTCACTCTTATCAGTTAGTAATATGGCTTCCAGCAAACTGGCGGGCAAGGTGCCTATTCCTCGTTTCTGCCTTTCTTCCTCGGTCATGTCATATACATTTTCTTCTACAGGGTCAGGAACTTCATATTCCTTCTCAATTCCCTCTAATCCGGCCGCCAGTATTACACTGAAGGCTAAATATGGATTGCAGGCAGGGTCAGGTGACCTGAACTCGATTCTGGTTGACTTCTCTCTACCGGGGCGGTATTCCGGGACTCGGATGAGGTCAGAACGGTTCCGCCGCGCCCATGAAAGGTACACAGGCGCCTCATACCCTGCGACCAATCGTTTGTAGGAATTGACCCATTGATTGGTAACCGCAGTAATTTCAGGAGCATACATAAGCAGTCCGGCTATGAAACGCTTAGCCGTCCTTGACAAATAGTATTCATCATCTTTGTCAAAGAATGCGTTATTGTCACCATTGAACAGTGAAAGATGCACATGCATGCCACTGCCATTTATACCAAAGACGGGCTTGGGCATGAAGGTGGCATAAACCCCATGCTGTAGAGCTATTTGCTTTACTACCAGGCGATAGGTCATCACGTTATCAGCCATGGTCAGGGCATCCGTGTATCGCATGTCTATCTCATGCTGGCTTGTAGCGACTTCGTGGTGAGAATACTCAACACCTATACCCATCTCTTCGAGAGCGAGAACCGTTTCTCTCCTCATATCAGTGGCTACATCCCTTGGAGCTAAATCAAAGTAGCCTGCTTGATCCAGTGGCTCGGTTCCATCAGAGTCACGGAAATAGAAGTATTCCAATTCTGGCCCTATATAATAAGTATAGCCCATGTCAGTTGCCAGCTTTAGGTTTCTCTTCAGGACATATCGGGGGTCGCCTTCAAAAGGCTCACCTTCAGGCCTTAAAATGTCGCAAAACATTCGAGCTTCAGCATTATTAGGATCACGTAGTTTCCAAGGGAGCAATTGAAAAGTGTCGGGGTCAGGCAATGCCACCATGTCACTTTCATCAATCCGCGCAAACCCGTGAATTGACGACCCATCAAAACCCATCCCTTCCTCCAACGCTCTCTCCAACTCTTCCACGGTGATGGTAAAACTCTTGAGGAACCCAAGGACATCAGTGAACCACATCCTGATGAACCTAACATGATGCTCTTTGACCATCTTTAAAACATAATCATTACCCTCTTCTCTACTTCTGTTTGCCATTGTTGCCTCCTTTCATAATACTCGTCTAAAAGGATCTGACCATTCATCATCAAGTTCCTATCTGCATATTTACCTCCGCAATTTCTCTAGGTTACGCTATCATCTCTATCGCCAGTTCTGGAACACACTTAACTATCCGAATAATCCTGTTCAGCAGGCATAAAGCATTTCATAAGGTCAAAGCCACCGAGGAAATAGTTTCATGAACTTGCGCCTCAGTATCGCCTCGGCCTCGTAGCTAAAACGAGCAGCGAACTCACTAACACACTGGCGCAGAATCCGATAGTCGTTCTCTTCCAGTTCGCCAACACCGACCTCCTTGCCAAGTTGATAGTCCTCAACATTTCCTCTGATATAGATGAGGCCGCCGTGCATTCCAGTGCTGATAAATTTAGCTTTGTGATATTCGCCTTCACCGAGATTCAGGCCCAGGAGCACCAGGATGCCCCCAGCCATATACTCGCCAAGAAAATCCTGGGCAGTGCTGCGGATAACGAGCACTAGTCTTTTGCCTTGTTACTCCTTCATATTGGATGTCAGCCCGATAGCCGAAGTCCTCTTGAATAAAGATTTTCCCGCCTCTAGCCGACAAGCCAATAATATCTTCAGCATGCCCGTACACGATTACCTCACCCTCATTCATAGTATTGCCACAGCCATCTTGAGCATTGCCACATACAGTAATTCTTGGTCCATTCATAAACGCCCTCAGGGCATTGCCCGTAGTGCCAAACACCTCAAACTCCACTGGCTTATCTCGGTTGGTGCCAAGATATCTTTTAACTCAATGCTCCAGCCTCGGAGCAAGTTAGCCAGTCTGCGGGCACCGATATCTGGATTGACCCTCTTGGTCAAGCAGAGGTCAGTAGTACAGATACCCCAGGCACACTTCCCAGTAAGGAGCACCCCACCGGTTTTTGCTTGCCTAATGATGCCTTCGATAACATCGGGACGCCAGTTATAGTTCTCCCGATAGTCCAGCGGATTTCGACTGGTGGTCGGCGCCTGGGTGAGACAAAAGGGCACACAGTGGTGGCAGCCGACACAATTCTCTTCCCGGCTCCTTACCTCAGTATGCTCAGCATCGTAGTAGTGAGTGTCGAAACCGCCGCACTGATTGACACAAGCCTGACACTGAATATAACATTCAGGCTCTCGTTTTACAAAGAATTTTGGTGCCATATAGGTTTTCACTTTCTCTTCTCTCTCAGCTCCGTATAGGGATTCCCTGTTTTGCCAAGTATTCCTTTATCCCGCCGATAGAGTACGTCCCATAATGGAAGATACTTGCTGCCAAAACCGCATCTGCTTTGCCCAAGACCAAGGCCTGATACAGGTCTTCCGGGGTGCCGGCGCCACCGCTGGCAATTACTGGCACGCTAACTGCCTCGGAAATTGTGCGGGTAAGTTCAGTGTCATATCCTGCCCGATGTCCGTCAGCATCCATACTGGTGAGCAACAATTCACCAGCTCCAAGTCCGACTGCCTGTCTCGCCCAGTCGAGAGCATCAATCGCAGTAGACTGCTGACCGCTATGGGTATAGACTTCCCATTTAGATCGGCCGCTTCCACCCACTCGTTTGGCATCTATAGCCACCACAATGCACTGGCTGCCGAATTTGGCGGCGCTTTCTGTAATCAAGCTGGGGTTAAGCACAGCCGCCGTGTTTACTGAGACCTTATCTGCTCCTGCCAGCAGTATGCGTCGCATGTCATCAATGCTACGCAGCCCACCACCTACAGTAAGCGGTATAAACACTTTCTCTGATATACGCTCCACAACATCAACAATGGTATCATGTCCTTCAGGAGTAGCCATTATGTCTAAAAAGACCAGCTCATCCGCACCCTCTTTATAGTAGAAACTGGCTAGCTCCACCGGGTCACCAGCATCGCGTAACTCGACAAAGCTTTTTCCCTTTACTACTCGGCCATTCTTAACATCAAGGCAGGGGATAATTCTTTTGTTCAGCACTTCACATCACCTCCACGGCTGTTACTGTTTCCCTTGTAACTGTTGGTTGCGGCTGCGATATTGTCTTTAGCCTCCCTACAGTCGGCTCGCCAGCCGGGAACCCATGTTCTGTCCAGTTCAGGGCATATCAGACAGATGTCGGACTCCTCAGACGAAAGATACAACATGTCACTTTTTTCTCCGACGGTTAGCAGCCGTAGTCTGATTCGATCCGTTAATCCGATCATTTCGCCATGATGAGCAACAATTATTGCAAATAGTCCTTTCAAGAGCAAGCTGTGATATACCTGACGCACGGCTTGCACTAGCTTCTGCTCTCCCAGGGGGATGCGCTCGATATCGCTCCAGAAGGGCGGGGCCAGCACCTTGGCCACTAACTCCAGCGGCAGATTGTGCTTGCGTATGAGTAAGTCAAATGCATACGTCACTACTTCGGTATCTGTCTGCAACGTGTAATGGTAGCCGAACTGCTGTAGATAGCGACGATTTATGCTGTAGGATGAAATCTCACCGTTATAAACCACCGTCCAGCCCAGAATACAGAAGGGATGAGCGGCTCCCGTGTGTCCTGTTATTACTTCGCTGCCAGCCTCCCTCAGGGCTTTCTCCTCCAGAGTCGATGCCTCTTCATCAAGAATAGTGTTCAAAATCCGGTCTTTCATTTTAACGACGGTAATATTAAGTCCTCGCCTCGCCAGTGCTTCAGTCACACTCACCCCAACTAACCCACCGTCAAGGACCACGGATCGTATCCTCTTTCCACATTCATTCAGGAACCGATCGATTGCCTCGGCGCCGTCGAGCTTGATGAAGGTAAACACTGCTTGCAGCCTAATACCCTCTAACTTGGGAGCAATAGGTAAGCCGCCGGTAGCGAGCAGCAATTTTTGCCAAGTGACGGTTCTTTCACTTTCTAGCTCAACGATATGCTCACTGAAATTGACCTGCACTACTTGTTCACCCAACAGGGTTCATATATTGCTTTGTTCGTAAAAATCCGGCGCGTGGAATAGCATCCTTTCTAATGGATACCTATATGTCAGGTACTCGGATATAAGTGGCCTTGAGTGTATGGGGTAGGGCTCATCGTAGATTATGGTGATTACTCCAGCATTATCTACCTCACGGATAGCCTCAGCAGCACCGATCCCCCCTGCAGAGTTTCCGATAATCAGATAGGTTGTTTTATCTGTCCTTGCCATCTGTGGCCACCTAGTTGTGTTGCCCTCTCCTTATCTTGACGTCTAGAGCAATCTTGATAAAATTATCATAAATCTTTAATCCCAGCTCACCGCTCTTTTCTGGGTGGAACTGAGTCGCAATCAGGTTGCCTTTGACAATAACACTACATATCGAGACACTATATTCAGTTTCGCCGGCGACTATTGTCTTATCATTCGGCTCGCCATAATAGCTGTGCACAAAGTAGAAGTTGGCTTCATCGGGTATGCCATCGAAAATCGGGTGGTAAATCCTTTGTCTTACCTGATTCCAGCCTATGTGTGGAATTTTTAGGCCCGGTGGAAGCCTGCGTACTGCCCCAGGAATGACGCCAAGACACTCGTGCCAGCCGCCTTCTTCAGTGTCTGTAAACAGAATTTGCAGCCCAACACAGACACCCAAGAAGGGGCGCCCTTCGGCAATAAAGCGCTGAATCGGGCCGACCAGTCCCAGCGTTTTCAGGCTGGCCATTGTATCAGCTGCGGCTCCCACCCCCGGCAGGATAACCGCCTGGGCGGCAAGCATCTCATGAGAAACGCTGGTTACCTTCGCTTGGTAGCCCAATCTGCTGATGGCATTAACCACGCTGAGTAGATTGCCGGCACCATAATCAATTATGGCAATCATCTAGTGTCCTTTCCTTCGCGTACTGGCGAGGAGTCGTTTCTCGACAATGACCCACCAATATGTCTATCCATGTAATAACTTTGTCTTCACCATTCTTTTTAATAAAGAGGCGTATTGATCCTATGACTTCACATTACCCATTCCTCAAACTCGTTGTATCCCAATTCATCCAGGAATTTTCATGTGTATCATTGGACTCTCCGATCTGAATCAGCGTATCGGTATTCTTTTTTTAATAATACCAACTGTTCGTTATTCTCACGACAGAATCTATGAAACCCAACTCTTCCAATGTGCTGGCTGACCACATAGGCAACACTGGACTATGGATTTTAGCAAGTTCCCTTTCAATATACTCTATGGGAGTAAAATAGGCAAGAGATTGTGTTGGCTGACCACATGGGTAACACTGGACTATGGATTTTAGCAAGTTCCCTTTCAATATACTCTATCGGAGTGAGATAGGCAAGAGACTGGTGCGGGCGGTTGAAGTTATATTCTATCAACCAACCATTCAGTGAGCCGGGGATTGAGCTCTTCGAGGTCTAAAGACAGATTAAAGTTGTAAAGCCATTCATACTCTAATGTCACGTTGAATCTTTCTATCTCCGGATTGTCCTTAGGGGTTTCGATCTATGAAAGAGGAGACATGGTCTATCCTCCTTCATCAGCTGAGTAATCCTTTTCTTCGGCTTCTGGCCAGTTCCGGCTCTCTTTCTAACACTCTTCTCTGTTTTCTTTTTGTCAGGGTAGAGTTTATGCCTGCGAATTACCCTCTCAATCTTCCAGCTAGAGATCTGCTCAGAGTATTCTTTCTTATAGAGAGCTTTCAGCTTCTTCTTGCCGTAGTGAGGATATTTACTTCTTAAGCGCCTAATCCTTTCTTCTTGTGTTAGGGTTATTTCCCAGGTCCTTTTATGGCGAGGAGCTTTGGATTGGTCAGCTAGACACTTGACATTGTATTTAGAGCCCTTAAAGCGCTTGAACCACTTGTGAAAAGTCTTTCTTGAGATGCCGAAATGTTTGGCAGTAAGAGCGGCATTCTCCCTTGCTACGGTTCGGGACAATGGGTTTTCTCTTAAAGAAATAAAAACTGGCTGGCTTTCTCATCCTGGTAACTCCTCATGGTAGGTTATTACCATTAAACATACCATGAGTGTTACCTATGTATCTCAGCCTCCACAGTTTGACATTAGCGAGATTTTTCATTATATTATGCTGCAGATTTTTTATAAGGCCCCGTGGTGTAGCGGTTTAACATGCCACCCTGTCACGGTGGAGATCAGGGGTTCAAATCCCCTCGGGGTCGCTTCTTCATTAGACAATCTACCAACCAGGAGTCTTCCCATAGTTCTTGTGCAAAATCTACTATTATTTACCTGCGTAGTGGATAATTTAA
>Ga0172362_10004448_pt1 | contig 12148 bp, 12 predicted proteins | sample LakKivs1_kivu2a2_FD_114534 | JGI IMG/M metagenome (GOLD analysis project Ga0172362, IMG submission 114534) | Sediment microbial communities from Lake Kivu, Rwanda - Sediment s1_kivu2a2 | ecosystem: Environmental > Aquatic > Freshwater > Lake > Sediment | place: Rwanda: Western Province, Lake...
AACTGACCATTTTAACTGGTATTTTGGATAGCACAATCCATCACAGATTCCCATATTTTTGTAAATTTCATTAAATTCTTCTTTGAGAGGAATATTATGGGTATAATGATGTGAAAATCTATTCATGGGCATTATTACATCATAGAAAATTATTTCCAAAAAAAATCATTTTTTTTTATATAAAAAATGTAAATAGAAAATATAATATGGATGCTTTGACCCTTCCATACAAAACGACTCAATCTGTTCATTATGATTCTCAATATCGTGTTTCTGAGATTGATTCAGATATCTACTGCTTTAATTATGGATACAGAAACATATAATTCTTATATGGGATCGAAAAAGGATGGTGAATCATTGAAGCAATATTTTTGTGATCGTTTGAGTAAAATTCATTTTATGAAGATATGTCAAAATATGGATAAATTAAGAATTGAAGATATCCAATCGGAATTTAATCGTATTACTGAAGAAATCAGAAGGCAAGCCTACTCTGATTTTTGCGATTATAATTATTTAAGCGATTGCAATCGTGTTTTGTATTATTTCTAACCACTTGTTTATATTAACATTATATTCTTGGGCAATAACAAAATATTCAGGATCAGCCATAAATTCATTTTTTAACTTTTTTAAAACTACTTCGGCATATCTTGGATTATCTTTTAAAAATTTAATGTTCTTTATCATAAAATCATACATAACAAATGTAAGAATTGTTTTCCTCTTTTTACCCCTGGACTGTTCAGTTAAAGATAATAATATTCTGGTAAAGTTGATAAAATTTCCTCTTTCACATTCTCCATCACTTGGTTCTTCAACAAATGGTAAATCTATTTTATGGAACAGGTTTTCAATTAAAGGGAATTGTTCCATAAATTTTTTAAAATTTTCACAGTTTTTCAATGTTTCATCTGATCTTAAACAGAAACATTGATTAAATTGAGGTATTAATACATCTGGAAACTTCCAATTATTTAAACAATTGCAGGGCAATATTTCAACTTCTTCTTCAATTTCAACTTCGACTTCAATTTCTTCTGAGGATGAATCTTCAATATATTCTACTTCTTCTTCTTCGGAGTCTTCATCTTGCTCAGGAATTTCATTCTTCAAATTTTTATTTTCATATTTTAATTGCATATTTTCCTGAATTAGTTTTTGAATTTGGTTATTAAGTTCCAAAAAATCATTGTCTGAAATATGGTCTTTAATTCTAAAAATGGTTTCGAAAATATCAATGTGTTCACTCATTTATTTACGTAAGTTATAAAAAATATAAAAATCAATTTTTATATTAGCTAAAAAATTGGTAAGATTTCCATTTTCTGCATAATTCTTTGAATTGTGGACAATTCGCCTCAAAAGAATAATCCCTCTTCCTTATTCCATTTATTTCTCCATCTATTTTCTCCAACATCTTTCTAACAATCCTATCCCTCAAAATTAATCTAGAAAATAATAAATCAAAATTCCTTTCCATCCATATCAGCAAACAATAAACATAATAATTCTTAAAAATATCATCCATATCATTATCAATCATATTAAAAAAATTATTGATTCTTTCAACTATAAGATTTGAGTAAAAATTGCGCCAAATATCATCCATAAGTTCGTCGGGAAGGATTTTGCTTTCTTTGCCTAGGGAGCTCCAATGTTGTGTTTGGAGAAGGGTAATAATTTCTTCAAGATAGCTTGATATTTTGTGTATTTGAATTGGGTTATTTTGGTTAGGATAATAGATGTAAAAATTGGATCCTCGTATGTTATTCCTCATATTTTTATTATCTGCTAAGAGATGATAGGAATTATCATATTCATCTAAAATAAAATTTAACAATGATTTTTTAAATTTGATAGGATTTATTTTAAAAATTGGAAGCCAATGATTGTCATATAGACATATTGTCCTCCCAAATTTTATTTGCTCTTTTATCCAATCCTCCATTTTACTTAATAGGAGAAATGCATTTAAAAAAATCATTTTTTTAGATAATACAAAAAAATGATGGTGAATTTAACTATTGATCAAATAATAAGCGAACTAATAACAATGAGTGCAGCTAACATTTCAGAGCCTTTTACTGATGAACTGTCAGTTAAAATTACGAAGCATTTGAACTTCATTGTGGCGAATCATTGGATTGCGAAAATGAAGGATGAGAAGAAGGATATTGAGCACTATGAGGATATTATTCGGAAGATTTTTAATCATTTCAAGGAGTCAAACCAGATTGGACCAATTCTGGATCCATTCAGGTGGTACAGTCAGGAGGTTATTGATTTGATAAGAAATATCGATAAGGAATGCTTTGTTTTTCCAAACCCGGGAAGTCATGTCATTATGTTGTCTCTTCTGAGCTGGGATGATTGCGATCCAGTTTTTGACTAAATTGCAGCATTTTTTTATAATAAATTTTATTATAACAATAAGAAATGATTATAATTTAACGACGAAAACATTTTAAATTTACAGTTGGACAGGCATATATGCAATAATTTAAATCTGCTTTTGTAAATTTTTTAATTGTGCTTGCTGTAGCAGTTTTGCATTTTGATAAGGCATCATTGCGGCAATTTTGATAACATGCACCAGAAGTTACTTGTCTAGGGCTAGGAGACCCTAAAACAAAGTCTTCTATTTTATTGTTTGAGAAATCATTATCTAAACCGTTATCAAAATCAAAGTCTTCATCTTCATCACCCAATAAATCTTCATCAGTATCTACAAAATGTTTATTATGATGATGATGATGGTGATAGTCAGAATCGCTGGCTAAATCTTCAGTAGTATCTACAAAATGTTCATTATGATGATGATAGTCAGATTCGCTGGCTAAATCTTCTAAGGTGGATTCACTTAAAGGAAAACTTGAAACAGATGCTACAAAAAGTAAAGAAAATAAGGCTAATACTGGCAACTTATTCATTTATACTAATACTGCACAAAATATTTTTAAATAAATAACAAATTTATAAAAAATTGGTTTATGTAAATTATATTTTGATTCGGTGGATTTTTTGCAGTTAAGTTTGGAGCGATTATCTTTTGGCATATATTTTAATCAACAGGTGGAGAATTTGCCGAAAAACTTAAAATATTTAATTTTTGGAGCCAATTTTAATCAACCTGTTGATTTTCTACCACACGGAATAATAGACCTCACATTCGGATATAATTTCAACCAAAAAGTGGACAATCTCCCTGACAGCATAAAATCAATTACTTTTTGGAAATATTCGCAACCAATAGACAATTTACCGGATTCAATTATATCAATAAGCTTACGCACGCATAAATATCCACACAAAATTAAAAAATTACCTAAAAATTTAAAATATTTTAGGAATGTTGATAAAATATTGGATATCCAAAAAATACTTGAAACTGGATCAATATTTTATCAAATTTAATAATACCAGAAAATTTTATTCTTTATTTTATAAATAAATAATTATTATTATTTTTGGGAGGTACTTTCTTTTATAGTTTTTGGTTTATTATCCGAATCTTGACATATATTACTGAAAGATTTTTTATCATTCTAAAATAAATGGATAAAAATTTAATTTAATATCCCTAACTGCCTCATTATTTGGAAAATCTAAACCCTCAACCGGAAATGCATCTCTATTCAAATGCAGCGCATTCCCAATCAACCTCCGATTTACATAAGTTAATTCAATTACCCTGGGAACATTAAAACACACCCTATCATAATTATTTCCATGAACATGTACCAAATAAAATAAATTAGCCAATTTTTTTAAACAATTAGTTATTCTTTCTTCCCCATTAACATTATGAAACTCTATAACAATCTGTCCAAATTTATTTAGTTTTTCTTCATCCATTATCATTAACCATTCATATTCACCTCCCTCAATATCCATCTTCAAAAAAATATTATCATATTGTTCTATAATACCAACAAGATTATCATTATTTTCATCATTGAAACTATTAATATTTTTTTTGATAAAAATAATATCTGTTTGATACTCGGATGGATAACTTTGTATTGTCCCATCAAAACCATATGAATTCTTAATGTTGTATTTTCTGATAAAATCCCTCGAAAAACTTTCTTCATTTGATATTCCACAAGATATATAACAATCATAATCATAATCTTCAATTACGGCAATTACGTATCCTCCATCAAATTTATTTCCTAATCTTATTTTTTTATCATATTTATACACCCTTAAATATTCATACAATATAGTATATTTTTCTCTTAATTGCAATAACCCTTCTCCAACTTTATTTACAAAAATATTGAAATTCTCTAAAATATCCTGCCAATCATATTTTTTTACTATTTCCTCCCTTGCTTTCTTACTATGTTCTTCAAATAAATCCAAATTGTCAAAATACCTAACCATCGCCCCCGCAAAATCACTAGAATTACATATTTTTATATAACCACCATGAAAATCAATGCTGTTTGTTAAATATAATTCAGCAACTGGGTTTATTAATGTCGCATATTCATTTGTAAAAATATCCGCCAATGCACCAACCTTAGATATAATTTGTGGTCTCCCAACTCCAGCATGTTCTAAGTTACATAATCCAAATCCTTCACCAAGACAAGTATTAATACCAATGTCAACCGCATTATATAGGTGGTTCATCATTTCATCGCTAAAAGAATTATGATTACTTGGATTTTTGTAGATATGATTAAGGATTACATCATTATAATTCAAATCATATTTGAGACAACCTATTTTTATTAAATTAATTATATCAAATCCTTCGTTATTATGATGGTCAGTACATAGCATATTTATGAATAATTTGAGACGTTTATCACATTGTTTTATTTTTATAAATTGGAGAAATGCGTCGATAGTTTTGTCGATTGATTTGCGGTATGAATTACGATTTGTATTTAAGACGATAAAGTCATCTGGATTAAAATTAAATTTTTTTCTGCAAAAATTTTTGTCAACTGGGAAGAATTTTTTATTGTCAAAACCATGCGGTAAAATTTCAATTTTGTCTTGACTTATTCCACATTTTATAAGGTCTTTTTTCCAGCAATCACTGAAAACTAAAAATAAATCAGTATTTCGATTAACGTGTCTAATCAATTCAATCTTCTCAAATTCATAAACCAAATCTAAATATACAATTGTCCTAAAATTAATATTTAATCTACTTTCAATAAACTTATTAAAAATTCGACTAATCACAATAAGATCATTGTATAAAAAAACAATATCTGGCTTTATTTGCTGAATTGCTGGAATTATTACATTCACCCCATACAATTCTTCAGAACCATTTTTTTCTTCCTCATACAAAGCATCTATAACCTTAATATTCGGATGAACATATCGGTTAATAATTGTTGAGTTTTTGAAATTAGATATACCAAAATAATATACTTCATGTTTTTGTTCAGATAAATAGTTTGAAAGGATATTTCCAATTCTACTGTAACCAGTTCCAATTGTAGGATATGTGGCATAAAATAAAATTTTCATTTTATTGTAAATATTATAAAAGATATGGAAATTAAACCTGGATTATACAAATATAATGCATAAAATCTTTACACCCTTGAAGATTTAAAACCGCACCTTTCGGTGAAATAAAAAATCAAAAAGGTTTGCCCTTCCCAGAGCGTGTAAATTTTGGTTTTGGGAATTCTTCTAAAAACCCTGAGTTGTTTTTGCTTCTGGATAAATAATTTGGTCTTTCTTTATTATTTATCGCATTATAAGCAATTTTGTAAATGTTTGTTGCTCCATTAACATCTCTATTCCAATAACCGCATCCGTTCTTACAACAAATCAGTCCGTGGATTAAGACATTACCGCTTTTGTATGGTTTTGGATTTTTTCCTACCATATTCTTTACACAAACACCTACTTCACATTTAGAACATCTACAACTTGTCCTATATTCATCTACCAAATATGTTTGAAATCCTGCTTTTCTAAATAAGGTTCTCATTCCTTTTCCCTTGGTAGGTTCTTTATATTTCATTTGTTGTTTTTGTTCGTAATCGCCAAAACAAACTATTACGTCCTTTTCATTACCAAAAATGCGTTTGAAATTATTTAACATTTTTTGTTCGCTTTTTTTTGTATTTCTATAACTTTGTAAGCGTAATTTTCTAAAAATGTATTTTTCATAAAAGGCAAATAACATAGCGTTTATTTCACTCTTCTTTTTAATGTATTCCTTAAATTTTGTTATGTTAAGTGATTTACGATTGAATTTAGATATTTCAGTTTCCCATTCTATAATCGTTTTTCCATTTATTTTTTCTTGTTTCAATTTTAGTTGTATTTTTGAAAACTTCTTTTTCTTTGTTTCTTTTCTTCTTTGGTCTTGTGAATAACGAAACTTATTTGCTTCTTTATTTGAATTATCTACACAATAAATTAAGTCGTTTAGACCAGGGTCTATTGCTACAATTTTCTTATTTTGTAATTGAGTGTAGTCATTTATTTCATCAATATATGTTTCAGTTGATAAACATTTTTTACTCATTGTCGGTAATTTTTTACCAACTAAATCTTTACGCAATAATAACAAAGAACAACTTACCCCATCTGTTTCTATCATATGATGAAATTCATAATATTTCTTCTTGAAAAACTTTCTTTCAGTTCTAAAAAAGAACTCCCATATTTTATCTTCTTTGCGTTTCAAATTACCCTTTGTTAAAAAATCACTTTTATTTCCTTGTTTCTTTGTCATAAGCAAATGAACTAATGTAGTTGTATCTAATCGTATGTGTTTTGGTATAACTTCACTTCTCATAGGAAATACATTATAAATTGTTTGTTCTTCTTTTTCAATTTGTTTCATCATTCTAATCATACAAGGAAAATAATCCATAGGACTACACATTAAGTCATAAACAATATTATTCTTTTTGTAAGTTTCTTTATTTGGTGTAATAAATTGTTTTTGTTGGTTAATCCAAGTGTGATACATAGAATGAGATTTATAATTGCTATTTTCAACATTTAGTAAATCGTTTTTAATTTTGCGTAATTGATTACATAAATTATTTATCCTTTGTTCCTTTTCTTTTTGTGTAATATTTAATTTTTTTATTCTATTCATAATAAACTTCTTTTTCCAAACAACATTTACATATCTTTCAACATATTCTACATAATGTAATTTAATATTGTTTTCATACATCGTAAGAATGTCAATAGTTAAATAATCTAAAATGGTATTCATATGAGTATAATCCAAATTATCATTTTGTATAATCGGTTGAAAATCTGTTTTGTAAAACGTAGTTAAACAATCTTTGAGTTCTTTGATTTCTTTTTTAGGTGGTCTTCCACTTGCTTTTTCATTACATAATATTTTCATACAAGAGTTAATAAATTCATCATTAATAACTGGTAATTTATTATGCTTATGATAATGGTCTAATAAAAAAAGTTTCATAAACATTAAAGTTTGAATGACAATTTTATTACACTTAATGACGGCATTTGTAATTTTTGGCAAGTTAATATCAGGATGTTTCAAGACACTTTTTAAGGAGGTTTTAATTCCTTTGAAATAGTCAGTTGGTGGATTTACTTCTTTTTCCATCCTTTATAAATATACTAAAGATTTTATTTTTAAGTAGTTTAATAATTAATTTACTTATTCCTAAATATTTTCATTATTTTCAATTTCTAAATTTTTTAATTTATTTTTTCTCCTTAAATATGCTTGTTTATTATATTCTTTTTTTTGTTCTGGCGTTGGTTTATACGTGTAATTTGTTTTTTCTCTATATTCCTTTACCTTCTGTTTATGCTCTTCTTTGTTGTTTTCATAATAAATCTTATTTTTTATTAAATATTTATTTAATTGTTCTTTTAATAATGCGTTTTCATTTTCAAGTTCTTTTATTCTATTATCTTTATCTGTTATTTCCATTATTTATATAATAAAAAAATATTTAATATATTTTTATTATAAATTGTAAAAGGTGCGGTTTTAAATCTTCAAAGGTGTAAATTATGCAATCCAAAATGATATATATAATTTTTTTTAGAATATTCACCCAAACTTTACGCCGATTATTCTGCCAAAATGATTGAATCCTTCTATAAAAATTGATTTAATTTATTGCAAAAATATTAAAAAAAATATTAGATGACTAAATTTTTTACACTCTTTACAATACTTTCCATAACATTTACTGTTAAAGGTGCATTGGTTAATGTTCAGCCATTATCAGTTCCACGGTCCGATTTAGCCGCCGCCTCGCTAGAAAAACAAAAAATAGTTTTATTTGCAGGTGGCAACGATCTTAACAATAATGTCGTTAATAATGTGGACATCTATAATTTCGCATCAAATTCTTGGACAACTGCTGTTTTACAAATGCCCCGTGGGGACTTAGCCTCAGCATCTCTCGATAATTATGGCTTGGTTTTCTTTGCTGGTGGTTCAATCTCTATGACAACAGTTACCCCACTAATAGATATTTTCAATGCTAACACAAATGTTTGGACTACTGCTCAGTTAAGTGATGCTAGAGGAAATTTAGCAGGAACATCTTTACCCAACAAGGGATTGGTTTTCTTTGCAGGTGGAAATGGAAATATTAATCCAGTGACACAAGCTGGACCAGTTAGCAACATAATTGACATTTACAATATAACTGGCAACAAATGGAGTCAATTATATTTATCAGTCAATCGTACATTGTTGGCTGCCACTTCTTTACCCAATTACGGAATTGTTTTTTTTGCAGGAGGATGTGATAGTATGTTAAATCCATTTAATGTAATTGATGTTTTCGATTTCAATAAAAATACAAATTATCAATTATATTTATCAAATTATAGATATAAACTCTCTGCAACGTCATTACCAAATGGATTAGTTTTTTTTGCTTGCGGTGCTGGGTATGGTGGTATTCCATTAAACTCAATTGAAATCTATAACGTTAATATTCAAAAATAGCAGATAAGATTTCTAAAATATGCGAGAGAATCAATTGTTTCCCTTACCCTGAATAATTATGTGTTTTTTGCCGGTGGTGATAATGGAGGTATACCATTTCCATTTGTGGAAATTTATGACCCATTCAAAGATATTTTTTACATTTCCAATATGTCATCCCCAACAACAAATTTTGCTGGGGCATCTTTATCAAATGAAGGCCTCGCCTTTTTTGCAGGTGGACAGGTTAATAATGCCATCAACAATGTCAATATCTTTGGAAACTGCACTCCCGGAACTAACAAAGTCATCAACCCATTTGATTGCATTACCTGTCCCGCTGGTTATTATTGTTCTTTCACTGTAATTCCAATTCAGTGTCCAATAGGTGCATATTGTCCGGTTAATTCTACTGAAGCAATTAAATGTCCAGCGGGAACATATGGATCATCGGCTGGATTAAAAAACATAAGTGATTGCAGCAGTTGTCCGGCGGGGACGTATAATTCAAATGTTGGACAGACGATGTTAATGAATTGTTTTCCTTGTAATTCCGGATTTTATTGCCCAGCTGGCTCACCGATTCCGGAGCCTTGTCCGGCGAATTATTATTGTCCATCATTTAGCGAAAAAATTGTGTGTCCGGCTGGCACCTACAGTGATGCCTCTTATGCAATTTCTATTAACACTTGTTTAAGGTGTTTAAAGGGACATTATTGTCCCGGAAATGGACTTTTTCCATCGGCTTGTTTACCGGGGAGTTATTCGGATAAATTGGGAAATACAGTTTGTGATACTTGTCCGGAAGGATATTCTTGTCCCTATGGATCAGAGAAAGCGATAATTTGTCCGATTAATACTGCAGCACCCAAAGGATCGGCTGCATGTACTCCGTGTTCTCCTGGACAGTTTACGAAAATGGAAGGGGGAATAATTTGTGAGACTTGCCCTGGTGGACAATTCAGTATTGATGGATGGTGGTGCATGACCAAATTCGAGAGATTAGTGTTTTGTTTTTTATGGATTGGCAGCATTATTTCTGGCATTGCGACAATATGGAAAATTAATACATTTGTTAAAATAAGAATCCAAATATTACGTGATAATCAATTTGGTGTTAACTGGAATAATTTTATTTTCCTTGAACAACTCCTTAAAAAAAGAAGAAGGAATATTGCGCTAATCACAATCAATGATGATCTACAAAAATTATACCAGCAGCTTAATGAAAGAATTTCTTTATTAGAATCAAACAATTAAAAATTATAAATATAAATAAATTATGCTGGAAATATAAGCAGAATAAATATTTATGAAAATTATGAAAAAAAATTGAATTGTTATTCTAGTGTCTGTTTAAAAAATATACTTATGGCAAAATATAAAATACGAGGAGATACAATAACATTCAGTGATTATTTTAACGAACCATTGAATGATATAATATTGGAAGAAATAAAAAAATATAAAAAAGTAATTTTTGGAGAAAATTTTAATCAATCTGTTGATAATTTACCAAGTGGAATTACGCATTTAATTTTTTCCAATAAATTTAACCAACCGATTGATAATTTACCTAATAGTTTAATCGATTTAACATTAGGAAATTATTTTAATCAATCTGTTGATTTTTTACCGGATGGGTTAAAAGATTTACATTTTGGTAATGAGTTTAATAGAAATATTGATAACTTACCAAGTAATTTGAATCGATTGAGTTTTGGAACAAATTTTGATAAGCCAATTGATAATTTACCTTTTAGATTGACGCATTTATGGTTTCCGAAATTTTCGGTGTTTAATCGTAGGGTTGATAATTTACCAAGTAATTTAACGACCTTGAAATTTGGCGATCAATTTGATCAACCAGTAAATAATTTACCTTTTGGCATTACTTATTTGCATTTTGGAAAGTTTTTTAATCAAGAAATCAACAAACTCCCTTGGGGAGTATATTATGATGGTGAAAAAAACGATTTTGTAACATTTGGTGTTAAACAATTGGTACTTGGAGAAAATTTTAGCCAAAGTTTATACAGTTTACCTAATAGTATTACACATTTGACGACTGGTAATCGTTTTTATGGAAATATTCATCTTCTACCAACAAATATTACTCATTTATTTTTTAGAGATTTTTACAATAATTCATCAATTAGGAAAGGTATTTTACCTAAAAATTTAACGCATTTGAAATTTGGAGCGAATTTTAATGAACCGATTGAGGATTTACCGGATAGTATTATACATCTAGAATTTGGGCAGAAATTTAATCAACCTATAGATAATTTGAGCGATAATATTGTTTTTTTACGATTGCCGAGTGGATATAATAAAAAAATCAGTAAATTACCATCTTCATTACAGGTATTATATTATGATGATTTGTTGGTTGATGTTAAAACTGCATTTGGGAGTGTAATTGCGATGGAAGTTTAATTATGTGAAACAATTTTATAAGTACGATAATAATTATTGCGATTTTGTCTTTGGCAACAATTATCATAAATAGTATTGATGATAAATACAAAAAAATAAAATATAAATAATAAAAATAATATATCATTTGATGTATAAATAATTTTGTATCCATTTGAATAAAAATAATTTTCTTCTGGGTTTTTGTAGTATCTATCACCAGTAATTTTAGCATAAGAATAAATAGATGATATTACCCCTATGACAAGGAATAACATAAAAAAACTTTTGATTGTTGTTACACTCATTTCTTTTACTCGTATTAAAATAATGAAAATAGAAAATAAGGTATAATATACACCAAGAAATATGCTGAAATTATATTGAACATTGTATTCTCCTTCTTTTGGTTTTGAATAATCAGTATATTGAATTTCACAAATATAATATTGAATAGTAAGATATAAAGATATTACTAAAATGAAATAATAAATACAGATTTCGGGGTTTGTTAAAATATTAATCATTGTTTTTCACATTACTTTATCGATAAATAAAATTATAATCAATTTTTTCTAAAAATAATTATTATTCTGGACCAATTCCAACAAAATATTCACCGCTTTTTTCATCGAAACTTAATCCACAAAAATATTGTGTGTAATCATTATTACACTAAAAATATAAAATTTTCTATCACTGAAAGCACTATTTATTGCGGGATTACATATTCTTTTTACATTTTTTATGTATTATTATATTTTTTAGAAATTTTCTAAAAATTAATAAAAT
>Ga0172362_10004449_pt1 | contig 12146 bp, 13 predicted proteins | sample LakKivs1_kivu2a2_FD_114534 | JGI IMG/M metagenome (GOLD analysis project Ga0172362, IMG submission 114534) | Sediment microbial communities from Lake Kivu, Rwanda - Sediment s1_kivu2a2 | ecosystem: Environmental > Aquatic > Freshwater > Lake > Sediment | place: Rwanda: Western Province, Lake...
ACGGCGATCCACGGCGACACCTGCTGCTTCTGCAGTTGGGTCATGATGGCGCCCAGGCTCTGCGCTTCCGCCGCGCGGAGCAACTCGGGGGTAGCATCCTCGAACAGCCCTGACCGCTCCATCACCGCCCGGATGCCGTACTGGAGCTCTCCCTGCAGGACGACCGGCCCGACCACCTCGTTCATGATGCCGGTGATGATGCTGGCGTACTGCGCCTGGGTCGGGTCAACGATCACCTGGATCTGGGCAGGCTCGTATCCGTCCACCCGCGTGCTGAAATCGGCCGGGATGACCACGGCCGCCAGCGCGTCGCCATCCGCCACCGCCTGGCTGGCCTGTGCGGCCGAGTCGCTCACGGTGACCTCGAGCGCCTCGATGCGCCTGAGCGTGTCCGCGATCTGCCGGCCGTAGGGGCCGCCGTCCTGGTTGACGAGCGCAACCGGCATGCTCACGGCCGCTTCCCCCTCGCTGGGGGCCATCATTGAGCGGCTGAGCGAGCCAAAGAGGGAGGCCAACACGAGCGGCAACAGGAACAGCACGGCCAGCACGCCCCGATCCTTGAATAGGATGGCCAGTTCTTTTCCGGCGACTGCCAACGCTTTTTTAACCATGGTGCCCTCCTAGTCAAAGTCGAAACGCCACAGGCCGATGGCGAAAAAGACGGCGGTAAAACCCACCAGCACGGCCATCTCAGGGAGCACGTCGGCCAGCCCCCGCCCGTAGACGAACAGGTCGTTGTACGCCCGCAGCGCCCACGAGTGCGGCGTCACGGCGCTCAGGACCTTGAGCGCGCCGCCCATCAGGAAGGTCGGCACGAAGGAACCGCCCAGCGCTGCCATGATCCACAACACCACCGCGCTCAGCGCGCCGATCTGGGCTTCGGTGTGGGCAAAGGCTGCGATGAACACGCCCAACCCTGTAGAACACAGGGCCACGAGCAGCGAGACCAGCACCAGCGCCAGCGGATCGTGCCCCAGCGTCAACCGCTCCAGCCCCAACAGCGGCAGGATGAAGATGGCCGCGCCAAAGACGACGACGATCTGGAGCAAGGTCAAGAGCAGGTTGGGCAACATCTTGCCGGCCAACAGCGACGCCTTGCTCAACGGGGCGGCCAGCAGGCGGCGAAAACTGCCCACCTTCTTTTCCTGGAAAATGGACTGCGCCGTGACCTGCGCCGTGAGGAAGACGAAAAGGATCGTAAAGCCCGGCACGGCGACGTTGGCTCCGCTCACCTGGATCGGCTCGCGCTCGAGCGTGGGGGTCGTCTGTTCGATGCTCACCAGCGGGACAGTCCTGGAGCGCTCGTACTGGCTCCGCGCCTGAGCCACGTACGTCTCCGCGTTAAAGACCTTCCGGTATTCCTCGGGCGCCGCCTCCATCATCGCTCCGACCTGCTCGAAACTGGCCAGCAGTTGGTTCTGCAAGGCCATGCCGTTCGCCACGCCGGTGACGACCATCGAGACCGAATTGGCTTCGACCTGGTTGGCATCCGGGTGCGTGATCAGCCGCAGCGTCACCGGGTGCTCCAGGCCCATCGCCGAAAAGTCGGCTGGCACCTCGAGCAGCCACTGGATGTCGCCCTCTTTTAGCAAGGCTTGCGCCTGCGCCTGCTCGTACTCCTGGACCTTAACCCCCCCGGCTCTGTTGAGCGCCCCGATAAACTCCTGCGAGGCCTGGCTGCCGCCGCCCAGGTTCACCACCGGCAAGGGGAGCAGGTCGTCCCCCCCCGAGACGCCGGCCAGTTGGGGCAGGTTCCAGGCGACGATAAAGACCAAAGGCAGCAGGAACGACAGGACCAGCGTCCCCCGGTCCTTGAGCAGGATTTGAATGTCCTTCCACGCCACACTTAGCATTTTCATGGTCTGCTCCTAGCTGGTAGATTGGTGGATTGGTAGATTGGTGACCAGTTCCCCAATTTACCAATTTCCCAATTTCCCAATTCCCACTCATTCCCTCAGCCTCTTCCCCGTCAAATGCAAGAACACGTTCTCCAGGTTGGGCTCCAGCACCTGCAAGGAGGCGATGGGGATGTTGCGCTCGTTCAGGAAAGCGATCACGTGGATCAGCGCTTGCTGAGTGTGCTCCGCCTCGATCTTGACGATGGTGTAGCCGGGGACCGTTTCTGGCCCAGGCTCTCTGGGTTGCTCGCCCTCCGCTGGCGGCGGGGCCGTCGGCTGCGGCGCCACCGTCGCCGCCTTGACCGCCGGCAAGGCCGCCAGTTGCGCCAGCAGGTCGTCGCCCACCTGCCGCAGGCCGACGTGGATCACCCCGGCCAGCAGGGCCGTCAGGTTCTTGACCGTGTCCAGGGCGATGATGCGTCCCTGGTCCACGATAGCCACCCGGTTGCACAACAGCTCGACTTCCTCCATATAGTGGCTGGTGTAGATGATGCTCATGCCCCGCTCGCGGTTGAGCCGCAGCACGCTCTCGAAGATATGGTTGCGGCTCTGCGGGTCCACGCCCACCGTCGGCTCGTCGAGGAACAGCAGGCGCGGCTGGTGGAGCAGGCCGGCCGCGATGTTGACGCGGCGCTTCATCCCGCCCGAGTACTTGTCCACCGCCTCGTCGGCGCGCTCGGTCAAGGCCACGATGCGCAGCACGTCATCTACCCGTTCACGCAGTTCTCGGCCACCCAGGCCATAGATGCGCCCGAAAAAGTTGAGGTTGGCGCGCGCACTGAGCGTGGGGTAGAGCGCCAGGTCCTGGGGCACCAGGCCGTTGATGCGCTTGACCTGCTCCATGTGGGTGCGGATGTCGTACCCGCCGATGCGCGCCGTGCCCGCAGTGGGCGGCACGACCCCCGTAAGCATGGAGATGGTCTGGGTCTTGCCGGCGCCGTTGGGCCCCAGCAGGCCAAACACCTCCCCCTCTTCAACGGTAAAACTGACTCCCTTGACGGCTTCAAAGTCGCCGTACTTTTTGACCAAATTCTCGACTTCTAGAATTGCAGGCATTGGAACTACTCCTTCAGCTTTTCTCGGCCTTGCCAAAGAGCTGCCGCTTGTCGAACCACGGCTTGACGAGCAGGTATGCGCCGAGGATGATGAGCAGGATCGCCCCCTCGAGGGTGTGCATCCCCAACAACTGCAGCACACCGCCGATCAATGAAACGACACCCAGGAAAGTGGTAAAGCCGCTCATCTTGATCCCGTAAAAGTAGCGCGCCACATTCAGCCCCAGCATGATGACGCCAACGCCGATTGACCAAACGCCCTTCGCCACAACCTCACTTGGCACAAAGCTGAACCCACCCAGCATGATCAGGAACAGCCCCCAGCCGATTGCCTCGAGGCGCTTGTTCAGGGCCACCTTTTCGTTCGCCTGACCGCTTTCCGCTTGTGCTTCCTGACTGGTCGTTGTATCGCTCCCCGCCCTGCTTTCCCTGGCGGTGAGGAGCAACGCCAGGCCCACGATTGCCAGGACAATCACCGGGACAATGGGGGCATTGGTGTCGCCCACCATGAAAACGAACTTGCCTGCCGGCAATACCACATTCAGCACCGCGAGCAGTACTGCCGCAGCCAGGCAGATGCTCCCCCCGATCAGTCGTGACTTGCTCATTTTTCCCTCCTTATCATTTGTTGCTGATTGACTCTCAAGCCGGACTAAGAAACAACAGGGCCACAATGCCCAGGGTCTGCAGGAGAAAAGAAATCACAATGACACCGCAGTGCACGATGATGCCCAGGCGGACGTTCTTTTTCCACCATACAGCATACGTCATTGGCAGAAACCCTATGATCCGGCCTGGGTTCTGCCAGGGTATGGCAAAGTGATACAGCGAGAAAAGTACCGCGTTGACCAACGGGGCCCATTTCCCCAGACGGGACATCCTGGGCAGCAGGTACCCACGGTAATACAGTTCTTCCGTGAGTGGGCCAGGAACTGCCACAACCCACAGCAGGATCAACATCAACAGCAGCGAAGCCGTCGAGTACTGGCCCAGGTTTTCCATAAATCGCGCCTGGAAAAACCAGTCGGGCAGCCACGAGAAAACGTTCTCTATCAGGTAATCATCCAGCGGCGCGAACACGACAAACGGGATGACAAACAGCCAGATCACGCAGGTCACTGCAGAATGAGCCCCCCTGGCAGCAGGTGCAATACGATAGACTTGACCAGCGAATGCTGCTCGACGTTCTCATCTACCATCGTATCAATACCTGTCGTGGACATTTCCTCCTCCTGAGCAATATTCTATCATTGCCCAGCAGTCCGGCACGATCCGAAAATCGCGGCCAGCGGTGATGATTGCGGCAGGGCCGTTATCGCGACGGATTCTTGAGGCGCACGCGCACGGCCAACGTGTCATCGAGCCTATAGGTGGTGCCCTCTAAGACCACAACCTCGAGCCTATAGGTGCCCTCTAAGCCCAGAACCCAGGGGGTGTAAGGCGTCAGCATGGATGCTTTGTTCGCCGTGTCCACCTCGACGCGGAAATCCGCCTGCCCATCACCATCGGCGTCAATCTCTTCGTCAATGCGCGCGGGGAGAGCATCGAGCGGCGACCAGGCCACCTGGACGAATCCTTCGCTCCGCTCCCCAATCAGCGCGTCAAAGACCATGCGGTGCACCCGCGTCTCGTAGGTGCCGTGATTGATCGTCCGTACCACCTCGCCTCCGCTCCAGTTGGCAGAGTGTTTCAACCCGGTGGCCGAGACAAACTGGATGCCTACCTGGGGCAAGACAGTCCAAATCAGTACGGCAGCGATCATGATCGGGATGCTCAACACGGCCACAGAATAGCCCAGAACGGATTTCAGTTTCGCCATCTTCCTATCGCTCCTTTCTGGCTAGATCATGCTTCCGGTCGTGATCAACTTGAGGACCCGCCATAGTCCGTATGCCACGATGTGCCCGCCAAGGACAGAGAGGAGTATATACGCCGGGTAAAGGAACAGCACCCGGGCCACGTTGGGGCTGATGCCGATCGGCGTGCCCTTGATGTGGTACGAAATCGCCCCCTGGGGACAGGCGTCCACACACTGCCCACACTTGGTACAGCTCATGAGCGCTTTGCCGCTTTCCAGGCTGCCCTCGTCCAGGGAAAAGGTCGGGCACTCGCGGATACAACGCTTGCATTGGGTGCATTTGGCGGGATCAATGCGCACCTCAAAGATGTTGATCTTGTTGAAAAAGGACTGCATAGCCCCGAATGGACAAAAGAGCGCGCATTGGATGCGCTTTTTCGTCAGCAAGGGCAACGTGATCACCAGGCCGATGAACAGCGAGACAAAGATCCCCAGGCTCACCTGGGTTCGGAGAATGGTGGGCGCCTCGAACTCGCTGACCACCTTGAAAGGACAGAGCCACTCGCAGTAGATGGGGTGGAAGGTCACCGCCGAGAGCAGCACGATCGCCAGCAGGATGGCAAAGGGCAGAAAGCGCCACTTGCGATCCACGTGTTTGATCACCGGTTTCTTGCGCAGCCGGGAGAAGAACTCGTCCCCACCGCCGTAAAAGCAGCCCCAACTGCACCAGCCCCGCCCCACGGCCAGCGAGGCCCCCAGCCACAGGAAGAACCATAGAGCTCCTTCCACGACAAAGCCAGGAAAGACCACCACTCGCTTGAGTATGGCCGGAAGGAGAACCGTCGGCATTGTCAAGGGACAAAACTTGGCTCTTGCACTTAGGGTCATCTCCTCGGTCAACATGTTGGTGCCAAAGGCTTCGAAAAATTGGGGAATGAGGTAGACAGGAAGGGCAAAGGCGACGAGAATGAACAACGCCGAACGGTAGCGGTACGTCTTGCCCGTGACCAACATGAGGAAGAAGAACACGGTGAGCAGAATCCAGACCAGCAGGGTGGGGATGATCGTGATGAGCTGAGCCTCACCGGATGTCAGTTCATCCATCAAATGGCTGGACGCGAACGGGACAACCGGCAGCGTGAGCAGCACCGCTTTCCAGATCGGCATGCGGGACGAACCTTCTTGAGTTCGAGCCGGTGCGGTCATTGTTGAACACCTCCTCGTGAAATATGAATCTAGCAGCGGTGGGCAACAGAATCCTGCGGGTGTATGCTCATCGAACCTCCTTGTCTCCCCCTCTCCCCCTCTCCCTGTCTCCCCCTCTCCCTGTCTCCCCCTCTCCTTACGGATTAGCGGCGCGGGTTCTTGAGCGCCGCGCGCACGGCCCAGGCGTCGTCGAGGCGGTACGCGCCGGCCAGGCCGAGCGCGTATTCCGTGAGCGGCGTCAGCGTGGCCCGGCCGCTGGCGGTGTCCAGCACAACACGGAAATCCGCCTGGCCGTCGCCGTCGAAATCCACCTCCTCGTCAACCTGCGCCGGAAGCGCCTCCAACGGCCCCCAATCCACCTGCACGAACCCCTCGCGCCGCTCGCCGATGAGCGCCCGGAAGACCGGGCGGTGGATGCGCGTCTCGTAGCCGGCGTGCGCCACCGTGCGCGCCACCACGTCGCCGCTGAACCAGGGGGAGACGGTCAGCCCGGTACTGGACACCAACAACTCCATCCAATCGCCCATCCCAAACAGCGTCGCCACCACCAGCGGGATGAGCAACGCCGCCCAGGTGTATCCCAAGATGCCTTTTAGTTTTTGCATGGCAACCCCTCCCCTAGTACATCCGTCCGGTCGTGACCAGCTTCAGGACGTTCAAGATGGCGCTGGCGATGATGCCCCCGCCAAAGGCCGAGAAGAAGATGAACGTGGGGTACAAAAAGAGCACGCGCGCTACGTTGGCGCCGATGCCCACCTTCGTCCCCTTGATGTGGAACGAGATCGCCTTACGCGGGCACGCGTCCACACACTGCCCGCACTTGGTGCAGGTCATCAGCGTGCGCCCGCTCTCCAGGCTCGCTTCGTCCAGCGACAGCGTCGGGCAGGAGCGCATGCAGAGTTTGCAGCGCGAGCACTTTTCTGGGTCAATCCGCACGTCAAAGACGTTGATTTTGTTGGCGAGCGACTGCAGCGGTCCCAGCGGGCAGAACAGCGCACACTGCGTGCGGCGCCTGGTCAGAATGGGCAGCACGACCACCAGGCCGACGAACAACGTGACAAAGATGACCGTCTGGATCAGGATCAGCGTCGAGGTGATGGCGGCGGCCTCGGTGACGGCCTTGAAGGGGCACAGCCACTCGCAGTAGGCCGGGGAAAGCGTGGCCGCCGAGAGCAGAGCGACCCCCAGCAAGACCGCCCACGGCAGGTACGTCCAGCGGCGGTCAATGCTCTTGATGACCGGCTTCTTGAGGATGCGCGAACAGCCCTCGTCCAGTCCGCCATAGAAGCACAGCCAACTGCACCAGCCGCGCCCCAGCGCCAGCGTCGCGCCCGCCCATATCACGAGCATACTGGCGATGGGGGCGAATCCGGTCAAGAGCGAGCCGGGGAAGATGATCGTGCGCGTGAAAAGCGCGGGGATGATGATGGTGGGGATGACCAGGTGGCAGAAGGGGGTCTTGCCTTGAAGTATGTCCGCCTCGGTCAGCGCCAGGCTGCCGCGCGTGCTCAAAATGCTCGCGGCAAAGGTGATGATCAACGTCAGCGCCAGGGCGACGAACAGAACCAGGCGGTAGCGGTAGGTCTTGCCGGTGTACAGCATCAGGAAAAAGAGGGTGTTGAGCGCCAGCCACGTGACAATCCCCGCGATAAACCGCAGCGGGTCCCCACCCGGCGGCCCGCCGGTCAAGAACAAGAACGAGAGCAACGAGATCGGCAGCATCAGGAGCAACGACTTGAGGATGCCCAGACCGGGTTTTCTGGGCTTCGTTTCAGTCTGTGCAGTCATTTCCACACTACCTCCCACAAAAAAACGCTGAGCGGTTATCCGGCAACCAACAAGATGGCGCCCACAACCAGGTAGTACACCGCCACGATGACGGCGGCGAACTGGCCGACGATCTGCAGGGCGGAGACGCGGCGGAACACGCCGAGGAAGGGAATGGGGATGAAATAGACTGAGGTGCCCAGGAAGAATGCCAGGAAGAAAACCAGGCTGCCGGCCAGGCTGCCGGCGCTGGCCGCGCCGGTGAACGCCAACAGCAGGGGTGGGCAGATCTTGAGCCCGGCCAGGAAGCCCATCCCCACCGGCAGCAGGGCCGGCCAGCGGCTGAGCCGGGCTCGCGCCCCCTCGAAGGCGCAAGCGCCAGCCGGGGCCTTCTTGCGGAACACGGCCGCGAGCAACAGCGCCGCCAGGCCCACGTACGCGATGCCGAGCAGCAGCCCTTGATAGCCAGCAGCGCCAGATAGCAGGCTGCCCGCGCCCCACGCCAGCAGGCCGATGAGCAGATACCCCCCCATCCGCCCGCCCAGGAACTTGAACAGCGTCACCAGATTCTGGCGCACATCCTGCCCCTCGTGCATGAAGAATGGGATCAGGGCAGGGGCGCAAAACACCACGCAGGACGTGCCGTTGGCGAGACCCAGGAGAAATCCCTGCATGTCACATCACCTTTTGTCCTCGATCTACCTCGGCGCTGTTGGCCGATATGAGCGGCAGGCCCAGGTCCCGCAGCCGCGCCAGCAGCCCGTACAACGCCGCCTGGTCCACCACGTCGCCGGTCAGAATCGTCTCGCCCTGGTCGGTGTGCGTGACTTGCAGGCCCGCGAACCATTCCGACCAGTTTTCATCTATCTGTCCTTTGACGCGGATCTCGACTTGCAGCAAGGCGGCCTCCTTGGATTCTCCGCAGACGAGCGCCCGGCGGGCCAACCGCGCTACTTCTTCTGGAGTTTGGAGATGCCCCAGAAAAGGACGCCCAACCCCATCAGAAACACGCCTATCCCAATCGGTCCCGTCCAGTATAGAGCCAGCCAAATGTCCATGTGGTCCTCCTTTGCTATTGCAACCTGCATTTGATGGGCCCGCCGGGCGCTCTCGTCGCTGCCTGCCCCCTGAAGGGCCGGCAGGCAACGCCAGTACTAGCATAATCACAAAGGAGCAGCATGTCATCACCCATGACGGGTGATCCAGGGGTGATTTGGGGGGGTGATTAGCGGTGTCAGGTCAACCCGGCCTGGCGTAACAGACAGTCTTATACCGGGGAGCGGAGTCCCCAACTTGTTGGGGTCTTTTGCCAGAAACCCGAACAAGTTCGGGACTCCGATACTGGTCTCCCCAAGCTTTTGACCTATACCCGAGACGATGCCATACCAGCAACTCTCGTTGGAGGGGAGCCAGGTCCAACTGGTCCTATGCCGATAGTAGGCCTTGCTCCCTGGCCTCAGCAGTTGCCTCACGGCGACTGCTCACGCCCAGTTTGCCATAGATGCTCTTGAGGTGAGTCTTGACCGTGTTGAGGGAGACATATAGCGCCTGCGCGATCTCCCGGTTGGTCTTGCCGTCAGCAAGGAGACACAGGACGTCCAACTCCCGCCCGCTCAACGGCTCGACGAGTGTGGGAGTGGGAGGGTGCGGGGGAACTCTCATACTCCCACACTCCCATACTCCGAATGCAGCCAGCAGTTTGTTCACATACCCCGCCGCTACCCCCCGGGCCGCCGCCTCCCGCAACAGCGTGCGCATCGGCTCACCTTGGTCCACGAAAGTGCGCACGTAACCCTCCGGCTCGGCCAGCGTGAGCGCCTCAGTGAGGAACACGAGAGCCTCTTCCGGCGTGGGCGCGGCCAGGGCCTGCAGCGCGCGTGTCTCGCCGAGCGCGGATTGCCACCCGGCGCGGGAAGCCGTTTCGTACCGCGCCTCCAACAGCGCCGCGGCCTCCGCTTGCCGGCCCTGCGCCAGCAACAGGCGCGCCTGGGCCAGGCTCAGGGACAGGTAGCTGAACAGCGACTCGACCGCCTCCAATCCGGGAAACTGCCCGACCCACTGGGACGCTGCGTCCAGTTCCCCCCTCGCCAGGCTGACCATGGCCTGATAGGCCAGCGCGTGCAGCCGTGCGACCTGGGAGATGCCGGGATGCTGCGCCAACCGGGAACTGGCCTGAATCGCCTCCTGTGCGGCCGCCCCGTCCCCCTGCGCCTGCCGGACCAGCGCCAACGTGCGATAGCCGGCCATCTGCAGTTCCACGCCGCCGGTGCGCTGGCTCAACTCAATCGCCTGCCGTGCGTGCCCGGCGGCCGCTTCCAGGTCGTTCCACTCGTACAGCAGCATGGCCAGGTCGGTGTGGGCCACCGCGATGACGGGCAGTTGCCCGCCCTCCTCGATCACCTCGCGGTAGGCAGCCGCGGCCTGGCGCAGTTTCCCCCGTGCCGCGAATATCCGGCACAGGAAGATTCCAGTCGTCGCCTCAGAATAGTCATTCCCCGAGCGCCGGGCGGCCTCCCGGGCCTCCACGAGCACCTGCCATGCCCCGTCGAGGTGACCGGCGTACCAGTAGGCCATCCCCAGGTTCATCCCCACCACGCTGCGCAGCGTCCAATCGTCCGGGGGCAGCAGCGCTAGCGCCCGCCGCGAGAACTCTACCGCACGGCGGCCATCGCCCCGCATCCGGGCCGCGTAGGCCCGCGCGGAGGCAATCTGCCCCAGCAGGGCTGGCTCCCCCTGGGCGCCCTGCTCCGCCAGCGCCAGGTAGGGTTCGGCAGCGTCAATTTGCTCCGCCAGGAGCAACGGCCAAATGTAATCGAAACACAGCCGTGGGCGGGCACGCACAAAGTCCTCTGGAAGCGCCCGGAACCAACCGACCAGCGTAGCCACCTCGCCGTGCTTTAGCATCTCCGCGTCAACGGCCAGGATGAGCGAGGCCGCGCTGTCCCAATCGGCGGCCGCCAGCGCGTGGCGGATCGCGTCGGCGGGAAAGCCATGCTCGGCATACCATCCGCTGGCCCGTCGGTGCAGGTCCGCGCTGTCCCCTACCTCGGTCTCGAGCCGGTGCCGCAGCAGATCGGCAAACAGGTGATGATAGCGATACCACTGTCGCGCCTGGTCCAGGGGGACGATGAAGAGGTTGGCGTGCTCGAGGTATTCCAGGATGGATTGGGAATCAGTGATCAGTGATCGGCGATCAGTGCTCAGGGACGTTTCCTGATCCCTGATCCCTGATCCCTGATCCTTCTCTACCACAGCATCGCACAACGGGGCTGTGAAGCGCTCCAGAATCGAAGTCTTGAGTAGGAAATCCTGCACACCGGCGGGCTGTCGTTGAAACACCTCCTCGATCAGATAGTCCAGCACGTAACGATGGCTGCCGGTGAAGGACTGGATCAATCGCGGCGCGTCGGCGCGCCCGCGCAGGGACAGCGCAACCAGTTGCAGCCCTGCGACCCAGCCTTCGGTGCGCTGGTGGAGGGCCGCGACCTCAGGTGCCGACAACTCGAGCCGCATCGCCTGCCGCAGAAAGTCGGCCGTCTCCTCCGCCGTGAACTGCAGGTCGGCCTGCCGCATCTCCACCATCTGTCCCCGTGCCCTCAGGCGAGATAGCGGCAGGGGAGGGTCTTCGCGGGAGGCGATGACCAGGTGCATCCGCGGCGGCTGGTGCTCTAGCAGGAACGCGACTTGCTGATGAATGGGCAGCGTGTGGATCGCCTGGTAGTCGTCGAGGACGAGGATGAAGTGAAAAGGCACGGCGGCGACGTCGTTGATCAGGGCCGTGAGCAGCGCTTGCGGCGGAGGGAGCTGGGGGGATTGCATCATCGCCAGCGCAGCCTGCCCGACGTTAGGGTCAACCTGCCGCAGCGCCGCCACGAGATAGGCCAGGAAACGGGCCGGGTCGTTGTCCTCCTCGTCGAGGGCGAGCCAGGCATAGGCATAGTCTACCCCGCTCAGCCACTCGGCGATGAGCGTGGTCTTGCCAAACCCGGCCGGCGCAGAGACGAGCGTCAGCCTGCGGTTCGGCCCCGCGTTCAACTGCTCGGTCAGGCGCGGACGCGAAACCCGCTCTGGCCGAACGAGGGGGACGTAGAGCTTGGTCTGCAGCAGAGAAGTCCCCATGTTACCCTCCTTGGAGCAACTGGCAACCCCGTCCCAGACTGCTCACATTCTATCACTTTCTTCCCAGACAATCAAGTCACCCTACCCTCCCGCAGGTTGTTCGCTGGCCCAACCTGCAGGAGGGTCCGCCACAATTGCGCAATACACGAAAAGCAGTTAGAATAAGTCGGGAAGAATTCTGGGACGCAGATTAACGCGGATCAACGCAGATAAGAAACAAATCCGTGTTTGTCCGCGTTCGTCCGCGTCCAATAAATCTGCGTTCATCTGCGTGCATCTGCGTCCAGAAAATAAGATGAAGAC
>Ga0172362_10004450_pt1 | contig 12145 bp, 8 predicted proteins | sample LakKivs1_kivu2a2_FD_114534 | JGI IMG/M metagenome (GOLD analysis project Ga0172362, IMG submission 114534) | Sediment microbial communities from Lake Kivu, Rwanda - Sediment s1_kivu2a2 | ecosystem: Environmental > Aquatic > Freshwater > Lake > Sediment | place: Rwanda: Western Province, Lake...
AGGCAGGCTCACGCGGCCGTTTGCGTGAGCATGTCCCGGCCGCCGACGGGAAAGACATGCTCATGCCAACAGCCGCATGAGCATGGCACCCGGCGCGTCGAAATCGACCAAGAATGCCCCTCGCCCGGTTTGGACGTACCCCCGTACGCCCAAGGTGCCGTTCGTGGCTCCGGCGCCCGTTTCGACGCCGCCCGGGCATCGAAACGAGGCACGGCCGCAACGAGGGGGAGGGGCGGAGCCGGCGGAGCCCGGAACCGGGAGCCCGGAACACGGAACCGGGAGCGAGGAACACAGAGACAGCGAACCTCGAACGCCGAACGCGCAGGGCCGGAGGCCCGGCAGAGCGTAGCCCCGTCCGTCAGGGCGGGGCAACGTGCGCCCCGGCGACACGCGCAGGGCCGGAGGCCCGGCAGAGTCCATGCCCGGCGCGGGGGTTGTCGGCAATGCGCGGCCTCTCTGTCGGCCCGACGGGCCTGGCGTTCCTCACGTACGCGGCCAACCCCGCCCTGACGGGCGGGGCGACCCTCTGCCGGCCCTCGACGGGCCTTGCCCGGGGTGACGTGCGGCCCAGGCCAACCCCGCCCTGACGAGCGGGGCTACCCTGTGCCGGCCCTCGACGGGCCTTGGCGCCCGCAAGGTGTGGAGGCCCCGGCCCGCGCGCCGGTTCCGCCATTGAGCATTGAGCATTGAGCATTGAGCATTCAGCACCCGCCGCCCGCCGCCCGCCGCCCGCCACCCGCCACTCGCCACCCGCCACCCGACACGCGCCACCCGACACGCGCCACTCGACACCCGACACGTCCAAGCCGGAGTTTTGGAGACATGATGTTCAACTCCTGCGGCTGTAACGGGCGGGCAGACGGACAGGGCGGCCGTGCCGTTGAGGCGCCCCCGGCGGGGCGGGAGAGGTTCATCCGCCTGGATTCCGTGATTTGCCTTGGCGGCGGGCGGACGGTGCCTCGAGGCGGGCCCGTGGCTTCGAGCAAGGGTCAGAGCTGCGGCGGCGCCGGCGGGGCGGCCGGACCGTGCGTGTCGGAGGAATCGCCCCGGGCGGCGGGCATGGCCGGCAGGGTGATGGTGAAGGTGGTGCCCTCGCCGACCTTGGAGTCCACGTCGATCCTGCCGTGGTGCTCCTCGAAGACCTTCCTGGCGACGGCGAGGCCCAGGCCGGTGCCCTTCTGGCCCTTGCTGGAGAAGAAGGGCGTGAAGATGCTGGCGAGCCTGTCGGGCGGTATGCCGCTGCCGTTGTCGACCACGCGGATGACCAGGTTGCGGTTGAGCGAGTCGTAGCTGCTGGCGACGGTGATGGCGCCGGTGCTGTCCTCGACGGCGTCGAGGGCGTTGGTGAGGAGGTTGAGGAAGGCCTGGCTCAGCCCGTCGGCGTCGGCGGGGATGGCGGGCACGTCGTCCAGGTCGGTCAGCAGGGCCACGCCGCGTTCGTCGGCGGCCCGGGCGACGAGCTGGACGCACTCGCCGAGCACGTGGTTGACGTTGAGCGTCTCCAGCAGCGGCTCGCGGCGCTTGGAGAACGCCAGCATGTTGAGGATGACGTCGTTGATGCGCCCGAGGTTTCGCTGGACGATGGGCCAGCCCTCGCGGGCCTTCCGGATGTCGTCGCCCTCCAGCCCGTGCTGGACGACCTCGATGCCCGCCGACAGGGCCTGGAGGATGTTCTTGATGTGGTGCGACAGGTAGGCCACCGTCTCGCCCGCCGCCGCCAGCCGCTCCCGCGCCACCGCCTGCTCGTGCAGCTTGACGTTCTCGATGGCCAGGCCCGTCTGGTAGCCGATCGCCGTCAGCAGCCGGAGCTGCTCGGTGGAGTAGGTCTGCTCCGAAACGCTGCAATCGACGTGCAGCACGCCCAGGATGCGCTGGCGGCCCTTGATGGGCACGCAGATGGCCGAGCGGATGCCGTAGTCGTGCACGCTCTTGCCCGCGGTGAAGCGTTTGTCGCTCATGGCGTTGGTGCACAGCACGCCGACCTGCTTGCGGATGACCTCGTTGATGATCGTGCGCGAGATGGGGATCTTCTTGTCGCTCACGTCGGCGGCGACGCGGCTGGCGCCCACGCTCAGCGAGCCGTCCTCGCCGATGAGCACGACATAGCCGCGGTCGGCCTTCAGCACGTCGAAGGCCTTGCCCAGCGCCCGCTCGAGCAACTGCTGGACGTTGAAGATCGACCCGGCGTCGGCCATGAAGTCGTAGAGTATGCGGAGGTTCTCGATGGCCTCGGCGCCGGCCTCGGGGGTGGGGATGACCACCGAGTCCTCGTTGCTGGGGATGCTGGCGACGATGGCGGCGTCGATGAGGGAGCCGTTCTCGTCGAGGTCGACGGGGGCCTCGACGGGCTTGCCGCCTGCGAAGACCATCAGCGTCGAGCCGCAGCGGATCTGGTCGCCGCGGTTGACCTCCGTCGGGCGCGTCACCTTCACGCCGTTCAGGAACGTCCCGTTGGCCGAACCGAGGTCCTCGATCACCCAGTGCCCGTTGCTGGCCGTCAGGCGGGCGTGCCGGCGCGAGACCGTTTCGTCGGTCAGCTTGACGGCGCCGTTGGTGCGCCCGATCTGGTTGTCGCCGTCGTACAGTTCGAACGAACGGTCTTTGTCGCGCCCCTGGATGATGAGGATAGATGCCACGATTTCCGCCGATGCTGAGGCGCGTCCCGCCCGTTCCGCGGCCGGGCTCCCGGCCGTAGACTGCGCAGCGTGCCCGATCCCTCGACCTGGCGATGCGGACGACTACGCCGCCGAAACGCTCGGCACTCACCTGCCAGGCGGCAGATAACGATACGATGAACCTGATGAAATGCGGTCACAGCCGCTGCGCCCGCACAGGCATGTCGTCCTGACGCCTTTCATACTATCGGCGCGCGAAGGCGGGGTCAATACTCCACCGCCGTTTCCGCACCGGCCCCGGCCGCGGGCGGGGGGGCTACAGGAACGGGTTGTTGCGCTTCTCGCGGCCGATGGTCGTCGCCGGCCCGTGGCCGGGGTAGACGGCCGTGTCGTCGGGCAACGTCAGCAGGCGCCGGCGGATGGCGTCGAGCAGCACGTCCACGTCGCCGGCGGGCAGGTCCGTGCGCCCGATGCTTCCGGCAAACAGCGCGTCGCCGGTGAGGACGACGGCCTCGGCGCGGCAGTAGTAGCTCATCCCGCCGGGCGTGTGGCCGGGCGTGGGAAGCGCCTCCCATCGCGTTTCGCCGAGCAGCAGCGCATCGCCGCCTTTGACCAGCTCGTCGGCCTGCGGCGCCGTTGCCGGCAGGCCGAACGTCGCCGACAGGTTGTCCCGCGGGTCGGCGAGCATGGCCGCGTCGGCGGCGGGGCAGCACAGCGCCGCATCGGGAAACGCGGCCTTGACGGCCGCGGCCCCGGCGATGTGGTCGCAGTGCCCGTGGGTCAGGACGATGCGCTGCGGCGCCTCGCCGCGGCGGCCCAGCAGCTCCACCACCGCCTCGGCGCCCCACGTGGGGTCCACCACCCAGCACGCCCCGCCGCTGCGCAGCAGGTACGTGTTCGTCTCAAACGGGCCGAGAACGAACGGAATGATCTCGATGGGCACGGCTCACTTCCGCCCGGCCAGGTACTCGCCGATGATCTCCGCCATGTCGCAGGTGCCCTTGTCGCTGTCCAGCAGGCCGACGATGCGCCGCTCGCGGATTGCGCTTTCGGCCGAGTCGGAGGCGTGCGCGCCGTTGCGCATCAGGTCGCGCCCGAAGTCGCTGCGGACGGTGCCCGGCTCGGCCTTGGCCGGGTCGGTCGAGCCCAGCACGCTGCGGACCTTCGCGACGGCGTCGATGCCCTCGTACAGCAGGGCGAGGCACATGGCCCGGCTGGCGCTGGCCTTCTCGGCCGGGTCGCTCACCTCGGCCGGGTTGATGCCCGTCATGTACTCGACGATCTTGTGGAACTCGGTGACGGCGTTTCGCTCGGCGAGGTGTCGGGCGAGGACGGCCGCGTCGTCGGCGGTGAAGTCGAAGTCGAACACGTCGGCGAGCCGCTCGCGGATCGTGCGGGCCAGCGGCGGCTGGAGCCGGCTGACGAACAGGTCCTTCAGCGGCCCGTAGAACTCTTCGCCCTGGGCGACGGTCATGTGGAACAGCTTGGCGGCCACGATGCGCAGGCCGGTGAGGCTGAAGGCGTCGATGATGTTCCCCGGGCGCCGGCTGCGCTGGTAGAAATTGTCGGGCTTTATCATGACCAGCGAGACTTCCGGCTCGCGGTCGAACTCGGGCCGGCAGGTCAGCACGCCGCCGTCGGCGACGGCGTAGTCGGCGAACAGCTTCAGGTGGCGGTCGTTGAGGGCGGGGTCGGGGCAGGTGAGGACGGCCGGCTCGAAGTAGTGCACCTTGCCCGCCTCGTCGCGGATGAAGTCGCCGTAGGTGCCGCGGATGGTCGCGCCGGTGGGCTGGTCGGTCACCGGGCCGATCACGTCTTCCTTGAGGTGGCGGACGGCGTTGGGCCCGCGGAACAGCAGCAGCATGCACCGCGGCAGGTAGCCCCAGCGGTTGTTCCGCCGCAGAGAGCTGTTGATGTAGCCGCGCCAGGCCCTGGCCATCGCCGGCTCGCAGTCCGGCGGGGCGACCACCTTCACGTACTCGTCGAGGAAGGCGTCGGAGAAGATGAACATGCGCACGGCCACGAAGTCGAGCTTGGCGTAGGCCAGCAGGCGTCCGATGATGCCGCCCGTGCGGCTCTTGAACAGGCTGTAGGGCGTGATCAGCGCGTAGGCGATTTCGTCGCTCACGTGTTGGCTCCTGTGTCCGTCGGGCCGTCGTGAAACCGTCAACGTAGCAGACGCGCGGCCGGCGGGCAATAGGTCGGCGCCGCGACGGCAAAGCGCCGCGCCGCTGCGGCCGATGTGATATAACAGGACGGGAGACGGCACGGAACCACGGCATGAGGGCGAGCGGAATTGCGGCGGCTGCATTGGCGGCGTGGGGCGTCTGCGCACCGCTGCGCGCCACCGCGCCCGCGGATGACTTCGAGACCCTCTACGGCAAGGAGTTCGCCCGCGTCCGCCAGACGCCCGACAAGGCCGACGACGTCCACCTGGCCGGAAAGCTTCTCGCCGCCGCGCGGGGCGCAGGCGACAGGCCCGCCCTCCTGGCCGTCCTCTGCGAGAAGGCCCACGAGCTTGGTAGCTCCACGGTGGACGGCTTCGGCCCCGCCGCCGCGGCAATGAACCTGCTGGCCGGGGCCCTGCCCGACCGCAAGGCCGACTGCCGCCAGAAGGTACTGGACCTCTTCCAGCGCAACTACGCCGTCGGGCGGGCCACCGGAAACAGCCAGGCCGCCGACGCCTTCATCGACGGCCTGCTCCTGCGGGCCGACGAGACGGCCACCGACGGCGACCACGCCGCGGCCGTCGAGTACCTGCGCCGCGCCGCCAACGTCGCCGGCGCAACCGGCTCGACGCGGCGAGCGAAGGTGCAGCAGGCCCTCGCCGCCGCCCTGGCCGACCTGAAGCTCGCCCATGAGCTTGCGCTGCTGGCCGGACGCCTCGCCGCCGACCCCAACGACCTGCCCGCCCGCGAGCGGCTGATCTCGCTGTACCTGTTGGAACGCAACGCTCCCGCCGCGGCCGCGAAGTTCCTCAACCCCGCCTGCGCCGAGCAGCTCCGAACGTACGTTCCGCTGGCGCGCAAGGAGATCGGCTCACTGGACCCGGCCGCGGCCCTGCAACTCGGCGACTGGTACCGCCTGCTGAGCGAAAAGGCCAGCCCCGCCGCACAGGTCGCCCTGCTGCACCGCGCCAAGGACTACTACGAGTTCTTCCTGGCCCGCCACGCCGCGGAGGACCTGGCCTACTCGAAGGCCGCCCTGGCGCTGGAGAAGGTGATGGCCGCACTGGCGAAGCGCAACGCCACGGTCGCCCCCGCCGCCAGGGCCGCCGACTACTGGCCGCGGCACTGGAGCGAGCTTGCGGCGCGGCTGCCGGGCGGGGCGCCCGCGCAGGCCGCCGACGAGCCGCAGATCGGCTACAGGCCCGGGCAGGAAGGCTGGACCGTCCTGTTCGACGGCAAGAGCCTGCGGGCGTGGGAGCAGGCGGGGCGCGGCTGGACCGTCGAGAAGGACGGCACGCTGGCCCGCGCCGGCCCGGCCGGCGGGCTGTGGACCAGGGCGAAGTTCAAGGACTTCCTGCTCGACCTGGAGTTCAAGCTCGCCGCCAACGCCACCAGCGGCGTGCTGTTCCGCGTGGCCGACCGCCGCCGGCCGCTGCAGACCGGCCTGCAGGTCCGGCTCGCCAACTCGCGCGGCAATGCCTTCGCCGGCAGGGCCGACTGCGGGGCGATCCTCGACATCCAGGCCCCGCGGACCGACGCCGTCAAGCCGCCGGGCGAGTGGAACCGCCTCGTGGTGCTGTGCCACAGCACCCGCGTGCTGGCCGTCCTCAACGGCGTCCGCGTGATCGACATGGACCTGGCCCGCTGGACGCGCCCGGGACTGAACCCCGACGGTTCGCGAAACCGCCTGCCGCGCGCGGCGCGCGAGATGACGCAGAACGGCTACGTCGGCCTGGCCGACGCCGGCCGGGACGTGTGGTTCCGCAACATCCGCATCCGCGAGCTGGACCCGTGGAAGACGCCGCCGGAGCTGGAGCCGCCCAGGTGAGCCGCCCGGCGCCCACAACCCGCGCTTCCGCGCCCGCCGCGGCGCTGCTTGCCGCCGCCATCGCGCTGTGCGCCTCCCCGGCCGCCGCCGACGAAGCCCAGGGCGTCTTCCTGTCACTCTACGGCCCGGAACTGAAGCGCGTCCGCGCCACGCCCGCGGCCGAAGACGACCTCGTCCTGGCGCGCCAGATCATCGACGCCGCCCGCAACGTCTTGCAGGACCGCCTGGCCGAGGTAATGCTCCGCGGCGCCTGCGACCTGGCCGGCGCCCACGCGGCCGGCAACTCGCTGGCCGTCGAGGCCATGACGCTGCTGGCGATCAAGGTCCCTCCCCTGCGCGGCGACTGCCTGGAGCAAACGCTGTCGCTGCACCGGCGGCGCTACTCCGCCGCGCACGGCGTGGGGCGCACGGCGGCCGCACAGGACGTCGTCGAGTGCCTGCTGGCCCTGGCGGAGCTGGAGGCGGGAAAGGACGACTTCGCCTCGGCCGTCCGGCGGCTCCAGCACACGTCGGCCTACGTCACGGGCCTGCCGGCGGAGTTGAAGGAGCGCGTGCGGGCCGCGGGCACGCGCCTGGCCGCCAGGCAGCGCGTCGCCAACGATATCGCCGCGATGCGCGCCCGCCTGGCCAAAGACGCCACCGACCAGGACGCCCGCGACAGGCTCATCGAGCTGCTGCTGGTCGAGCGCGACGCCCCCAACGCCGCCGCGAAGCTGCTCGAGGCCGGCTGCTCGGAAGAGATGAAAACGCTGCTCCCCCTGGCCGCCATGGACCCCAACGCGATCGCGGAAGCCGCGTGCCTGCAGCTTGGCGAGTGGTACCGCTCGCTGGCGGGCAGGGCCTCACCCGACGCCAAGGGCGCCATGCTCCGCCGCGCGGCCAGATGCTACAGCGGCTTCCTCGCCCGCCACAAGGCGGCCGACGCCGACCGCGCCGCGGCGGCCGAACGACTGCGCGAGCTCCGCGCCGCCCCGGGCCTTCCCGCTGCCGCCCACCTGTCCACCCTCCCGGCCGCGCCCGAGTAGACGCGGCATCCGCCCGCGCGTGCGGGCGAGCTGCATTGACGGGGCACAACGCAAGCGGAAGTCCGGGGCGCGGTTCGGGGCGGCTGGGGGGGCTTCATCCGATCAGCACCGCGCGGACGGGAGATGCCTCAGCCGGCCCGAGCGACAGCGGCGGGCAGTGCAGCGTGTAGCGTCCCGGCGGGACGGCGCCGAGGTCGACGCATTCCAGAATGAGGATGTCGGCGCCCAGCAGCAGCTTGTGCAGCGGGTGCGACGGGTCGCCGCGCCGCTCGACCGTCGCGTAGTCGATGCCCACCAGTCCGGCGCGAAGCTCGAGGAGCTTTTGCCCGGCCGGGAGCGTCAGGTGCACGAAGTCCTCGGTGAACGCGCCGCTGCGGACCCAGCCGCGGCGGGAGTTGTCGGTCTTGAACAGCACGGCCTGGCCGGGCCGAACGTCCGCGGCGGCGAAATGCTCGGGGCGGACGGCCGGGCCGGGGGGCACCTCCACGACCAGGGCGGGCAGGAGGAAGCGTTCCAGCCCATAGTCGCCGACGGCCCTGCCGCCGTCGATGAAGTGCAGCGGCGCGTCGACGTGCGTGCCGCGGTGCAGCGACATGGACAGCACGGAGAAGTTGCATGCCCCGCCGCCGGCGATCGTGCGGGTGAAACGGCGCTCAAACGGCGGGTCGCCGGGGTAAGGCGGGGCCTGGTCGGCCAGGCGCACCGTGATGTCGTGGATCATCTGCCTTGCTCTCTCGCAGACGGCGGGGGCGGCTTCGGCACGCGGCCCGGTCCGGCCGCGCCGGGCACCGGCGGGTCGGTCACCGGCTGAAGGCGGTCGATGCTCGGCGCGTCGCGGCACAGGGGGGCCGGCAGCTTGCGGATTTCCTCCAGGCCGCGGTAGACGCAGTTGCAATCCACCCAGGCGATGAGCCGCAGCAGGTCGGTGCCGGTGATCTTCACGCCGTGGTGGGTGCCGCTGATGGCCCGCTCGATCAGCGGACTGGTGTAGCTGAGCATGGTCATGGGTTTCAGCGGTCCGAGGGCGGCCTGCCCGCCGCTGCGCCCCTGGTACTCGACGTACATGCAGCCGGCGATGCCGCTGCCGGGCACGGGGCTGTCGGCGGGCAGGCCGTGGGCGGACGCCGCCTTGCCCAGCAGCGTGAAGTACGGCTCCTTCATGCAGACCTCCGGCGGGAAGCCCGCCTCCCGTTGGCCGGCAAAACGCAGCGTCAGGTCCAGCTTCGCCCGCGCCTTGCCTTGGCCCTCGTGGCAGCGCCCGCAGTACTTGTCCAGCACCGGCTGGGCGAACCGCTCGTAGCCGACGGTCTGGTCGGTGCCCCACGGCGGCGGGCTGATCGCGACGGGGCCGCGCCGCAGCGCCAGGCTTGGGCGGACCTCGATCGGGGGCGAGGCGAACTCCTGCTGGTGACAGCCGAGGCAGCTCCGCTTCTCGCCGGGCATCACGCCGGTGAAGCTCCGCATGATCTGGAGGCACCGCTGGTGCTCGTCGAGGATCTGGAAGTACAGGGCCTTGCCCGGCGGGGCCTGGAAGTACACAGACCCGTCGGCCTCGACGGGCACCGTGCCCAGGATGCGCTTGACGGCGTCGGCCTGCGTGGCCGACGTGCCCGGTCCCTGGAAGGCGCCGAACGTCTTGGCGACCGTGGTATACGTTCGGTGCACCTGCTGGATGACGCGGACGTACCTGACCCTGTCGCGCGGGACCTCCGGCACGCCCTCCAGCACGTCGGGGCTGTAGAAGACGCCCGGCTGCGGGCGCTCGCCGGCCTTCGGCCAGGCCACCGCGTCGGGGATGGCCGGCGGCATCGTGTGCGGGCGGATCGGCAGCGGGTGCAGCACGTTCTGCTTCCCGCTGAAGTAGATCAGCTCCCGGTTGCCGTGAATGTCCATCAGGTACAGCCAGGAATGCGTGTTGGCAAAGCTCCGCAACGGGTCGCCGTCGGTGGCCGAGGCGAGGAAGTCCTCCGGACCCAGCGGGATCGGATTGCGGTAGGCCCAGAACTTGCCGGCCGTGTGGTAGTCGCCCGCCGCGCGGGGCATTCGCCGGCCCCCAAGCGGGCCGGCGTCGGCTGTGACGACGGAGATGCCCTCGTATCCGTCGCGTCCGGCGCCCGCGTCCACGATGCCGATGGAACCCTGCCACCAGTGATGGTGGTCGGAGCCGGCGAACATGATGCGCGTGCTGCCGGGGATGGGCATGGCCTCGGCCAGCACTTCCGGCTGGCTGGTGGCGTTGCCCCAGTAGTGGGCGACGTCGGTGCCGTCGGGGTTGACGGTCCAGAGCTTCTGGAGCTTCCACAGGGGCCGCTCGGTGTATTCCCAGCGCGTGTAGACGACGCGCCCGTCGTTGAGCAGGGCGGGCAGCCAGTCGTCCTCGCTGTTGCGGGAGATGATGTAGATGTTCCTGCCGTCGGCGTCGCAGCGGGCCAGCACGTGGACGATGGCCCGCGGCAGGCAGCGGACGTACGTGTTGCCCCGCGTCGTGCAGAACATCAGGTGCCCGTCGGGCAGGTAGATCGGGTCGATGTCGTCGTATTTCGGGTGGTTGGTGAGCTGCCGCAGGCCCGTGCCGTCGATGTTCATCTCGTAGAGATGGTAGCTGCGCTCCTCGAGCGGCTTGAAGGCGAAGACGATCCTCCTGGCGTCGGGCGACAGGTCCGCCCGCCAGTGCACGCCCTGCCGCCCGGGCATCAAATCGCGGACGGCGCCGGTCAGGTCGAAGCCCTCGACGACGACCATGCGTCCGACCGTCTTGCCGGCGCAGGTGCCCAGGCGCACCTCGGCCTGATGGACCTGCCCGGTGGGGTAGGGCCTCTCGATCACCAGGAAGCGGCGGAAGTCCAGCAGCGGGTTGCTGAACGTGATGCGGCGCTTGACTTGCCGGACGGAGAAGTACAACCGCCGGGCCTCGGCGCCGGCACTGTCGGCGTCCATGGCCGACAGCTTCTTCTCCAGCTCAGCCAGTTCGGCCAGTTCGGCGCCGAAACTCAGCCCGCCGGGCCGGGCGGCCAGCCGGGCGGCCAGCTCGCGCGCCCAGCCGACCTCCGCCAGCGACCGCCGCACGGTGGCCTTGCCGTCGGCCTGGTAGAGCCAGTCCCACTCCAGCAGTTTCTGCGCGTCGGCGGAGCTCAGCGGGCGGCTGTCGGGGATGTCCGGCCGGGGCGGCGCGGGGGTGTAGGTCGGCGTGAAGGCCCGACCGACGCTCGCGGCAAGGGCCATCGCCAGTGCCCCCACGGTGGTCGTGCTTCGGCTGGAACGCATTGTCCTGCTCCCATCGTCCCGTGCGCATCGCCGCCAGCATCATAAACCATGGCGAGGTCGATTGCGACCGGACAGTTGGCGCCGGACGAGGTCCGCGCGCCGACTCTCCCGATTGTCCGGGAGAACTGTTCCAGGCGCGCGGATTCCGGGCAGAAGACGGGCGATCCAGGTCCGGGGGTGTCCGGACACCTCGGAGGGGTCGTTCGTCGATCCGGCGCCCGTTTCGACGCCGCCTGGGCATCGAAACGAGACGCGGCTGGGACGAGCGGCACCGCTGGCGAAGCCGGCGAGAGAAGGAACGACCGACGACGAAGACGAACGGGAGCCCGGAATCCGGAACCCGTAGCCCGGAACCCGTAGCCCGTAGCCGGCAACCGAAGCATGGAACCCGACAAGCCGCCGGAGCCGCTTACAGCCATCCGCACTTGTTCGCGAAGAAGTCAAGTTGCCCGCTCCGTTCACCGGCTATCAGATAGCGCCCGCGGTCGCCCACCTCGACGGTCATCACGCCGGTGTCCACGCTCCGGATGACTTCGATGCCCGGTTGAGCGATGCTCAGCGGCGTGTCGGGGGTGGGGCCGGGGCCGAACGAAGCTCAAAGCGATCCCCGTCTGCGGGGTTGATTACCGCGGCGCAACCCAGCCACTTGACGCTGTGATCAGGCCAGAAGGCCAGTGGTCAGGTTTGGGTTGCCAGGGGCAGACCGTCCGCCCGAGTCAGGTGCAGCGGGGCGTTGGCCGGCAGCTCGCCGATGGGCAGGCAGATGCCCCAGGTTACCCCGGTGGCGGTCGCTGGACGGGTATCGAGCCAATGCAAGACAGGTATGGCCATGGTGGTCCTTGGGTTGGAGATCTGTTGTTGCATAGCGAGCACCTTCTCTTCACACCAGCCGCCTGACTTCGAGATTGCCATACTCAGCCACCAGGGGAGCCATCTGCCGAAAGCCGATGTGCCCGCCGGCCAGCGGCGGACCGCCGATACTGCCGTCGTCGTGCCAGGTGTAGATCACCAGTTCGTCGATCTCGAACTGGATGTGTCCGTCGCGGATCAGCATGCGGACTCGGTACGGCGGCTCGTAGACCAGCGATGGGATCGGATCGCCGCCCTGGGCGACAAGGTGAAAGCCGCGGCTCTTGCGCAAGTTGCAGATCTGGAAGGCGCCCGGCCGACCGCGGCGGAAATAGGCGGCGTGATAGGCGTCGATAGCGCCGTGCCGGTACTGGTCGTACTCGCCGGTGCGCCGCG
>Ga0172362_10004452_pt1 | contig 12138 bp, 10 predicted proteins | sample LakKivs1_kivu2a2_FD_114534 | JGI IMG/M metagenome (GOLD analysis project Ga0172362, IMG submission 114534) | Sediment microbial communities from Lake Kivu, Rwanda - Sediment s1_kivu2a2 | ecosystem: Environmental > Aquatic > Freshwater > Lake > Sediment | place: Rwanda: Western Province, Lake...
CACCATGCCGGTGTGACCGGCGCACAGGAGGAGGAATACTCGACGTATTGCGACGACGAGCAACGACGCCAGCCGGGATGGATCGGCCGTCCAAATTCGCACAGATATCTTCGAGCGGGTCCTAAGCCGTCTCTTCCACCGGCTTGGCCTGGGCTGGCGCCCGAGCCGGCCGGTGCAGCCGGTCGCCCGCCTGCGGCCCGAGGTCGACCAAGCGGCTGTCTTCACGCGCGGAGCGATAGGCTTGCTCGACGAGCTGGATACACAGGAAAGCCTCGCGCGCATCCTTGCCCACGAATTCGTTCTTGGCGATGGCGGCGCGGAATTCGTCGAAGAGCGAGCTGAACCAGCCGACGTGGCTGGCGTCCATCCAATCGGAGGGCGCCACCCTCTCTTCGAAGCGCCACTGGCCCGGCGAGCCCGAGGCCACCACGCCCGGACCGGCCTCCAGAATCGCCACTTGGATGTTTTCGTCCTCGACGCGAATCGAGCCACGTTTGCCGTGCAGGGTATAGAGCACCTTGCGCACGCCCGCGGTCCACGACAGGTGGGCGTGCACCATGCCGGTGGGGAAGCTCAAGGTGCAGCTCATCACGTCCTCCGTGTCAAACCCCGGCGTGGTGGAAGAGAAGGCGGTGATGGCCCGGGGATAGGACTTCATCCACTCGAAGGCCAGATAGAACGTGTGGCTGCCGTGGTCCATGGCGATACCGCCACCGGCAAAGGCGTGCTCGCGCCGCCAGTCGGGCCGCCATTCCGCGACCCCTTTGGCGTGCGTGTTGCGGAAGGTCTGCATGGTCACCAGGTGGACCGGCCCGATGACGCCTTCCTCAAGCACCGAGCGCACCGCCTTCACCACGGGTGCGTGCTTATAGTTGTGGCACGGGAAGTACACGCGGCGGGCCTCCTGCGCGTGCCTGAGCATGGACAGAGCCTCGTCCGCCGTGGTGGCCATGGGCTTTTCGCACAGCACGTGTAGCCCGCGATTGAAGGCGGCGTGGGTGATCTCGGCATGGTGTACGGGTGGGGTCGCGACGTCCACGAAATCGAGCTTGTCGGCCTCGGCGGCGAGGAGCGACCGGTAGTCGCTGTAGATGCGCGCTTCCGGGAGCTGCGCGTGCGCGACCTGCCGGCGTGCCTCGCAGATGTCGGCCACCGCGAGGATCTCGACCGACCGGCCGTTGCCCATGTGGCGCAGGTAGGTCGGGGCGTGTCCCTTGCCGGCAATGAATCCGAAGCCGATGAGCGCACCGCGTAGTGGACGGTTCATGACCGCGCATTGCTACCACGACTTCTGCCGTCGCGCATACCCCCCTGTGGATAAACCTTGGACATCGGGGATTCCATGGCGCATGAAGACAACGGACCGGACCGAGGTCTCGGTGGGGGACCGAGGCTGCCTGGTTCTCGAACCGTGAAGCGATCCAGGAAGCCCCACCCCCGCGCCCGGCAGGCTACTTCGGGCAAAGGCTGCTAGGATAGCGCCCCACCACAACAACGATGGCGGGGCATCCCCGTCCTGAAAGGCATCGATGCGGATCGATCAGCTCCTGGGACTCATGGTTCTGGCTCTGGCAATCGTGTTCGCCGCAAAGCTGGCGCGCGACCTAGTGCTCAAGTCGCGCGGGCTCGCCGTCAACCGGCTCGTGGTCCAGGAACGCTCGCTCGGCGCCGCGGTCAGCCAGGCGGGCTACATGGTCGGGGTTCTTCTGGGCTTCCTCGGGGCCATTTCCTTCGCCAGCCTTGCGACCTCTTACCTCTCGCTCTTCGGGCATGTGGCCTTGTTCGGCCTTCTGGCCATCGCGCTTCAGCTCGCGGCAGACCAGATCAGCGACCGCCTCATCTTCCGGGGCCTCGCCACCCCGGAAGTCAAGGACGACAACGTGAGCCACTCGGTCGGCAAGGCGGCGGTTTCCATCGCGACCGGCCTCGTACTTCGCGGCGCCATGGCCGACCCCTCGGCGGGGGTGGCCCTGTGCCTCGCCTGGTTCGCCGTCGGACAGGCGCTCATGGTGGTGTCGGTGCTCTTCTACTGCCGGCTTACCCCGTACGATGATCTGGCGGAAATCAAGCGCAACAACCTGGCAGCCGCCTTCCCCATCGTTGGAATCCTGCTCGGGTTGGGGTTGGTGATCGAAACCGCGGTGATGGCAAAGGGCGACGGGACGGTGCTCGATACGGCCTTGCGAGTGGGCAAGTTCCTCGGGGTCAGCCTGGTTCTGGTGTACGTGTTTCGCCTCGCCGCCAGCCGCGTCCTTCTGCCCAAGGCGAAGCTCTCCAGCGAGATCGTCGAGCGACGGAGCGTGGGCGCCGGGCTGCAAGAGGGAGTCGCGTTCCTCCTGGTGTCGCTCATCGTGACCTTCTTCCTGGCCTGAATCCTCGGGCACCGCGCCGGGATCACAGACAGGCGCAACAAATTGCGTTGTGAGGCGGCCTTGGCTAGCCTCGGATCCCTCGGCATGAAGATCGCGGTTGGGATATCGACGCTGGTCTGCCTGGTGCATCTCCCCCGGCCGGCAGACGCCGGCGAGCGCTCGGGCACGGATCGACCTGCGGTCAATCACCGCACGGGGCTCTTCGAGCCGCCCTTGTCCGAGCTGTGCAAGGCGGCCGAGCGCGGCGATCGGGCCGAGCTTGTGCGCGCGGCGAGCCGCGTGGGCCCCGCCCGTCTGGCCAAAGCCCTCCGGGATCGCCAGAGCCCGAACCGCGTGATCGCCGCCGCGCTCGAGGCCGCGCCGCTTCTCGACGCCGGCCTGCTTCTGCTCGACTCCCTGCTGCCCCATGTGCTTTCCTCCGACGAGGCCTTGCGCTCGCGAGCCGTGGCCGCCATCGCCGCCCTTCTGGCCGAGGGCAGCCGCGACCGGCTCGACGAATGGGAGGTCGCAAGCGAAACCACGCGTGCCATCTGCCAAGCCCTGACCCGCGTTGCGGAGAGCGAAAACGAGGCCCCGGCAACCCGGTTGCTCGCCGTGCAAGGGCTGACGGACGGCATGTGCGAGACCAAGCCGGGCTCGCTCGCGGCCGCGCGCGAGCCGGATCTCCGGCGCGCTTGGGTGCTCCTCTTGCCGCCGGCCAGCGACGCCGCCCTTCTGGCCGCGGCCCGGGACGGGGACAGCCGCGTGGCCGCCGCCGCGGGTGCGCGCCTGTGCCAGCGGCAAGCCAAGAGCCCTCCTTTGCCCGGGCAACCGCCGTTGCGCAGGCTCGCGCTCCTCGAAGGCGCGCTTCCCGACGATGCGATTGAGATCCTGCCCTGCCTTGCCGCCTCGGCCGACCCGGCCGACAAGGAAGCCCTGGACGCCATGGGGAAGACAGGGGCGCCGGCGGTGCGCGAGGCCGTCAAGCGCATGCGGCAAGCGGATCGCTGAAACGCCGAACGGTCGGAAAAACGAGCGATTCATGGCGCGGGCTTCGCCCGCAACCGAAGAGGGCTGCAGGCTACAGGTTGCAGGTTGCAGGTTGCAGGTTGATCGGTGGGTGGCAGCGATCGCGTTTTCCACGGCCCTGCACCTCAGAGGTTGGACAATCGCACATCGCTGTTTCACCATTGCCCATCCACCCGTCGACGATGCCCCCACCTCCCCTGCCGCCACCCCCATTGCCCGCCCGCCCACCGCGAACGATGTTCCTCGGCTCGACGCTTCGTGCGCCCTCGGCGGCGCTCTGTGTGGTCGTCACTCGCGTGCTGTCGATATTGGCCCTCTACACCCTACCCTCCGCCACGGGTGGCCGCCTCGCCGGGGAACGCGCGAAGCTGCTCGTTCTCGCCCTGTGCACGGAGATCGGTCTTTGGGCCGTGGTCTTCGGCCTCGGCGCCTTCTTTCTACGTTGGCTGCGCCCCGCGCGACGACGGACTTGGATCGTGGTCGGGCTTGCCCTTGTGGCAGCCTATCTCCCGATCTGCGAGGTCGATGTCCAATTGCAGCGGTGGATGGGGCTGCGACTCAACGTGGTCTTGCTTCGCCAGTTCTTCGGGGCCGCCGGAGAGTCGGGCTTCTGGCACACGCTCATCGGCTTCCTCGTCGAGGACGCGCTTGCTCTCGGCCTTTCGGTTTCTTTCATCGGCGTCGCCTGGATCGCGATGGCCCTTTCGTTACGTCGCGAGCGAGCGACCCCGCCGCGGCTTCTCGGCGCGGCCCTGCTCCTTTTCGCAGCGGTGCTCTTCTCCGCCAGCGCACCCCTGGTTACCGCGGTTCGCAAGTGGGCATTGGCCGCCCCGGTCCCGTTCACGCTCTCGCTCGACTTCTTCCACGAGCTGCGGACCGGGAATAGGGAACCCACGGCCGCGGATCTGGCGGCCTTCCGTACCGCCATCGCCAACCCGGGAAGCGACCCAGGCGCCCCGGCCTGGCGCAGGCCTACGCCGCCTTCCTTCCCGACCGCCTGCGGCGCCCGGCCGGGGGAGCGCTGGGACGTCATCCTGGTCGCCATCGAGTCGCTGCGCGGTTGGTACGCGGACTTCCGCTCTCCCCGCATGGCGGAGCGCATGCCCCACCTGTATGCGCTCTTCCGCGAGCACGGGGTGGCCTTCGTGCACTCGCACAGCAATGGCTACCCGTCGGGCGAAGGCAACATGAACCTGCATCTCGGGGTCTGGAGCCATCCTTGGAAGGCTGCGGCGCATGACCACATGGCAGTGCGTACGCGCTCGCTTCCCGAGTTGCTCGGCAAGGCCGGCTACCACCGGGTGTGGCTCACCGGCAGCGACCCCACCTTCGACAACCTCCAGCACTTCTTCGGTCGCTGGTTCGACCATTGGGAGTTGGTGGTGTTCGGCGACGGTGTTCTGGTCAAGCGCATGCTGCAGCTCTACGACGCAAGTCCGCCGGACAAGCCGCGCTTCTTCTCGCTGTACACGTCCTCCACCCACCCCCCCTATGTCCTGCCCGCTGAGGAAGGCGAACGTCCCACGGATCCGGAAGCCGGGTACCTGCGCGCGCTGCGATACGCGGATCGCAACCTGGGCGAGATCGTGGCTCACGTGAAAGCGACGGGGCGCTGGCAGCGCACCCTCTTCGTCTTCACGGGCGACCACGCGCAACCCAACGACCGACAACGTGCCCACGATGCCGACGTGGGCTTGCCCAACGCCGGACGCACTTGGACCGGACTCCTGTTTGCCGCTCCCGGGTTCGCCGGCGGTACCATCCGCACCGAGACCGCCTCGCACGTGGATGTCCCGCCTACCGTCCTCGGGCTCCTCGGCTTCGCCGAGGAGCACCACTTCTTGGGCCGCGATCTTTTCCGCGATGTGGCCCGTCCGGCCCTCGCCGTATTCGACGGCGGCGTGAGCCTCATCCGCGACGACACCATGCTGGTCGGGCCCTACGGCACGAGCCCGCCGCGCATCAAGCTGCGCTACGACGAGGGCCCTGTCGATGATCCCGGCGGGTATGGCCACGGTGCCGTGCTGGAGGTCACCCCCTCGGATCGTGAGGCGTTCGCCCAGGCGCAGGCCGCGGTTACGACCTGCGCCTGGCTCATGGATCACGACCGCTTGGTCCCAAGCGCGTTGCCGAAGTAGACGGCCGGGGCGTCGGCGCGTCTGAGCCACGCCCGCCGGCATCGTCGCCCACCCGCGCCTCCTTCGGCTTGTGCCGCGAGCTTCGTTTCGGCCGCGGCCCGCGCAACCCTCGCCGACGCGCCGGCTGTGGTAGTTTCGCCCCGTGGTGCCCTCGTCTCCCAGACCGATGCTCGCGGCCTTGCTGGTCGCTGCGCTCTCGGCTTGCGCGACGCACGGGCCCCCCGTCACCAAGATCGTGGGCGGCCGCCGCATCGCCACCCGTTCCGTCGATCCGAGCGCCTACGAGCATGCGAGCCGCGCCTTGCTCTACGAAGAGCAAGAGCGTTGGGCAGAGGCCGCAGCCGAGCTGCGCCGCGCCCTCGCCTTTGACGGCGATTCGCCGGAACTGCACGCCCGCCTGGCCGAGGTGCTCTTGCGCCTGGGCCAGCTCAAAGAAGCCGCCTCCGAGGTGCGCAAATCCCTCGCCATCGGGGTGAGCCCAAGCGGGCTTTTGGCCTCGGCCCGCCTGAAGCGCGCCCAAGGCGACCTCGCAGGTACGCTGGCCGCGCTCGAACGCGCCAGGGGCGAGGTCGATTTCCAGGCCGCCGACGACGCCGCCGAGGTGGTGTATCTCGAGCTGGCCGAGACCCAGGTGCAGCTTCTCGACGTGGCGGCGGCGCAGGCCACGCTGGAGGCCTTGTGCAGCGCCGAGCCCGCCTCGGGCGCCGGGCACATGCGCCTCATGGCGGTGTACTGGGCGCAAGGCGAGATGGACAAGGCGGTGGCGGAGCTGCGCGCGGCCCTTGGCCAGGAGCCGAACCAGATCGACGCCTTGGCTGCCTTGGCATGGATCGCCGCCGCCTCCGGCAAGAATGACGAAGCCCGCCGGGCCTTCCGCGACGCCCTCGACCGCTCCGAGGCATCGCTCGACATCGCAGCCGCGTTCGCGCGCTTTCTGGTCGGCATCGGCAGCAGCAAGGAGGCCGAGCAGCTCGCCGACGACCTGGCGGTTCCCGACAACGGTCTGGATGCGGAAACTCTGACAGCGCGCGTGGCTCTCGAGCGATCGGCGCGGCGGCTGGATCGCGCCCTGGCCCTGCTCGCGCGCGCGCAAGAGACGGGCATTGCGGGAACCGAGAAGAACCGCCTCGCGCTCCTCCAAGCCCCCCTCCTCAAGGAGAAGGGCAAGCCCGATGAGGCGCTGGCGATTCTCCTCAAGGTGGGCAAGGACTCGCCGCTCTTCTTCGAGGCCCGCCTACGCGCGGCCGAGCTTTTGCGCGAGTCGGGCAAGACGGCCGAGGCTTCACGCACCCTTGAAGAGGCCGCGGCCACGGCCAAGGGAGAGCGAGGTGCGATCGACCTCGAAGCCGCCATCGGCCTGGCTCTCATCGACGAAAAGCGCGGCGACCCGCAGGCCGGGGTTGCACGCCTGGAAGAGATCTTGGCCCGCAGCCCCGGCCGCCCTCATGACAGCCGGGGCCTGCTGACCTTGGCTTCGATCGACGAGCGGCGAGGAAGCTGGCAGCCCGCCCTGGCCAGGGTGGAGGGCTACTTGGCCAAGAACCCTGGGTCGGTCGAGGCGCTCAATTTCTGGGGGTTCGTGGCGGCCGACCACAACCACCGTCTCGACCTGGCGACCAAGCGGATTGTCGCCGCCAACGTGCTCGACCCCGGCTCGGGCGGCCTCATCGACAGCCTGGCCTGGGTGTACTTCCGCCGCAAGGATCTCGACAAGGCCGGCCTGTTTGTCGAACAGGCCGCCCGACTCGAACCCGGGGACGCAGAAATCCAGTGGCACCTCGGGGAAATCTGCGCCGAGAAAGGGGACAGCGTGCGCGCCGCTGCCGCCTTTCGCCGCGCCCTCGCCGCCGACCCTGACCATCGCTTGCGGCGCAAGGTGGAGGCGAGCCTGGCGCGCCTGCAGGCGGGAAAGGGGAAGGACAAGTGAGCGCGGCGCGGGCGATGCCTTGCGCACGCGCCATGGCCGTCGCGCTCTTCTGCCTGGCCTGCGCGAGCGCCACCCGCCACGTCCGCAGCTACCCGCCGCCCAGCGCCGAGGAGCTTCTGCAAGTCGTGCGCGCCCGCCAGGCCGCCGTGCGCGGCATCAACGCCGAGACACGCGCCACGAGCTGGCTGGGCGGGGAACGGGTGCGCGGCACCGTGCAGATGCTCGTTGACCGCTCCGGCCGGCTGCGCTTCGAGGCCGAAGCCACCTTGCAGGGCACGGTGGCCCTCTTGGCGGTGGACGGCCGGCAGTTCGCCTTCATCGATCATCGCAGCCACGTCTTCCGCACGGGTCCCGCCTGTCCGGCCAACGTGGCGGCGCTCATCCGCATCCCGCTCGCGCCGGTGGAGGTCGCGGCGATTCTCCTCGGCGATATGCCCCTGCCCGAGGGAAGCAGGCCCTTGGCCGTGGAATGGGACGAGAAGCGCGCCGCCGACGTGCTCGTGCTCGCCTTGCCCCAGGGCGCGACCCTGTGGCTCGGCCTTCATCGCCCGAACCCGAGCTTGCCCGCCTGGGACGTCCTTTATCTCGAAGGTCAGGACAAAGGCGCCGCGGGCCGCTGGCGCGTGTCCTACGAGGATTTCGCGCGCGAAGGAACCGTCGCCCTGCCCCGCCAGGTGCGGTTCGCCGAGCCGGGCCGAAGCTTCGATGCGGGGGTGGAGATCAGGATACGCGAGCGCACCCTGAATCCGGCCTTCCCCGAAGGCGCATTCACGCTCGCCACGCCGGCCGGGTACAGAACCGAGCTTGCCCCCTGCGGCACGTCAGGGCGCGGTTTGTGACGGAGATCCCTCGACGAACGCGCATAGCGCGGGCTATGCCGGCGAGGAGAAACGAAGCTCGTATATGGGCAAGCAGTCACAGAATGCCTGCAGGGACGCACCATGATAGTCGTCACCAGCCCAACGGTGCGTAGGGCAATAGGCGATGATCGCTGCCTGCCGTGTGCTGAAACTCGATCGCCTACATTCCGGCCATCATGCAACCTCGGCTCAAGCGGCCTCGTGGTATTAGAAGCCGAGAAGCTCCCCAAGCCGATCGCGGCGGACCACTTTGCTGGGGCTGTCCATGACCACCGAGGAGCGCGCCGAGATGGCGAAGCATATCGAGCACCGTCTGCGGCAAGCGGGCGGTCAGTCTCTGATGGACGACCGCCATGATCACGATCTCCGCAGCGCGCAGGAATCAGACTGGGATTCGGAGCAGCGGGGAGCGATATGACTGTGCCGGGCGGGCCGGATAGCTGCCCTGGGACCGCAGAATGTCCGGCCACGGCCAGGGTGACGACCACGACCGCCCTTCGTTGCCCTGCCGGGTGAGCAGCTTCGCCTTGGAACACGGCTTTCCCCTCGGCGCTCCGCGGCTTCGCTACGCTTGCCGCGGGATTACGGGTACACTGCCGGCCGGATGAAGTCGCTGCAAGAACCTGACCTCGGCCGACGCTACCTCGAGTTTCTCGACTGGCCCGAGGTGTGCGCCGAGCTGGCCTCGCGGGCGCATTCGACGCGCGGGGTGGCGGCTTGCCAGGCGCTGCCCTTGTCCGGCTCGCCGGCGGAGGCGCGCGAGCGCATGGCCGAGGTGTCGGAGGCGGTGGCCGTCTTGCGCGCGGGCGAGTCGCTGCCGGCGCTGGGTTTTCCCGAGATCGAAGTCCACCTGCGCGCGGTGGCGCAGGGCATGCCGCTCGGGCCCGAGGAGCTGCGCCAGGTGGCGGACTTCTGCGAGGTGGTGGCCAATGCGCGGCGGTTCTTTGGGCGCATCCAGCCGGAAGGCGGCCCGCACGTCCCGCGGCTTTCGCGGCTGGCGGCCCAGCTTGGCTATCACGAGGATCTGGTGCGCCTGGCGCGCGAGACCTTCGACGCCACCGGCGAGCAGTACCGTCGGCACGTAGGCATCGAGCCGGGGTGTCCGGAATCCGGACGGAAAAGTACCCTCGGATGGGGCGCGGGGGGGGGGCGCGGGCTAAGGTCCTTACGGCTTTCCCGGAGGTGGCCGTCCGTCCGAGATCTCTCGTTCGGCAACACTGGGCCCGTCCGCCACCCCAGCATCGTCCTGAACCCCGTCGTGCCCAGGCCTGGCTCGGCGGCCCCTTGGTCTTTGTAGGTACTTCGCCGCAATAGTATGCTGCTCCCAGGATGCCTCAGAACCCTCCACCGATCCCCTACGAGCAGCGCCTGCTCCTCTATGCGGACATCCTTGGCTGGTCAAGACTTGTTCACGACTCCGAGAAGGATGCGACCAAGAAGAGCCTGGTGGAGTACGTGATCCACAAGTTCAGGCAAGAACTGGCGTTCGACAGGCTGCCCGGCGTGGCCACCACAACCGGCTGGCAGTTTTCCTTGGCGTCTGATTCATTCTTCGCATCTTCGCCGGTGAGTGCCGAGTACTTCCGCGACCTGCTCATAGCCTTGTCCGCCCTCGCCCATAGCCTTTTGCGCCGGGGGATCTACCTTCGAGGGTCCCTCGTCGCCGGCTCGCTTTTCCATGACCGGGAGGTGGTGGTGGGACCAGCCGTCGTAACAGCCGTCCAGCTTGAGAAATCCACCTGCCATCCGCGCATCGTGGTCCATGAGAGCGTATTCCAATACCTCGATGAGGAGGAACACTGGGTGTATCGAAGCGAGGATGGCGTACCAGCGTTGGACTACATGAGGTTCTTGTATTCCCAGAGGGACAATCCTGGAGACGCGCTTGGCAGAGACGCCCGAGAAATCCTCGACGAGGTTGAACGCAAGATCGAGAAGGAGCTTGGCGCGGGCGTCAGTCTCGACTGCAGGTTAGTCAAGAAGCATCTGTGGATGAAGGCCTATCTTGGGCACCTGGCATCGGTGGATGCCGCGACTATCGGCTGAGGCCATGAGGGACCGATTCTCGAAGTTCGAGGAAGAGTGGAAGTCCTTCAAATGGAGGATCAAACTCGTCACCGAAGAGTTGCGCGCGGCTCGCTATGACGGCGTGACCCTAAGGGAAGAATCGAACCGGTACGCCTCGAAGCTGGAGACCGGCTTGTTTCTTCTTCCTGCCGCGATCACATGGAAGGCGATCGAGGAGATCCTGGTCGTCCCATCGCCACCTGGAATTCGGATGCCACCGGAGGCACCACCGCTGCGTTGTGACCCTGCATGGTGCCCTGACTGGTACACGAAAAAGATGAGCGCAGGCGCTATGACGCGCCTTGAGGCGGACCTTGAAACGCGGTCAAGGTTGGCGGAGGAAGGGCGACAACTTCGAGCCGAGGTGTTGTCGAAGCGAGACGAGTTTGATGCAGTACACGCTGCCGTCACGAATGAGATGGCCCGGTTGGAGCGGGGCTACGCCATCAAGGATCCGCGAAGCCTCGCGAGGCTGATCGAAGTCAGTAACGGCAAGCATCTGCTGCCGGACTTCCTCCGAACGGGCTTTCGTGTTCGGGTCGACGAAACTGCAGCGGTCGCTCTGATCGAATTCGAGTTTCCCGACTACGCGCGTGTTCAGCTGCCTGTCGATCGGCGCAAAAACCGCAGCGTGAAGTATGCCTCCGCCACCCAGAAGAAGAAGCTGGTTCGTATGTGCCTCTACTCACTGGTCATACGGGCCGGATACCTCGGCGGGAGAATCCTCGACGGTAGCGCGTGTCAGACGATCGCTATCAACGTTCGCCAGGCATGGTTCGACCCGGCAACGGGTGCTCCGAGGGACGGGATTATCTGCACCGTGCAGGCCGGTGTCGCCGACTTTCTGCGCCTGTCGCTCGATACGCTGGATCCCGAGGTGTGCTTCCGACACCTAAAGGGCATAGCGATTCCGTCATTCGATGCCATCTCGCCGGTTCGACCCATCTTCGTTCTCGACAAGACCGATGACCGGTTCGTCGACCGGAAACTCGTCGATTCAGTTCTTCCACCGGATGCAAATCTCGCGGCGATGCCATGGGAGGACTTCGAGCATCTCGTCGCACAGTTGTTCGAGTGGGAGTTCGCCAAGCAAGGGATCGAGGTCAAGGTAACCAGGGCATCTCGGGACCGAGGCGTAGACGCAATCTTGTTCGATCCCGATCCCCTGCGTGGTGGAAAGTTCGTCCTCCAGGCCAAGCGGTACACGAGGCCCGTCGATGTCGCCGCAGTCAGGGATTTGTATGGGACGGTGATGAACGAAGGCGCAAACAGAGGCATCCTCATCACTACGAGTTCCTATGGCCCTGATTCCTACGAATTTGCGAAGGACAAACCCATCTCCCTCGTCGACGGTCCGAACCTGCTTCTGATGCTCCAGCGGCATGGAAAGCGGTACCGAATCGATCTTGCTGAGGCGCGAGAGCGACAAGAAGAAGACAGCGCCTAGGCGCCGGTTCCTCCCCTCCTGGGGCGTCAAAAGTTGCACGCCGAAGGAAGCCTGGCCCGTCCGCCCACCTGTTTCGATCTCCCGGACGGTGTTGACAGCACTTCTTGGCCGAACAAGCAGTACGACCACAGGGAGCCAGCGGCCGGAGCACGGCGCCCCTCGCCCCTCGGGCTTTGGCGATGGCCCGTGGTATCCTCTGTGCAGAGCTATGACTGTCGGCAGATGCCGCCCGAGAGCGAGCGGCCGCTCATCGAGAAGGTGGCCAAGGATCGTGAAGGGGCGAAGCGCGAGGTGTTCGAGCGCATCAAGGCCGAGAAGG
>Ga0172362_10004454_pt1 | contig 12133 bp, 8 predicted proteins | sample LakKivs1_kivu2a2_FD_114534 | JGI IMG/M metagenome (GOLD analysis project Ga0172362, IMG submission 114534) | Sediment microbial communities from Lake Kivu, Rwanda - Sediment s1_kivu2a2 | ecosystem: Environmental > Aquatic > Freshwater > Lake > Sediment | place: Rwanda: Western Province, Lake...
AAAGGCCCTCATATGGTGCATACCAGATGAAATCACCGTGGGTATAACATCCATTAACCGTTTGCAGAAAGTCATGAAAGACGCAAATTTGGAAATGGGAATAATAGTTACAAGTGGAAGATATACGCATGCTGTTAAACAGAGTGCCCAAAAGAAAGGGATAGAGCTTCTACCCGGAACCTTTCCAGTATTTGACCTTTTTGAGCATACACTCGTTCCAAAACATGAAATCCTAACCCAAAAAGAAGTTGAACAGCTACTCGCTGAGTATAGGGTTCAGCCCTACCAGTTGCCACAGATTAAGGCTTCAGACCCAGCGGTTAAAGTCATAGACGCTAAGCCTGGAGATGTGCTACGGGTCATTAGAAAGAGCCCCACCGCTGGAATACATATAGCCTATCGATACGTTGTAGACTAACTCTAATGCAAATTGTCTTAAACAAAAAAATAGGAGCTATTTTACTTCTACAGTTTTTCTTCGTCTCACAGAGAATAGCGTCAATGTCGAACTAACAGCTGCTATTAAGGCAATGATGATAATAGCGTATTGCGGAATTATCCATGCTTCCTGTGTTCCCTTAAGGCTAGAGATGTCAGTTTGAATGTTCCCAATTGGAGTAACAATGGTTGCTATGTTGTTGTCTATCCGCGTGATTGTTCCGTTCATTACACCTATTACTGTTTGAAATGTTACCGTGGTGCCGTTGATGCTTATGGGTTTGAGGAAAATATTTTGAAGAGTTACGTTCATGGCTGTCAAATTGAGCTTAACAAAACCTAAGTCCTTCTGAACCAACGCCACACCATCTTTAATTTCTATTACTCGATTGTTCATCAATGCTAGAGTGCTGCTCACTAAGAAGCACTTGAAGGAAGTTCCATTAGACTCAACGGTGTCTGAAACATAGCTTACTGTAATAACCAATGTGTATGTGCCAGTTTCATTTCCAAGTATGGTGTAAGGTATCTTATATAACCCAGTTGCAATCAGTTGTGCTGACAGAGTTTTAGTGGCACCGTTTGGTTTATAAAGTATAGCATTCAAGCTTGTGGCGTTAACTGCAACTCCTTTAAAGCCTACTTGCGCATAGAATTCAGCCACTTCTCCCAAGAAGTGTATAGCTCCAACATCTACAGTAATGTCCAGTGGAGTAACATCAACCACGGTAAATGTTGCGAGTGCGTAGTTGGCTTCAGCATCTAAGGCCTTTATGACTTGCGTTTCCGCCGTTGACAATGGTATGTTGAAGGTGAATGTGAAGTTTCCAGAGCTGTCAACTTTAGCATAGCCGATTAGCATATCGTTAAATGTTACTGTTGTTTGGTTTTCAGGCGAGAAACCAGAGCCTTTAACAGTTACTTTTGTTCCGATGGAACCTCTAGTTGGATTTAAAACTATCGCAATCACTCTGAAGAATGATGAGCTTGTTTTGCCTGTGGCTGTGTCCACTGCCGTTATTTCATGATCTCCTACTGTAGCATTTTCAGGAACTGTTAGTAAGCATGCAAAGTCACCCAAGTTGTTGGCTGTGGTGTTTCCCATAAGGATGTTGTCCCAGTAGATTGAAACTTTGCCGTTTGCTGTTGCCTTAGTTCCGCTTACACTAACCTCGGTTCTTGGTGAGCCCGCAGAAGGTGTTATTGAAATTGTAATGTAAGTTGCTATTGTTACAGCATTGCCCAATACCTGTTGTGTATCTGTGTTGTAATATTCAAAGTCAAAGCCGAGAAGTGTTATACGTCCCCGACCAACTTTCTTATCAATCACAACCGGATAGGTTCCGTCGTCGATGACAACGTTTGTTTCTTTCGTTACAAAACTCAATGTGTAGTAGGGTGCGACAAATGATGTGGATACGCCTTCTGCTAGAGGGTCACTGGGGTCAACTAGATATAATGTGTAATAGCTTCTGTAGTTAGTGTTCGAAATCGACATCAGTTTAGCGCCTGTAAGTATGCCATAGGTTGTCCCGTAACCCCAGTCGCCATCGCAGAGTATTATGGTTCCTCCGTTCTCTAAGAATTTGGACAGGGTTTCAGCCCATACTGCACCGATAGTTTGCGTAGTGGATAAGCCTGCGTATTCTTGATCTGGAATGAGTAGAATGTCTTTCCCCGGGAGCATTGAATCTAGTTGGGTGTAGTCCCACAATTCTGTTTTTATGTAGTTTGGTCCAAAAGTTGAGTTTATAGCCATTAAAGTGTTTATATAGTCCTGATAGTAGTCAGCGTATTGTACATAGGCAAGGATTCTTGGTGCATACTGTACTGGAATTATTCTCGAGCACACATTATTTCTTGTGATGTTCTCGCCTGGAACTGGTGGAGCGTAAACTGTGATATTGTATTTTCCTGTAATTGTTGGGGTCCAAGGATAACTAATTGTATAAGATTCTCCGCTTATCAGCTCGGGGATAGTAATGTGCTCCACCATTGTATCGTTTATTAAAAGCCGCAATTCCACAGTGGTTTCGTTGCTTGATCCCCTATTTTGCACAGTTGCATTGAGTATTGCGGAATCGCGGGGTTCAAGGAATCTCGGAGCTTGTAGAGAGACAACGAGCTCGTGTTCGTAGCGGACTGTGAACCAGTATATTAGATTCTTCAACATAGCTCCACATTCACTGTTCCAAGTCCAGTCGTATGTTCCGTCTCCATTCCAAAAGACAACCTTTCCAGGAAGCCCCTCTGTCGCTATTATTTTGTCGTATCCGTCCCCAAGCTCAGCAACAGTTACGGCTCCTCGTGCCTTGTCGGCTTCTACGCTGTCGCAGTCGTCATACAAGCCGTATATGTGGTATCCTGTCATGAAGCTTCCGTAGGGTCCATTCATTATCGGGTGTGTTTCATCGACCACTATCAACTCGTTTTCTCTTATGTCGTCGCCTATGGATGATGAGCGAACAAGGTTTGCTAGAAGTACATCACTTACTAGGCTATTATAGCCTGTAACGAGCAAGGTTCCGCCAGACGATAGATAAGACTCAAGTGCTAAATACTCGTTTGAGGTTATCCATCTATAACGATTATAGAAAATCACTGCTTTGTAGTTGAGGAGTAGGCTTAGGTTTTCTGTATAAAGGTGCATGTTATTGTCGTTGTATATGTCGTAGCCTATTCCTATAGATTCCAGTATGGGCGCTATGGTCATTAACTCTGAATAAGAGGATATCAACGCAACTTCTACGTAGTGGACACTAACCATACTGCTTGCAACGTTGTTTACTGTAACGTCTTCGCCTGACACTGGCGGTGCGTAGACGGTTATGTTGTAGATCCCCTTCGAAATGGGTGCCCAAGAGTAGTTTATGATATACGAAGTGCCATTGACAAGCTCGTCTAATTTTTTACTTGCAACTTCTGTTCCGTTTATGAGTAAGTGAATTTCCACGTTTGTTTCATTGTTTAATCCTAGGTTATATACCGTAGCACTTAGCATCGAGGTCTCGCCTGGTTGAAGGCGCAACGGAGCGTCTAAGGTTACACCTAAGTCATGTTCGTACTGAATGCCTATTGGAACGTTTGTGTCGATTAGTAATAGTTCCATGCGCTCTCCAGTGGAGGGGTTTGTACCATCCATTTTGATCCAAAGTCCAGACGCCTTGTCATACCAGAAAGTGTATGGAAATCTGTACATGGAGTAGGGGATTTCCCAGCAATCTATCGCTCGTGGTCCAGCGACGATCATTCTAGTGCCGTTAACTGTTGCGGTGCCGTCCATAAGATTTATTGTAGAGCCTATGTTTATGTCTGTTTCAATCCATCCAGGATACCACAAACCAGCCCAGACACCTTCTTCCACAAACCTGTTCATTGTGTTAACTATCATCCAGCCTGTGTAAATGTATCCAGAAGGGTCTTTTTCCCATGCTGTGATGTAGATTTTGTAGGGTTCAACGTAATACTCGTATGTGAAGTTTAGATATCCTTGTTGACCAATCAAGTGTCCTGAAGAGTCATAGTAATTCATAACGTAGTTTGCGTATTGCCCAGGTTCAGGGTTAATTAATGGGTAATGTACGCTTACCATGCGAGTTACCACATTGTTTAATGTGAAGTTTTCGCTTGGCACCGGAGGTGCGTAAGCAGTAATATTATAGATTCCTTCTTCGGTGGGTATCCAAGAATGTGTTAGAGTATACCACGTCCCATTGGGAAGTTCGACTAACGTTTGATTTGCAACCAAGGTTCCATTTATGGTTAACTGAATTTTCACATTCGTTTCATTACTTAATCCGCGATTGCACACAGTCGCATTCAGCAAGGAAGTTTCCTCTGGTTGAAGGTACTGCGGAGTCTTTAGCAAAACAGCTAGCTCATGCTCATAACGAATTAGTATCCAAGTGAAGTAACCGCTATCAGGCATCCAATCCCAGTTCGACATAACATCGGCAACTGCGCAGTCGACAATTCCACTCGTTTCTACGTCAGCAAAAAATATGCCCACTACAAACACACTGGAATTTTCAGGAACTTCGAGATAAGCCAAAGAAATCGGGTTACTTATATCCCACATTACAGTAATAGGGTCCCATTTCCACATTTCAGTTGCTTCCCAACCCACAACAATCAGATAGTCTGCTCCAATGCCAGTGACTTGACCTGGATAGGTTCCGTCAGGTAAACCTGTGCTGGCATCCTGATCTGCATCTATAAAAATTCCTGTATCTATGTCGTTGATTGTTGTCCAATTCCTGTGATGTTCCACTTTAAAGTATATGATGTTGGAACACACTTGACCGTATATAGACTTTAGATTTGTCCCTATACCTTCGTCTGGATCTGTTTCTAGCAGCATCCAATTTGTTTTAGAGGGTGGAGTTATAACGTAGAGAATTTCCGATATCTGGTTATTTTGTATTATTGTTTCATTTGGTGCAGGTACAACATAGTAGGTGACATTATGCGTTCCCACAGTGGTGGGAGTCCATGACAAGCTAACAGTCCTTGATGTACCTCCGGGCAGAGGGCTGATGGATGTTGAGTCAACCAAACTGTCATTTACTAGCAAATGCACTTTTACATTAGTTTCACTACTTACTCCAAAATTGAGCACAGTAATATTGAAAGTCGCTAGCACTCCAAGCTTAACATATTGTGGTCTATTCCAATCGAATACCAGAAGATCATGTTCGGGCGGTGCTTGTTCTACGGCTTTTCTAGCGTTGATTCTTCCGTAGCCGTAATACTCATCGAATCCCGGATCTCCCAGATCGTCTCCTGCATATCTTAATTGGGCTCTAACCCAGTCTCGTGTTGCATTGGGAAACTGGCTCCATATGAGGGCGGCTACGCCTGCAGCATGCGGACAAGCCATAGAAGTGCCGCTCATATAATCGTAATTCATGGAATAACCGTAATCATTCAAGGTTACATGGTACGTTGGCATTGTTGAATATATGTCCACTCCGGGGGCTGCAACCTCAACCCAATCTCCGAAATTAGTAAACGATGCAGGAGCGTCGTATGAGTCTGTGGCTGTGACGGCGACAACCTCATCATAAGCAGCAGGAATGAGCTTTCGGCTCCAGGCTTCATTTCCAGCAGCTGCAACCACCAACACACTGTGATTGTAGGCGTATTGGACTGCATCATGAATAAGATAGCTTTCACCATAGCCGCCCCAACTGAAACTGAGAATATTCGCACCCTTATTCACTGCATCTATAATGGCGTTTGCAAGGTCATCTTCATCTCCCCAGCCAGTAGCATTTAAGCCTTTTTCAGCCATTATGCTGACATTGGCAACTCCAGCGATGCCCACTGCATTATTTAGGACAGCTGCAATTATCCCTGCACAATGGGTGCCATGACCATTGTCATCGATGGGATCGCCGTCACCATTAACCCAATCATAGCCTAATGGAACATAGTTGGCAACTAAGTCAGGGTGATTATAATCGATGCCCGTGTCAATGATAGCTACAAGAACTGAATGATCGCCTATTGTTGTGTCCCATGCCCAATTTGCCTCTATTTTCTGTGGTCCCCACTGCAGGCTCCAGTATGGGTCGTTTGGGACAAACTGAGCTTTAAATTTCATGTTCGGTTCTACGTATCGCGCCAGATTTTTTGTTTGAACTTCCCCTCTGAATGAGGATACAAAGTTAAAGGGCATATCAGCAACTATGGCAATAACTTCGTCCTTTATTGAGATGATGTTCACAACTTTGCCTTGACTTGCAATAATTGCTTTAACAAGACTATCGTAAGCCTCTACGTTCACTCCAATAACCAACTCCATTGAATCCTCGCCAGCAACGGCAAAATCACCATACCCTTTTATTTCATTGAAACTCGAATCCATGTTAAAAGCGCCAAAATCCCAGAAATTCTGAAGGCTCTCTGGAATTCCTTTATTCTTGTCTTGGGAATTGAAATAAAAGTCGTTGGATGATTGCGGAGGATAAAACGTAGAGCCTTTGTCAGCTGAAGAATTTTCTTTGGCTTCAACTTCTCTTAAAACCATGGGGCTAAAGGCTACGTAAACAGTGTTCGCTAGAAACATGATTGTTATTGCAATGGTTACTTTAAGATGTCTCCATCTATTTTTATGCATTTTAAAATTTTCCTTCTTTCAAAGCCTTTTTTAGTGTTTGTAACTCTGGGTTTATAAACCTAAGCTTGGGAATGATGTGGAACTTCCCTAACTCCAAACAGCAGTCTTAATCTTGTTTTGCTATCATGACTTCCGTTGCCTTTATGACTGCTTCTACTTCGTCTCCAATCTTTATGCCTAGGTCTTCAGCTGCTTCCCTTGAAATCAATGCTTTCACAATGGTTGGCACGGTTATTTTAACCTTGATTTTGGCGGTTAAACCTTCTTTCTCAACGGCTAATACTTTTCCTTTTAAACGGTTTCTTGCACTAATTTTCAAACCAATAGCCTCCCAATATTCTGCGTCAGAAAGAACCTCACCCAAATAGCCCTCGACACCCCTATACTCCTCTAGCAAACTTTTACCAAGCTTAGTCAGTTTTGCACCGCCTCCGCCTGATTTGCCTCCTCTATGTGTTTCTATGATTGGTTCTCCGAGGGTCTTCTCAATCTTTTGCAGGTAGCTCCAAACATAACGGTAGGACATGCCAAGTTTTTCAGCAGTTTTTGAAATGGATTCTTCACTTTCCATTTGCTCTAGGATTTGGGCTCCACCCTTGCCTATTAAGGGCTTCCCCTTGTATTCTATCCAGATTTTGCATGAGGGCTTATGTTTTTTGTGGGTAAGCATTCCATTTTGTTGTTATTGTTCGTTATGCTTATAAGTTTAGTCGATGTGAATAGCAAAGCATATCGCAAATCTGGAGGCTCTAGCATCATCCATAATCCACACTTTTCAACAATTAAGGTATCAGCTGCACTCTTTTTCGGCTTCCTCATGGGAGCAGCCGCAGGTTTAATCGGCGTTGGTGGAGGGGAGTTTAGAATACCCATACTGCTGTATGTCCTTGGGCTTTCTGTTATCACAGCAGTCGCAGTTAACCTTCTCGTCGGCCTTCTGACAGTTGTAGTCTCTTTTCTAAGAAGGTTCCAATTCGGATTACTGAACACAAATGCCATAAACATCGCTCTAGCCATGTCGTTAGGTTCGATAGTAGGCGCTTATCTTGGAGCATTGTTAACTGACAGAATTCCAGAAAAACCGTTAAAAAAGGTGTTAGCAATCTTTTTAGTTATCGTTGGATTAAAGATTGGACTAGAGCCTTTCATTCAAACTCCGCCCCTTTTTCATTTTACTTTAGGTCTATTAGAAGAAATCGTCATAGCAACCTTAGTGGGCATTGTTATAGGTGTTATATCTGGAACTCTTGGTGTTGCCGGAGGAGAATTTAGAATTCCAGCCATAATCTACTTGTTCAATTTTGACATAATCATTGCTGGAACAACGAGCCTGCTGGTTTCTATACCAACTGTTGCCATGGGTTTCACAAAACATCATCACATGGGTCACACTAATCGAAGCGCCAACATCATCGCAATCATAATGGGTGCAGGGTCAGTTTTGGGCGCATTGATTGGAGCATCCTATGCAAGCATCATCGATAAAGACGTTCTTAAAGTGTTGTTGGGCACTATTCTAATCTTGGCAACAATAAGAATGATAACAAAGCCATGAAAGGTGCAGCCCAAAGCGGCTCCTAAACAAAGAGAAACCTAAAATCTCTGACAGAGCTCTTGGAACCATCTTGTACAAGAACAAAGTACAGGCAAGACTTGCGGCTAAACAAGGCAATTCAAAGGCGCCAAAGATAAATTTGAGCCTCTGCCTAAGATTTCAAATGTCTTTCTTCAGCTAACTCGTAGAGAATTACCAAGGCTTCGCCCAAAGGCATATTTAACCTTGCAGCCAATTCTGCTGGTTTTATTTCGGGTTTTTCATTCAGAACAGTTTCTTTCGTGTAAGACTTGTGGTTTAGATACATAACTAGGGCGTGAACTGTTTCAGCAAGTATTGACCAGAGTTTTTCTTTTGTGTATTCTTCAAAGTTCATAACGCATCAAACATAGTATTATGTTGAAGGTTAAATATTCAATTTACCCTTGCCAAAAGCTTTCACCAAAAAGTATATTTCTTTCAGAACGTGATTAAACGCTCCAAATTCATAATGGCAAAAGTGAGAGCTGATGGCTGTTAAGGCTGTGGTCTTCGACCTCGACGGAACCATTGCAAGCTTTAACATAGATTATAGGACTGTTAGGGCTGATGTTAGAAACTTTCTCATAAAAAGGGGGTTGCCAGCCTCGGTCTTATCCATAAACGAAAGCATATTTGAAATGTTGAAGAAAACTGAAATTTTCATGAAGAACAACGGCAAATCGGAGAAAACAATGATGGAAACTCGCCAGAAAGCTTTGACGATAGCAGAAAAATACGAATTGGAAGCAGCGAAAACCACAGGTTTACTTCCAGGGGTTTTGGAAACATTGAAGGCTTTGAAAAAAATGGATTTGAAGATAGGTTTGTGCACGATTAACAGTGAAAAATCAACAAACTACATTTTAAAGCGATTTGGGATAACAGAATTTTTCGATGCCATAGCACCTAGAGACAATGTGAAATATGTCAAGCCTAACACTGAACACCTTGAAGCCACACTAAAGGCATTAGGGGTTAATCCAGAAGAAACCATGGTTGTTGGAGACAGCCACATCGACATGAAATGCGCCAAGGAGTTGACGGCTATTGCTGTGGGCTTGCCGACTGGAGTTTCTTCTCCAAAAGAGCTAATCAGTTCTGGAGCAAACTACTTTATAACGTCAATAACAGATCTGCCAACGCTAATAGAATACATCAACAAAGCGCAGAAAGAATAAAAGAACCTGGAAAATAGCAGTAATTCCTTTTTAGGCTGGCTTGAAGTGGTATCTTGGCCATTGTGGCCACTGTTGAGTTGCTGCGCATGTTCCGAAGTCTATTGTTAACGGCATTCCTATCTTTATTTGTTCTGGGGCCACGCCTCTAATCATGCCTGGGATTTTTAAGCCGTTTTCAAGTTGCACTATGCCTACTGCATATGGCGCCATTCCCTGAAATTGTGCTGGTGCCACATAAATAATCGTGTATGTTAACAGTTTTCCGTTTCGTGGAAGCTCAATCCACTCGAATTCTTTCGAGAAGCAGTTGTCACATGATGGTCTCGGTGGAAGGTGAACTTTTCCACATTTCTTGCATTTCCCACCTACGAGTTTTCCTTGAAGTATTTGCTTGTAGAACTGTTCCATCGTGAAAGACTGTGGTTGCTCGCTCACGACTTTAATCCCTCCTATAAATATGAACCGCGGCTGTTGCGCCTGAACCGCCAACATTATGCGTCAAGCCCAATTCCGCATCTTTCACTTGTCTTTTATCAGCTTGTCCAGTTAACTGCAAATACATCTCGTAAGCTTGTGCTGTTCCTGTTGCGCCAACTGGATGACCTTTAGCTTTCAGTCCGCCGCTCGTGTTTACCGGAATGCGTCCTCCAAGCCTAGTGTCTCCACTTTCGACCAAGCGTCCTCCTTCTCCAAGCTTACAGAAGCCCAAATCCTCATAAGTTATTATTTCTGCTATGGTAAAGCAGTCGTGAACCTCTGCAACATCGATGTCTTCTGGTTTCACATCAGCCATTTCATACGCCTTTTTGGCAGCCAATTTTGCGGCTGTAAGCGACGTGAAGCCTTCCCTTTCATACATGCCTATAGTGTCGCTGGCTTGTCCGCTTCCAATTATGTGTACTGGCGTGTCTGTGTATTTTTTGGCTAGTTCTGGCTTTGTCAAAATTAGGCAACTTGCTCCATCCGTGATTAATGAGCAATCATAAAGCTTAAGTGGCCAAGCAATAACGCGCGAAGATAAAGCGTTTTCAAGCGTTATCTCCTTCTGCATGTGAGCCTTCGGGTTTAGGCTTCCATGATAATGATTTTTCACTGCAACCATGGCGAGCTGCTTTTCCGTCGTGCCATATTCATGCATATGCGCAGTTGCCATCAAAGCAAATAAGCCCGGAAAAGTTATGCCATGCCACTGTTCAAAGGGATAATCCGAAGCCATAGCCAAATACTCAGTCACTTCAGCCGTTGTTCTATGAGTCATTTTCTCAACGCCGCCAACCATAACAACATCACATAAACCCGAAAGCACCGCATAAATTCCAGCCCTTAACGCAGCTCCAGAGGAAGCGCACGCGGCTTCTGTCCTTGTGGCAGGAATATGCAACAAACCAGCCCAGTCAGCCATTGTTGCGCCTGTATGTCCCTGATGCTCGTAGGATTCTCCCATTTGCCCAACAAACAAGGCTTTAATGTCCTTTTTTGGGTCCAGTTTTGGACAGCGGTCAAAGGCTTCTTTGGCTGCTTCTGCAAAAATCTCTCTGGCGTAAAAGCCTTCCAGTTTTCCAAATTTTGACAAACCAGCAGAAACTATCGAGACGAGGGGTTTACCTTTCAAAGTGAAATTCTCCTTTTATGGACAAAGGTTAATGTGGAAAATTGAATGATGTTTAAACAAGTATTTAAATTTCGTAACCTTTTGCAGAGTTTTCGACGAAAGCGACTTCCTTAAAGAAATTTTGTAAAAAGGGGAAGTGCTTCAGGTGAACCTTTTGAAGTTATTTTGTGCCAAATGTTTTTTTGACCCAAGCTCTTGTTTTTTCCATGTCTTCCCTGAAACGTTTCAATTCCTCGGGCGTTCGTTTCGGCGGTTTAGGTTCTTCTGCCGGGGTTGCATAAACGTCCAAAAGATCGCCCTTTGGCTGTTTCTCAATGTGTATGTTTATTTTTAAACCAATGTTTACTTTTTCGGGGTCAATGTCTCTCATCGTCGTGGGCAAGCAAGTGTTTGTTCCATCTATCCTAACCATTGCACCAACTAGTGGCTGTAGATGCGCCATTGAAGGCCAAGCAATAACCATAATCGTATATGAGTGGACTTCGCCTTTCTTGGGAAGCTCAATCCACTTTGTTTCTGCAAGCTTACACTTGGGATTAAAGCAGTGTGCACGTGGCGGACAATAAACTAATCCGCACTTTGGGCACTTTGTTCCATACAATTTTCCTTCCAAAAGCCCTGTGAAGAATTTGGAGACTTTGCCGTAGCTGTGATGGAACATGCTACCGTGAGGTCTGTGCACAATCAAGAATTTCTCAGGTTTCAAATCATTTAAGGTTGGCCCATCGTTCATTTCGATTATTTTCCATCCTTCTGGTCTCCAGCCGCCTTTGCGTTCCCAGTCTTTCCACCATTCCTCGTTAATCTTCTGTTCTTTCACGATTTTTTCTGGTCCAGGTTGCTTCATTTTTTACACCTCCAAAACTACGGCGCCCGCTTGGCAGCCAGTTCCACCGTGACCATGTATGAAACCTTTTTTCACGTTGCTCAATTGTCTGCTAGGCGCGCCCCATTTTTTGCCAATCTGGTTGCTCAGTTGCCAGTAAACGTCGACTACCTGAGCGATTGATGTTGAGCCGACTGCGTGTCCCTGAGCGGTTAAAGCTCCGCTGAGTTGGCATGGAAGTTCTCCATGAGGCGCGATCACGCCTTCTCGAAGTAGTTTCTTTCCTTCACCTCTCTTGCAGAAATCAAAGTCTTCAAGTCCTGCCAAAACAACGCCTGCATATGGATCGAAAATTTCGACAAGGCTAATTTCTTTTCGTGGG
>Ga0172362_10004457_pt1 | contig 12129 bp, 9 predicted proteins | sample LakKivs1_kivu2a2_FD_114534 | JGI IMG/M metagenome (GOLD analysis project Ga0172362, IMG submission 114534) | Sediment microbial communities from Lake Kivu, Rwanda - Sediment s1_kivu2a2 | ecosystem: Environmental > Aquatic > Freshwater > Lake > Sediment | place: Rwanda: Western Province, Lake...
GAAGGGTTTACGGCCGTCGGGGTCGCTGTGGAAGAGGTTCTTGTCGAGCCAGTAGCGCGACCAGCGTTCTTCGACGTCGGCGGGGCTGTAGACGGTAGTGAGGGGCTCGGGCATGGGCGTTCAGGCCTCCTCATCCATCATGAGTTTGTATTCGATGGAGTCGGCGAGGGCCTCGTAGGACGCCTCGATGATGTTTTCGCTCACGCCGATGGTGCCCCAGTGGCGCACATCGTCCTTGCTTTCGATTATGACGCGGACCTTGGCCGCGGTGGCGGCGCGTGGGTTCACGACGCGGACCTTGTAGTCCACGAGCTGGACCTTTTTGAGGGCGGGGTAGATGTCCTCGAGGGCCTTTCGCAGCGCCCCGTCGAAGGCGTTGACGGGGCCGTCGCCCTCGGCGGCGGTGTGGCGCACCTGCTCGCCGACGGAGAGCTTGACGGTCGCCTCGCAGACGGGCCTGCCGTCGCGGTCGCGGGTGATCATGACGCGGAAGGCCTCGAGGTTGAAGAATTTCCTGTACGTGCCGGCCATCTTCCGCACCAAGAGCGCGAAACTGCCGTCGGCGGCCTCGAAATGGTAGCCCTCATGTTCGAGGTCCTGGACCCTGTTGAGGATTTTCTTGGTCAGGTCCCTATCGACGCCGAAGCCCATCTCGTGGAGTTTGGTGGCGACGTTGGAGGCGCCGGAGAGTTCGCTGATGAGGATGTGGCGCTCGTTGCCGACGGCCTCGGGCGTTATGTGTTCGTAGGTCCTCGTGTCCCTCGAGACGGCGTGGACGTGCATGCCGCCCTTATGGGAGAAGGCCGAGGGGCCGACGAAGGGCTGGTTATTGGGGATGGCCATGTTGACGACCTCCCAGACGTACCGGGAGACCTCGGTGAGCTTCGGGAGGTCGGCGCTCGAGAGGCACTCCAGGCCCATCTTGAGCGAGAGGTTGGGGATGATGCTTGTGAGGTCAGCGTTTCCGCAGCGCTCGCCGATGCCGTTGGTGGTGCCCTGGACCATTGTGGCGCCGGCGGCGACGGCGGCGAGGGTATTGGCCACGCCGAGCCCGCCGTCGTTGTGGCAGTGAATGCCGGCGGGGGTTGTGAATCTCGAACGTACGGTCCTCACTACCTCGGCGACGGCCTCGGGGAGGCTGCCGCCGTTGGTGTCGCAGGGCACGAGCCAATCGGCGCCGCCCTTCGCCGCGGCCTCAAGCGTCGCGAGGGCGTAGCCGGGGTCGGCCCTGTAGCCGTCGAAGAAGTGCTCCGCATCGAATATGACCTCACGGCCGGCGGCCTTCAAGAAGCGGATAGAATCCTCGATCATACCGAGGTTTTCGTCGAGGCTCACGCGCAGGACGTCGGTAACGTGGAAGTCCCACGACTTGCCGACGACGGTCAGCACGGGGGCCGAGCTTGCCAGCATGGCGACGAGGGTCGCGTCTTCCTCGGCGCGGTTTTTCGCGCGGCGCGTCATGCCGAAGGCGACGATCTTGGCGTTCTTGAGTTGGAGGTCCCCGACGCGGCGGAAGTACTCCTCATCCTTGGGATTGGAGACCGGGAAGCCGCCCTCGATGTAGTGGACGCCGAGCCAGTCGAGCCTCTCGGTTATCGCGAGTTTGTCGAGGACGGTGAGGGTGACGCCCTCCATCTGGGTACCGTCGCGAAGCGTGGTATCGTATATTCTTATCCTGGCCATCTCATAACTCCTCGGCGACGAACGGCCGTTCGAACATGGGCACGCGGCCCACGCGATGCCCCGCGGGGCCGGCACCAGCCCCGCATCGGGCCCCCCTACCGTGACAGTGGCGGCCACTGCCGCTCTTTAGAGCCCATCCCAGCGCGCCTCGCGCCGGCGGCGCCCGCGGAGACAAGCCCTTTGGATTTGGACCTCAAGATGGAGACTTGCTCAGTTCGAACGCCTTGTGCACGGCCTTAAGCGCCGTGTCGGCGGACGCGTTATCTATTATAACGGAGATCTTGATCTCGCTGGTCGAGATCATTTTTATGTTCACGTTTTCGGCGGCGAGTGCGGCGAACATTTTCTCGGCGACGCCGGTGTGGCTTCTCATGCCGATGCCGACGACGGAGAGTTTGGCGATATTCTCCTCGCAATCGATCCCCTGCCCGCCGAGATCGGCCAAGAGCGACGCGCCGACTTTCTTGGCGTGGGTGAGTTCGGAGCGGTCGACGGTAAGGCTCATGTCGGTTATGCCGGCGGCGGAGGGGTTCTGAATGATCATATCGACGTTGATGCCGGTCGACGCGAAACGCCCCAAGATGGTGGCGGCGACGCCGGGCCTGTCGGGCACGCCGCGGAAGGTTATCTTGGCCTCGTTTTTGGAAAGGGCGACACCGCTGACGACGATATCTTCCATTTCGGGAGCCTCCCCGACTATGTAGGTGCCTTCGTTGTCGTTGAAACTGGACCTCACGTGGATGGTCACGCCATAACGCTTGGCGAACTCGATGGAGCGGGCCTGCATGACCTGGGCGCCGAGGGCGGCGAGTTCGAGCATCTCGTCGTAACTTATGCGGGCGATTTTCCTCGCGTCCGGCACTCGCCTGGGGTCGGCGGTGTAGACGCCGTCGACGTCGGTGTATATCTCGCAGACGTCGGCCTTGAGGGCGGCCGCGAGGGCGACGGCGGTGGTGTCGCTTCCGCCGCGGCCGAGGGTGGTGATGTTGAATTTCTCGTCGACGCCCTGGAAGCCGGCGACTATGGCCACTTTGTCCTGGTCGAGGGCTTCGACGATGCGCGTGGGGTCGATGTTTTTTATCTTGGCCTTCGTGTGGAAACTGTCGGTCACGATGCCGATCTGGGCGCCGGCGAAGGATATGGCCTGTTCGCCGAGCGCGTGCACGGCCATCGCGAGAAAGGCGACGGACTGCTGCTCGCCGGTCGAGAGCAGCATATCCATTTCGCGCCGCGGGGGGTCGTCGCTTAAGTCCCTGGCGAGTTCGATGAGTTCGTCAGTGAGGTCGCCGCGCGCGGAGACGACGACGATGACGCGGTTGCCGGCGCGCTTGGCCCTCACTGCGCGCGCGGCGGCGCGTCTGATCCGCTCCGCATCAGCGACCGAACTTCCCCCGAATTTCTGCACTACAAGACCCACGGTAGAGTCCTTCCCAAAAAAGCAGCCATTAAAGAGGGACCGCTGTCAAAACGCAAGCCCGCCGCCGCGGCCCTTTCGCAGAAATCCGCGGCGCCCGAGGCGCCGATGCCGGCCCCCGCGACCGCGAAGGGGACTGCCCCCGGCGCATGCCCCGCCGTCGAGAGGGGCGTGTAATGGTCGGGCAACACGAGCACACGGTGCGGGCCGTGATCCCCGGCCGCCTGGCGAAGGGGCCCCACGACCCAGCGGTCGATCTCTTCGATTGCCTTAACCTTGGCCCGGGCGTCGCGGTTATGCGACGCCTCGTCGGGCGCCTCGACGTGGACGAAGACGAGGTCGTAGGCCTCGAGGGCGTCGGCCGCGGACGAACCCTTGCCACGGTAATCGGTATCATAATAACCGGTCGCCCCCGGTACGACAATCCTTTGCCACCCGGCCAGCGCGCATATTCCCGCGACGAGGTCGACGGCGGTAATGACGGCGGCCTGGACGCCGTAGACTTCGCGAAAAGGCGGGAAGCGGGCCGCCTGGCCCTCCCCCCATAGCCAAATGGAGGTCGCAGGAGGCAGGCCGCGGGCCTTTCGCGCTCGGCTTACCTCGTGGTCCGCGAGGACTTCTTCGCTTTTTTCCATGAGGCGCCGCAAGAGATGCGAGTCGGGCCCCTGCGGCAGGTACTCTCTGATTTCCCGCCCGGCGATGTCGTGCGGGGGCGCCGTGGAGACGTCGAGGGCGCCGGCACCCCTCATGACGAGGAGATTCCTGTAACCCTTTCCGGCGTAGAACTCAACACCCTGGCCGCCGATTTCGGCGTTGAGGCTCGCGACGACGCGGGCGGCCTCCGCGGGGGATATGTGTCCGGCGCTGTAGTCGGCCATGCAGCCGTGTTGTATCGTGACGAGATTGGCGCGCAGCGCCCAGTCGCCGGGCTCGAGGACTACGCCCATGCTTGCGGCCTCAAGCGGCGCGCGGCCGGAGTAATACTTCTCCGGGGCGTATCCGAGGACGCTCATGATGGCGACGTCGCTTCCGGGAGGAAAACCGGGGGGAATCGTCGCGACGACGCCGACGGCCCCCTCGCGGGCGATAGAATCCATGTTGGGCGTTTCGGCCGCATCGAGGGGAGTTTTGCCGCCGAGCGAGTCCACGCGGTAATCGGCCGCGCCGTCGGGGATGACAAGGCAATACTTCACCTACTCCTCCTCCCTGAGGAGCACGCTCTTGCCGGTGATGACGTCGAGGGTAGCGATTTCGGCAAGAGCTTGCTGGACGGCTCCCTCGCGCGCGGGATAGGTCAGGATGACCACGGGGACCGAACGGCCGGTGCGGCTTTCGCGTTGGATGGCGGAGGCGATGCTGATGTCGTTAGCGCCGAGGACGCCGGAGATTTTCGCGAGGACGCCCGGCCTGTCGACGGCCTGGAAGCGGATGTAATAGCGGGCTTCGACGTCGCGCATGGGGCGCACCGAGAGCCTGCCCTCGCCGCGGCGCAGAGCGACCGTTTTCGCGCGGCCGGTCGCGACGTCGATGAGGTCGGCGACGACCGCGCTGGCGCTGGGCCAACGTCCCGCGCCCTGGCCGTAGAGCATCGTGTCGCCCACGTACTGGCCCTCGATGAACACGGAGTTGAAGGGGCCGTCCACGTGCGCGAGGGGATGGTTTTCCTTGACGAGGCACGGGTGGACGCGCAGTTCCACCGATTCGTCGCGCCTCTTGGCGACGGCGAGGAGTTTCACGCGGTAGCCGAGGTCAAGGGCGTAACTTACGTCCAACTGTTCGACGCTGGAGATCCCCTCGCAATATACGTCTTCGATGGGGAAATCCTCTCCGAACGCAAGGCGCGCGAGGATCGCGATCTTGTGGGCGCTGTCGGCGCCGCTGACGTCGAGAGCGGGGTCGGCCTCGGCGTAGCCTTTGGCTTGGGCGTCGGCGAGCGCGTCGGCGAAGGCGCTTTTCTCGAGGGTCATCCGCGAGAGGATGTAGTTGGAGGTACCGTTAAGGATGCCGACGATGCGGCTCAAGTTGTCGCCGACATAGGCTTCGCGCAGGGTGCGAATGACGGGGATGCCGCCGGCGGTCGAGGCCTCGAAGCCGATCGAGACGCCCCTGGCGCGGGCGGCGTTCATGATTTCGGCCCAGTGGGCGGCCAAGAGCGCCTTGTTGGCGGTGACGACGTTCTTGCCGGCGGCGATGGCCTTGAGGACGAATTCCCGGGCAAACCCCGTGCCGCCGATGACCTCCACGACCGTGTGGACCAAGTCATCGGCAAGAAGCGCGGAGGCGTCGGCGACGACGCGGCCGTGGGAGAGTTTGACCTCGGCGGCCCTTTGCGCGTCCTTTTCGGCGGCCGCGGTCACGACGATATCGGCGCCCGTACGGCGCTTAATCGCCTCGCGGTTAGCCTCAAGGATCGAGGCGACCCCGCCGCCGACGACACCTAACCCTGCAATGCCGACATTGTGCGTGGACATAATCTCCACTCTCAGCAAACGGACAATAACGCGAAATCGGCCAAAGGGCCGAAAACAAACAACTATAGCGGATCGGCGCTGATTTGCAAATAGTTTGGCCGCAGGTTCATCCCAACTTCTGCGAAAGGAACCTCGTGCGAGACGCACGGCATCCGGACCGCGGCCGATGGGCGCGTGCCGCGCATCAGCCGATGGCGCGCGTGGTTCACTGCGAAGGCTGCGAGTAGCCAGAGATGCTGAGGTACTTTACACGGTTTCATCGAGCCAGGGTTCGCCATCACCACCCTTCGTCTGAGGCATTTCGGTGAGGATGTTCGCGCCGCATCCGACGACCGCGTCGACGAGCCATCCCTCCACCGTACTATTTGAACCGACGACGCTCTGGAACACCTTGCTACGGAGGACTTTGGCGCCTTCCATGATGATGGAGTCCCGAACGACCGACTCACGGATCTCGACTCCGGAGCCCATGTAGACGTTCGGACCTACGCGGGAGTTGCGCAGGACCGCTTGCCTCTCGATCTGTGCGGGCCCCTCGACTTTGGTGGTGCCCTCCTGCACCCCCCATTTGGAGTCGACGAGGAAATGCCTGTTGGCCTCAAGGAGTTTCCGGCGAGTGCCTATGTCGAACCACGGCTGGGAGAAGACGTGTCCTGCGACGGGCACGCCCTGAGCCACCAACGAGTGGATGAAACTGCCGAGACTGTTGGGATCGCCGTTGCGGCGCAGGTAGGGAGCCAGGAGGCGCACTTCCGACTCGCGCAGGAAGTAACAGGCGGTGCTGATGTTGAGATGAGCCGGTATGCGGACTTTCTCATCGAACTTCCTGACGGTGTCGTCGGTGCCAAGCGTGGCGACGCCGTAGTCGCTTGCCTCGTGGCCCGTTTCGAAGCGGTAGAGCGCGTTTGCAGTTGTCGCTTTCCTATGCGCAAAACCTACGAACTCGTCCAACCTGAAGCCGAAGAGGTTATCGCCGCCAAGGACGACCACGTCGCGGGGCTCGGGCGACAGCATGTAATCAAGGGCGCCGACGGCCCCGAGGCCGAGGCCGGGCCGTGGGGCAGGCTCAACGATGAGCTCCACGTTGTGGTTCTGCGATGACGTTAGGAATGCGCTGAGTTGCTTTTCAAACCGTTGGTTAGTGAGCAGGAACGTGCGCTTTATGGCATGGCAGTCCTGGACCGCCTTCAGTACGTAGTCGAGAACGGGCCTACCCGCCACGGGCAGCAACACCTTGCAGAAATCCGAGGTCAGCCGGCCAGAGACGAGCCCCGCTTCCGCCACAGAGCACGACGCAGTCGACCTCGAGCGGAACCTCCCACAATTTGAGAAGCGCGGCCAGTACTTGAAACTTGAGTTCGTCCGCCGTGTGGAAGACGCCGGTCATGAGTTTTTTCCTGACCCTGTCGCGGAAGTCCAACTGTTTGTCCAGGCGCTTATCGGCCGTAACGTAGTTGGCGGGAACCGGAAAATCGTCGGCGGTAAGAAACATGAGGCACTTCTTCTCAAGCACCTGGGCAGTATTGAACTCGAGTTCAGTGAAGGAGAGGTCCCTGCCCTGGGGGCTGCTTCCATAACACGGTCCGAGAAGCCCCACGAACAACTCGCAATCCTGAATGTACCTCTTGCAGCATTCCTCTGGTGATTCGTGCGTCGAGGGGAAATCCTCCATCCTGACGCAGCGGTGGCCGGCGGACGTTATCGCCTTGCAGGCGGCCTCACGACATTCCCTCAAGTCCTTGGCTGTCGAACTGAGGAATATCCTCTTTGTGCGCTCAGCGTCCGCCATATGCTCTCCCCGAATACCCAGGCCGCGTCATCACCAATCACCCCAACCCCACCCGGGCCGGATCGACGCAGGCAGGATTCAGGAAGAGAAGATAAGCCCTTTTCGGCCCGTTGCAAGCGGAATCCCGGCGTTGGGATGGAGTCTTCCGGCGGCAAAACTCGCCGGACAGACTATGGGCGGTCCCTGAGCGGCCGGGACAAGAGAAATGCCGACGCAACCGCTGCAAAGGCGATGCAGGCGGTTTCGATGCGGAGCGTCGTGGGGGCCAGGCGCACGGGGGCGAAGCCGGCTCGGCGCGCGGCAGCGGATTCGTCCTCGGTGACGCCGCCCTCGGGACCGACGAGGAAAGTAACCGCCTGGAAAGGCCATCGGGCATTGAGGACATCGAGAACCGATGCGTCCGCGGCGGGGTCGCCGATCAAAAGAAGCCCCCGGGGAAGAGAGGCAAGAAAGCGCGGCAGGTCGACCGGGTCGGAAAAGTCCGTAATCGTCGCCTGGCCGCTCTGTTTCGCGGCCTCGACGGCGAGGCGTTTGTAGCGTTCGCGGCGCTTGGCCCAGTGGATCGAGGCCTTAACGACGCTGCGCGCGAAATCGACGGGCACGATGCGCGTGACGGCGAGTTCGGCGCACCTTGAGACGAGAAAATCCTCGCGGGAACCCTTTGGCAGAGACGTGGCGCAGGTGACGGGCACGGCAAGCGCAGGGCCAGCCATGCGGCGGGACACGGGGACCACGATTAGACGCGAGCGAGAGGCGGAATCTATCCGGGCGATAAGTTCCCAACCGCTTCCGTCGAAAAGAGTTAGAGAATAGCCGACCGCCAGGCGGCGGCTTGCGGCGGCGTGCGCGGCCTCGCGCGAAGGCAGTTGGAACGGGCCATCATCGCAGGGCAAGGCCTCGACATAGAAGCGTCCGCGGCCCGGATTATCTTCGTCACTCATCGAAACCTCTGCGCTCGCGGGAAATCGGCGGCCATCGATGCGACAAGGCACGGCGACGCGCTAAACCGACCTTAGCGCCGGCGCGGCCGCCCAAACGGCCAAAAACCTCACGGTTTTCCTTAGTGTCTGCCGATACAGACTTAACGTCCAATGGACGCTTGGAGCGCTTTGACTGCGGTATTATACTCTATGGGGGAACTGTTTTCGTCTCAAAGCGCTGACGACAGTCTAACCCTATTATAGCGGCGGAACATGTACGAGTCACATTGGAATCTCGCCAGGAAGCCCTTCCGCAACGACCTCGACCTATCATTTGCATACATGTGGGAGGGTTACGAGGAGGCCCTGGCGCGCATGCAGTACTGGGCGGCCGACGGCAAGAGGCTGGCGCTGGTGACGGGGCCGGCGGGCGTGGGGAAGTCATATCTTTTGGCGCTCTTGGCGCGCGACATAAGGCGAAGGGGCGACATCGTCGCGACGGTGCCGAACCCGGACCTGACGCCGTCGGAGTTTCTCCAATACGCGCTGGCGCTTTACGGGCACGACGAGCCGGGTACGTCAAAGGCGGAGTCGCTGGCGAAGTTGACGGAGTTTGCGGCGGAGAACGCGGCGCAGAACACGCGGACGTATCTTCTGGTCGATGAGGCGCAGGCGGTCACCAATCCGCACACGCTGGAGGAGATAAACCTGATCCTCAACCTCGCGGAGGGACCGCGGGCGCTTTTCTCAGTGGTGCTGGCGGGGGAGCCCGCCTTAAGGAACGTAATGGCCGGGTGCGTTGGCCTGAGACAGAAGGTGGAGATAGGCGCGGAACTCGCGGCGCTCTCGCGGGAGGAAACCGCCGGGTACCTCGCGCACAGGTTGGAGAGGGCGGGAGCGGCGGAGGCGATTTTCGAGCCGCGCGCGGTGGAAGCGCTGTTCAGGTGGGCAAAGGGGATCCCGAGGTTGGTGAACACGGCGGCGGACCTGGCGCTTTTGTCGGCTTACGGCGAAGGGAAAAAGCGCGTAGACGTGGCGGCGGTCGAGGCGGGATTAGAGGAAGTGGAGAGCCAAACGTCGTCCGCGTAGGATTCAGGGCATGATAAAGTTCAAGGAAATAATGCAGAAGGCCGCGAGCCAATTCGGTCACGGGGGCGGCACGATGAGGCTTTTGGTAAGGCCCGACGCCGTGGGCGCGGTCGCGGCGGGCGCAGGTGCCGAGGAGGCCGGGCGCAAAGGGCCGTGGCAGGATTCGGCGGGCGATCGGGCGGTCCCGGCGGACGCGACGGCCGGCGAGGCCGAAGGGCTCGTCACCGACGAACTCGTTGCGGACGTGTTGGGGGCGATGTTTCCAGGGGCCAAGGGCACCGAGGAGGGGGCCAAAGAGGAGGCGGGCGCGGAGGCGCTCGTCGAAGAGGCGGTCGAGCGCGCGGAAGGCGGGACGGGCGAAGCAGAGGCCGGCGGCGCGGAGGAAGCGGGCGGCATTGAAGACGCCGATATTGAAGGCCTTATGGGCGGCGAGGAGCAGGCCGGTTTCCAGGCCGACGATATGGCTTCGGCCTTCGAGGGGGCGCCCGGCGAACAGGCGGCGAGCGTCAACACGGAGAAGGCGATTGAGGACATGATAAGCGACGCGTTCGCGGCGGCCACCGAGCAGCAGCAGAAGACCGACGAGAAGGCCGGCGGCGAAGTGCAGGCGGCGCAGGACCAGAGCAAGGGGGAGCTCGAGGAAACAGGCGGGCCGCCCGGGGAGGCCGTCGGCGCGGAGGCTGAAGAGGCCGAGTCGTCGAAATCCATCGATTCGTCGTTCATGGCCGAGGTCGATAGGCTATTGAGCGAGTTTGGGACGTTCGACGTCCTTGAGGAGAAGAACGCCGCGGCGGAGCCGTTTGAGATTCCAGCGGAGTTTACCGCATCAAGAGAAGAGGAACCGGCGCCCCCGGAGGCGGTCGACACCGAGGCGTCCGGGGCGGCGACGAAGGACGAACCGCGGCGGGCGAGGGACGCCGCCGAGGGCAAAGAGAGCGTCAAAGACAGGGCCGAACCAGCCAGGGCCGCGAAGGAGAAGGCATCGAAGGGAAGGAGTGCCGCGCAGGCCGAGCAAGGCCTTGCCGGGACGCTCAGCCAGGAGGAGAAGGACGCCCTTTTCGCCGAGGAGAGCGCGTTCGAGCTGGACGAACTCGGGCAGCAAGTCGTGGAAGAGGTGGAAGGCGCGGCCGAGGCGGCGGCCACAGCGACGGGCAAGACGGCGGAGGTGGAACTCGATTTCACCGCCGGCGCGGTGGGGCTCGAGTCGCCCGGCGAAGAAACGCCGGTTCGGGATGAAGGAGAGGAGCTTCTCTCAAAGGTATTGGCAGACCTCGACAAACTCGGCTCGGTGGAAAAACCGCAGCGGGAGGTCGAGTCCGAGGAGCCGGAGTCGCAGCAGAACGGGTTGGAGGATTTCTCACAGATTTTGAGCGAACTCAATTCGCAGGCGCCGGAGCCGCCGGAGAGTCCGGCGGAAACGGCATCCGCGAAGGCGCCGGAGGCCCATATCGACGCGGTCGAGGTGAAGGCGGATTCGCTCTCCGAGGAGGAGATAATAGGCGATGCGCTCAAGGCTGGCGACGAGGAGCCCCCGGCCGACGTGCTTGACGAACTAAAAGAGGCCGAGGAAAAGGGCCCCGAAGAAGGTTCGGAAAACGAGGACGACGAGGACGATTCCGACGGCGAGGGCGGCGCAAAGACCGAGGTCCAGGACGAAGCGGCGCTCTTGGCGAACTTAACGGCTTCGATGGACGCGGCCGAGAAGTCCAAGAAAGCCGAGGGGGAATCCGGCGAGGCGGGCGACGATGAGTTCGCGGACGAGGAGCAACAGAACGAGAACGAGATCCGCCGGGAAGTGCTCAACCGGACAAAGGAAGTGGAGCAGAAGGTCCTCGACGACGTGTTCGGCGAGAACACGAAGGACTACAAGGCGGAACTCAAGGCCGAGATGAACAGCCTGGAGGCGGCACAGGGGGGCTCGGCCGAGAAGGTAAGCGCACTTGCGGCGGAATCGGCGCGCCTGGCGGCGGGACACGCGGGAGCGGCGGGGGCGCCGGCGGCCGCGGAGTTGGTCGACCGGTGGGCCGGCCAGATGACGTGGCTCATATGGGTGGCCTGCCAGATAAACAGGCCCTTCCGGCGGTGGCTCAGCCCCGCGAGGCTGCGCCTTTTGGGAGCCGTGTGCCTGGCGCTCTTGTCGTCGGCTATGGTGTGGCTGGCGGCGGCGCTGGCGAGACTCTTCTGGCCGGCGTAGGCGCGCATTCCCGGCGCCGCGCAATCCGGAAACCGCACTTCGCGAAGCAAATCTCCAACAGTGCCCGCGTCGCCGGGCTCGTTTGCGTTTGACAGGACGCCCGGCGCGGTGGAAAATCCCCGATACGACGCGGGGCGCCGACAGGGAGACACCATGTCAGAGAAGGAAAGCGCGACGGGGCAGAAGGAAAGCCCGTTCTACTGCTACGCCTTCGGCATCACGCCGGAAGAGGGGCGGCATCGAACGGTCCTCGCGAGGCTGGAGGAACTCAAGCGCACAAGCGCCCGGCTCATGCGGGTCCGATGGGCAGCCGTCGTAGTCCTCGCCGCCGCGACGACGGCGGCGCACTGGGTGCCGGGAGTCTCGATACGGGCGGGGGCGCTGTATTTCGCGGCGGCGGCGGTCCTCCTCTACACCATCGTCTTCGACGTGCTCGCGTCGGGCAAGCCGAAGGCCGGCGAGGCCGAACGCGAACTCGCCAGGGCGGCGACGCTCGCGACGGCGCAGATCGCGACGGACCTTGTGGCGCTGACGGTGATACTGCACTATTCGGGCGGGGTGGAGAACCC
>Ga0172362_10004458_pt1 | contig 12128 bp, 13 predicted proteins | sample LakKivs1_kivu2a2_FD_114534 | JGI IMG/M metagenome (GOLD analysis project Ga0172362, IMG submission 114534) | Sediment microbial communities from Lake Kivu, Rwanda - Sediment s1_kivu2a2 | ecosystem: Environmental > Aquatic > Freshwater > Lake > Sediment | place: Rwanda: Western Province, Lake...
AATTAGCTATAGAAATTAAAAATGCAATTAAACAGGTTAAAAAAGAAAACTATAAGAATTACTTTGAAAATGCCTATAATAAAGATGCATATAAAGATTATGTTAAAAAAGATTCAACATTGAAAAGAAAACCTAAAAATTATAAAGATTAAATTATATAAATATTTCATAATATAATCATATAATATTATGAAACTTAAAAGTATTTTATATAAAAAAGAACAAGATGATTTAATAGATAAAATCATTAATATTTTAGAATTGGATAACGAAAATAGTATTATTTTATATAATCTTGATAATGATAAAACAAAACAAGATAAAATATTAGAATTAATACCAGAAATAAGAAAATATTATAGTTTTTCAACAATCATAGGAGCATCAGAACCAACAAAAGCAAAAAGACCTTATTTATCAATTATAAGACAATTAACAAAAAGAAAATATAAATTAAATAGTTATGATTATAGAATAAAACAAGATGGTAAAGATGATATTAGAACAAAGAAATATATTTTTGAATTATTGTAATTAAAATATCATAATAAAAGATTCTCTAAAAAAAATATTTTTTCTTTACAATATTTTTTAATTTTTTTATCAGTTATGTTCAAAAATATATTTTTTAAATGTGATATATTTTTTTCCACTCGTTCTCTTGATATTTTGTATGTATTTATATAAAATGTGCCATCATCATTTTTTGATATATCACTATATTGTTTAATACACGTTAATTCATTAAAATATGGATTTCCATAATTATCATAACTTAATAAATTTTCTAATTGTAAATTTTCCAATGAATAATAATTTGAAGGAAAACCTATATTTTTTCTTTTTGGAAAAATTTCAATTTCTGCATTTTCATCTATATTTATTAATTTTAATACTAATCTTTCATCTTTCGAAATTCTAGCGGTATCGATCATAAATAATCCAGAATTGCGTAATTTATTATAAGGTTTACCTTTTTGCACAATTACATCTAAATCTGTAACATCTTTATATTTATTCAAACAATAACCAGCAATAATAACATATTGTTTATCTGTTAATCCCAATTTATCCATAATTTTTTTTAATACAAACGCTAAAATATTATTTTTACTATAACTTTTTTCTTTCAAATTTTGAATCATATCATTTATATAATCTAAATCAATATTTTCATTACCACCAGTTTGATTATTCATATCCATATCTTTTAATTCCAAATACTTTGTTTTGTATTTTATATATTTATCTTTATAATCCATTATATAATATTAAAGATAAAAATTAAAGATAAAATATATTATTATAAATTTTCGCGTTTATTTTTAGAAATTAAAATATATATAACTATAGAATAATATTATGAGTGCTATAGAAGAAAAGAAAAACAAACCACCAGATAAGTCTTCTGATTATTTCAAATGTGTTAAGATACCACTTAAACACGTTTTGAAAAATCCAGATATCAATTTACCTAAAATTACAGATGCAGTTATTAAATGTAATAAAATTGTAATTAATACATTGATGTTTATGAAACTTTATTTATTAGATTACTTTGAAAAAAATAATAAATTACCTGAAATAGATAAAGTATTTGTTAATTCTTGTATGAAAATTATATGTAATGAAAGTGTATCAGGACGACCACCAAAGAAAGAAATTAAAGAACTAAAAGATAAACTAACTGCTTTTTATAATTCTGATTACAAACCACTAATTAAAGATATTAATTTAGATTATACACATCTTAATACAGTTTTAGACTATTTAACAATTGGAATAATTATAATGTATGAAAATAATATTAAATTACATTATGTAGAGTATATTGAAAGATATGTTAATATTGTTTGGAAGAAAAAAGAAACAATAACCAAAATAAAAGAAGAAAATAAAGATGAAGAAAAACAAAAAGAATTAGTTAATGAATTTTGCAGACAATTAAGAAAAATTAAGACTGATATATTAGAAATAACAACAGAATATAAATCAGATATAAAATATCACAATTGGATAAAAGAAATAAAGAAAACAATAACACCAAATAAAGCGAAATATCAAAAAGATAATTTATATTATGATTTACAATGTAATCCACAAGATTATTTACCTTGTATGATTAGAATGATGAAAGAAGTTGAAAAAGATAAAGTTATGATTTATAATGTATTTCCAATGAGAAATGATATAATCCCCCATTCTATAAAATTGGATACAACAACATTAGTTCATTTATTAATGACAAAAAAACAAGGTAATAAAACCGATTATTTATTAGAAGGTAATTTGAAAAAATATGAAAATGAAATTTGGGAATTTTTCTTTAGAACAGAAAGACAATGTTTTAAGAAACCGAAATATACATTTCATCATATGATAGAAACTGATGGTGTAAGTTGTTCTATTTTGATGTTAAGAAATGATTTGATAGGTAAAAGAATACCAAATATTAAAGTAGGTTCAAATACAGAACAATATATTGATGAATTAAGTGATTATACTAACATTAAAAATAAAAAGATTGTTGCATATGACCCGAACTTATTAGATTTAATTTATTGTGTTGATAATGATAGTAAAGATGCCAAAGAATTTAGATATACTCAAGACAGTAGAAGAAAAGAATGTAAAATTAAAAAGTACGCTAAAATAATATTAGAATTTAAGAAAGAAAAGATAGATGGAAAAACAATAATTGAATTTGAAACTGAATTATCTAAGCTTAATAGAAAAACATTAATTATAAAAGATTTTAAGGAATATATTGAAAAGAAAAGCGAAATCAATAATAAATTATACAAGTTTTATGAAAAATACATATTCAGAAAACTTAAACTAAATGGTTATATAAATAGAAAGAAACACGAACAAAAAATGATTAATAATTTTAAAAAAATATTTGGAAAACCAGAAGATGTAATTATATGTGCGGGAGATTTTGAACAAAAGCAAGGAATGAAATATGGAAAAGAACCGACTAAAGGAAAAGGAATAAGAAAAATATTTAGAGATAATGGTTATAAATTATATTTAGTTGATGAATTTAGAACAAGTTGTATGTGTTCAATATGTAAAGAAGAAACAGGAAGATGTGAAAAATTTCAAATCAGAGAAAATCCGAAACCATATAAAAGTGGTAATATCTTAGTCCATGGGTTGCTTAAGTGTAAAACTTGTTCGAATGTATGGAATAGAGATGTTAATAGTGCCACAAATATATATAGAATTGCAAAAAACGCAATTAATGGATTAGAACGACCAAAATATTTATGTAGGGAAAAGAATGATGAAAATATTAAAGTAGAAAAACCCAAAAAAGAGAAAGTAAAAAAAGTCGTTCAAAAGAAGGTTAAAGCCAATAAATCAGTTAAGGTTGTCGCCTTAACAAACTCATAATTTACACGCTCTGCAACGAGCAAACCTTGAATTTTTTTGTTGAGTAAAATCGGCATTTTAAATCTTCAAGGGTGTAAATATAAAAAATTGATTTATATTTTACATATACATAAAAAATTATTACATAAACATGATTTACATAACTGTATTTTTAATACTGATAACATTTAATTTTGGATTTTCAAATGATGATATTGATAAACGCAATTTTTTTACTGAATTATTAAATTTGGAAAATAATTTAGTAACAAAAAAAATTTATTCAAATGACTTTGATTCAAATAATTTTTATTCCAATAACTTTAATTCAAATAATTTTTATTCTAATAACTTTAATTCAAATAATTTTTATTCCAATAACTTTAATTCAAATAATTTTTATTCTAATAACTTTAATTCAAATAATTTTTATTCTAATAACTTTGATTCAAATAATTTTTATTCCAATAACTTTAATTCAAATAATTTTTATTCTAATAACTTTGATTCATATACTTCATCAAATCAATTTTATTCACAAATAAATTCCCAAGTAAATTCACAAGTATATTCACAAGCATATTCACATGCATATTCACATTTATATTCACAAACATATTCACATTTATATTCAAATTCACATAATAGTTTATGTTTGTCATATAATAATCTCCAAAGCTATAAATCATTTTATTCAAAAAAAGTATGTACTATCAATCCAATTATTAATCCATCTATTCAACCAACAACTTTACCAACTACTTTACCAACTAATTATCCAACTAATTATCCAAGTAATTATCCAATTAATTATCCAACCAATTATCCAACCAATTATCCAATTAATTATCCAACCAATTATCCAACCAATTATCCAACCAATTATCCAACCAATTATCCAAGTACTCACCCAAGTATTCATCCAAGTACTCAAAAAACTAATATACCAACAATTACCCCATCTATACAAAAATATATAACACTATCATTTGATACTGGAATTATATTATCAGGATTGGCTAGTTCAAACATAAATGCTTCAACAATAAATTTATTAATTGAAACGATTGGATGGTCAATGAATTTATCAACTAATAATATTAAATGGATAAAAAATGAACAAGTGCAAAGAAGATTAGAATGGATTATTTATACCAAGATTAATCCAAAATCAAATGGAATAAATATTAAATTTGTAACAAATATATTCGTTACATTAAATGGATATTATTTTAAATATAGTTCGAAACCACTATTACTATATTCACAATTAACAACAAATATACAATCAAGTGTTTTGTCAGGACAATTTTTATCATATTTAACTAATATTACATCCCAATCAAATTTAACAAATTTACTAAATTTAAATATTATTGGAACTATATTTACTTCTCCAAACATAACATATCCATTAAATTATTCACAACCAATGTCATCAATTCCAACAATTTTACCCACAACAAAACAAGATTATTCATCAGAAGATAATTATGAATTAGCATTATTAATTTCAATTCCACTATTTATTGGTTTAATAATAATAACATACATCACAATTGAATATATAAAACGTAATAATAAAATTTCAAATTCAAATTCAGATTCAAGTAATATCAGCTTAATTGAAAATACAATAGAGTCTAACAGTCTAAATAGTATAGTTCCAATAGATTTGGAACCAAATACCAAATAAAAAATTCTTAATTTTTTATTAAATTATGTGATTTATTAAATATAGTTCCAAGATATAAATGGGCAACATTTGGAGGTAATTTAATTTGGGCAAGTTTTGTATATTTTTCACTCAAAGCTAACCAATATAAATCAGAAGGTAAATTTGTCAATTCTTTATTAAAATTCAAACCCAAATCAATATAAATAAGAGTATCTGGTAAGTTTTTCAATTCTTTATTAAATTCATCACCTATACTTAGGTATTTTAATTTTGGAGGTAATTTGAATATTGGACAATTAAATTTATCACCCAAATTTAACACAATCAATTCAGATGGTAAATTGTCGACTGGGTGATTAAATTTCCAACCAAATTTTAAATGAGTTAAACAATCAGATAATCCTAAAGTTTCTATTGGAGAATCAAAATTTGAATCTGGGTTAAATATTAATTTTTTTAAAGGATTCGATTTAATATTCAATTTTATTAAAGTATTTGGTATTTCAGCAAATTCTGTTATCAAATTATTTTCACAATCCAATTCTTTTAGTGTCCAATCCAAATCATATAAATCTATATCAGTTAATTGATTATGAGAACATGATATTTTTTTTAAATTTTTAAATCTATTTAAATTTAAAATTCCCTTAAGATTTTTATTTGTTAAATTAATGTATTTAACATTAACCTCAATCTTATCTAAAATATGTGACAATTTAAAAACAAAAAATTAAATTTTGATAAATATGTTTAATTAAATATTTTTAAATCTTATTTATATATTGTATTTTAAATTCAAATTTTTATTTCAAATATTAACTATATAAATATAAATCAACGTCTATTTTACATTTGAATTTTGCTTCGTAATCACGAATTAAATTTTTTAACAAAACCACATTTGATCTATCAATTCCAGTTTTTTCACATTTGGAATAACCTGATTTATTTGAACAAATTGAAATTAAAAATTTTAATTTATCGGGAGTAATTTCAGTTTTGGAACAAATATATTTTAGTTGGTCAAAACTAATAGATGGAGTGTTAATTGGATTATAAAATAATTCCATACAATAATCAATAACCATATTAAATTTTGTATCTAATAAATTTGTTGTGGTAATAATCTGGATTTGATTTTTATTTGTGATGGTATATGTTTTAACCATATCCAATACAAATGATTCAGTAATTTTAGGTTTGGATATGAGTTCTTTAATCATAACAAAATTAACAAATTTTGTTTTGTAAAATACAGTTGATAAAACATCAAGATTATAATTATGTTTAAATAATTCAGTAATAAAAAATTCATTTGATTTCATTTCTTCCAAATATTCCAAATCTTCCAATTGAATTTTGCTAAATTTATTTTTTAATTCTTGTTTTTCTATTCGATCCATTCGTTCTCTCATAGACTCAAATTTTGAAATCCTTTTGAGATATTCTAATAATTCTTTTCTAACATTATAATTATATTCGGGTTTTGAATTTTGATTTGGTATAGATTGTTTAGAATATTTAGATTGTCTAATTTTTCTTATATCTTCTAAATCTTTTTGAAAATCACTCATTTATATAATCTAATTTGTAAATAATTATATTGATTTGATTTTATATTAAATAAATCAAATTTTTACATAAAAATTTCATTAAAATAAAAAAATTAAAAAAAATATTTACTTATCTTCATTTGATGGGGCTCTTGATAATTCCCGTCCACTAAATGTTTTTTCGTATGTACTTGTATTTAAAGTGCTAAAAATTAACATATGGCGTCCATCTAATGTTTTATAATAATACCATTCAGTACTCCACCCTCCTCCAGCTGTAGGAATCACACAATATTGTCCAGGTTGAAAAGTTTCAATATTTTCTGGAATAACCCAAGTTCTACAATCTCTTAGGGAATTACGTTTTGCAGGATTGTTAGATACTTCTTCAAAAATATTCTGAAGATTATTTGTAGTAGCATTCGGTTCTGTTGGTATATTATTCAATTCCATTTGTTCTGGAGAAAAAGTAAAATCTGAAATTAAATTAAAATTAAATTGAGCCATCTTTTTATTATTTTTAAAGATTAAAAAATCTATATATGCTAATGTTTATATAGATTTATATATAATTTTATTAGGATTAAATTTCAGCAAATTAAAATTTCAATTTTTTATAATATAAAAATTGAATTAATTACTCTAATGGTATTATTGTGGAATATTCTTCTTTTGGTAAAATATTTAATATTTCTTTGGCTTTAGTAACAACATCTTCTTTTGATTCTATAATATCATTCGAATTATAAAATTTTTTTATAATGGCACATTTATTTGTCTTTAGTAAATTTATATAATCTTGTATAACAATCGAATCAAATTCTTCATTTTTTTTACTATTCAATTCTACCAAATTATCATAATAATCCTCAATTATTTCATAGTAATATCTGGTTACTTGTCTGATTGATTTAAATTTATAAAATAATTCCAATACTAATTCACTGTGTTTAACCAATTCTAGAATTGAATCCAAATCTTCAGCTAAAGTTTTAAATTTTTCAATATCTATATGAGGTTGAAATTCACTCACCATATTTAAATTAAAATCATTATAATAATAATCTTCATAACACCAAACCATATAATCTGTACAAAATACATCTAAAAGTATATTGGGAGAAAAATTATAATTTATTAAATATCTTTCAGGATGATAATGTCCTGAACGATATTTTTTGATACAAATATTTTCAAATTCTTCCAATGTGGTTATTAGTGGTTTATCCATTAAAACTTATATATAATTGATAAATTATATATTTATATTTTATCAATTTTTATTATTTGATTAAACTTAAACTTAAACTTAAACTTAAACTTAAACTTGAAGTTCAAATTCCATATCATCAATTGTAATTTTTGTTTTGTTGGTTTTTTTCATTAATTCTTTTACTGGGGATGATTTTTTTAATTCATCAAATATCATTTGATTAGTCAATTCTCTATTTTTATTTGTTAAAAAGTTCACCACATAATTTTCTAAAAACTTGAAATTATTTCCAACTAATTCATCAGTATTAAATATAGTTATATGAGGCATCCAAGTATTTTTACCGTAATAAAATTTTTTAATAGCCATAAGAGGAATATCTTTTGAAAAATTATCATAAAATAGTAATATATAATCTGGGTCTATTTCACTTTCAACTCTGTATCCCACATAATCTTTAGTTTTACCTCCTAATTTCATAAATTCAAATTTCATAAATTCATTTAGTTTTTCATATATTTTTGTTCTAAAAGTAGTTATTAAATTTTTATTATTCACGTCAAATTTATCAACAAAATACCAACCGGGATATTTTACACAATCATCTTGTTCTTCATTTTTAACTCCTGTATTAATTTCTTTGCCTCCATCTAATTTAACTCTTTTTAATTTCCCAACAACTTCATATTCAACTGATTGAAGAATTACATTTTTAAAAATTGTCTCAAAAGTTAATTTAATTTCTTCCGGATCAAGAAATGATAATGTTTTACGAACTTTTTTTTTCCCTACTGTTTTATCAAAATAAGATATTGAATTAGATATTAAAGGATAATCCAAATTAACTTCTAAAATTAACATAGTTAAATGATAATTAAATGGTGGTGGTGAAGAATTTTTTAACATTGTTTTACGTATTTTAGCATATTTTTTTATTATATTTTTATTTGTTAAATTTGTTTTAAAATAAATTGATGAAAATTGATATAAATCTTTTTTAAATTTTTTGTTATTTGTTATTAAATTAACTCTTTTAATTAAATCGTTTTGTTCATAGAAATAACTACCACCTTTTTGATTATTAAATAATTGATTATTTAATAATTGATTATTTGATTGTGTTAATGATTTTTTTAATTCAATATATTTGGTTTTATATTTTAAATATTTATTAATATAAATTAAATTATGATTTGATTTATTATTAAATTTATCTTCTGAACTATTTTCTTCCATTTTTATATTCAATGTATATATTTTATAAATATTTATTTTTTATTTAATAAATTAAAATATATTTTCATTTTATATAATCAAATATCCTAATGAATTTTATTAACAATAAAAATATAATTATTGATAATACAGATAGTCATCATTCTAATCATCCTAATGACAAATATAATGCTAGCAAAATGTATTTAACTTTTAAAATTAATGGGGAAAATAATATGATTGGAGGAAAATATATTTGTAATCCAAATGTTAATAAATCTGAACAAATTTGTTCAACTCAATCTAAAAAAGATTCTGTTTCGAAAAAAAATATTTTTAATTCAAAGGCAGAATGTGAAAATGATTGTGAAAAAAAATTTATTAATGTTCAATTAAAAAAATCTAATTTATTCAAGGAATCAGTACAATTTTATTTATTTATTAAAGATTTGATAAATAAAGAACATATGAAAATATATATAAAAGGTGGTAATGTAATTGGATTAGCTGTTCTTAAATTAATATATGATGAATATTCTAATGATGACGTAAAATTTGCTCAAGCTTTTAAAAAATTTCTTTCTATGGAATTAATTAAAGATTGGGATTTTACTGCTTATACTAACGGAAAAGATACTGATGAAAAATACAGAGCTAAATTAGACAAATTGGCATCCAAATATAAACTTGTTCCCAGAGCAAAAACATTCATTCTATACCAAACTAAAGTACCTATTTTAGTATATGATAAAGCATTATTTGAAATAGCTATTATACCAGCAGATACACCATTTTCAAAAATGGAAATACCTTTAACAACAATGAAAGTTGAAGTTACTGAACATAATTTAAAATATATTTTTATTATGGCAAAAAATTTTTATTCATTTAAAACCAAATCTATACCAATAGATTTAAATATTGTTAAAAAAGTAATTTCACGAACAAATATTATAATTCATCCACATAAATCAGGATTGTATGTTCCTAATAAAAAAATTGATACTGGTGATTTAAATTTGGATTTGGTTGAGTTTATTGAAAAATTTACTTCAGGAAATAAATATTGGACACAATTTTTAATAACCCAATTAGAAGATCCATATAGATTAATTTATAGAATGCCAGAAAAAAATTTAATAAAAACTAATCAAATTAATGAATTTATCAAAACAAATTTACCAAAAACTTCCAAACCAGATTGGTTATTAGACACAAAAGAAACATCAAACATTTTAGAAAAATTTATTAATAAATTGGGTTTGAAACTTAAAAAAATATATCAAGATACACAATTATTAGAATCAGTTTTAGATTTTTTACGTGATGCTAATTTTGGTAAACCACAAATTCAAATTGAGTGGAATGAATTGGGTTCAGATGCTAAACTACGTATTAAAAAAATTTTTGGTCCATTAGTTATGCAAATTGGTAAAAAAGATTTTAAAAAAATGATTTTAAGTTTGATGGAAAAACATAATTTAGAAAATTCTAAACCTGCTGAAATATCAAATTCAGAAAGAATTATTAAATTTTTTAATTTTTTAATTGAAAATAATTTTTTTTAATTTAATTTGTAGAGTGATTTTAATTTATATTCTGAATAATATTCTTGTATAATATCCAATAAATATTCCCACATATCATTAGTTCCAAATGAATATGCCATAATATCAAATTCTGTTATAGTTTTAGGATTAATATTTTTTAATACAATTGAACTAATTGGTATAACTTCTGGACAAAATTCCATCAACCATTTATATGGACGACGTAAAGGAAGACCTAAATTAAATGATTGTGAATGTTTTTCTTCTGAATCAAATCTCATTATTGCAGGTTTAAAATCATAATTAAAATTCACGGAACCACAATCACATTCAATCCTCCAATCTATAATAGAATTATTTTCTTCATCTCTAACAAAATATTTTTTATTTAATGTTTCGTTTGATTTTATTTTTTTCACGATATATCTTGACATTTTTATATCCATATATCCACGAATATACGACCTTTGTCCTCGAATAACATTTGGAAATAATTTGTTACCAGTTGTTTCATCAATATAATGATTTAGAGCGTTGCGTATTTTAAATGCCGGTTTTTATTTAAACCCTTGAAGATTTATTTAATATATACTTATATAAATATGTCTAAAATTAATTATAAAAAATTATATGAAGAATCTATTTTTGATAAAATTAATTTACAAAAACAAATTGACGAAATTAAATTGAAACTAAACAATACTGAAAAATTAATTGATACGAATAATATTAATTTTATAAATCAAACTCAAAATTTACACGCTCTGTAACGAGCAAACCTTAAAGTTTTATTTTTTGACATTTGTTTGTCTCATTTTAAATATTCAACGGTATAAAACCCCTCTATTTTTAAGATTATATTATTATATTTTTAATTTACAATTACGATTAGTGTATAGGATCATAAACATCAAATCCATCATCTGTTGGTATAGCAGTTAATAATGGTTCATATCCAAATTTTTTGATAAATTCCTCATTAGTTTGTAATAACATATTATTATCAATTGATTTCCAAAGGTTTCTTGATAACCAATTAATATGTTGATAAACAGAACAATTAGAATAAGTTTTTATATTTTCTGTTGGATCAAATAAATATTTTTTATTTATAAATCCAGGTTGTTTTTGTAGAAAAGTAGTCCAAACAATTGTATCAATGTCAATAAATTTATTAATATCTTTACACCATATATTTTGTTTTAATAATTCAACCACAATACTATTGCTTACAAACAATAAAGTAAGTAAAATAATTAAACGTAAAACTAACATTTACTTTATATATTTATTATATCTTTAGATATTACACCCATTTACAAAAAATTGGGACACTTTTGTGTGCCATTTTTTCTTGTCATAAGTATAATTGTACCCATTAAAGGGCTAATTGCTCTACTTGACCCTTATTTAATTTTGATTTTTTAGTTGATTTGATTATTTTAGTTTTTGGTGGGTTAGAGCCTTTTATTAAATCATAATCCCTCCTATATCTTAAGGGACGTTCTTTGTATTTTATTTGATGATTGACTATTTTTATC
>Ga0172362_10004461_pt1 | contig 12126 bp, 13 predicted proteins | sample LakKivs1_kivu2a2_FD_114534 | JGI IMG/M metagenome (GOLD analysis project Ga0172362, IMG submission 114534) | Sediment microbial communities from Lake Kivu, Rwanda - Sediment s1_kivu2a2 | ecosystem: Environmental > Aquatic > Freshwater > Lake > Sediment | place: Rwanda: Western Province, Lake...
ACAGGCTGTGAGTGTCCCGTTCAGATCTGAGCTGTCCGAGGAGCCCGGCATAGAACCCTTCCTGGGCCGGGTCGCCGATAAGGACCTGGTATATCCCCTCCCTCCATTCCTGTTCCGGTATGGTATGGTCATATACGCGGGCACTCTTGTCGGTTGCCTTTGCCCCTCCGTACACTGGTGCGTCCACCGGGAAGTCAACCACAACGCTCCTGTCCTGGAACGCAAACGTATAGTTCGGGGAACCGGGGATGGTGTATCCGGTGAGAGGAACGATTCGCGGGTAGACCACGGGGGGCCCCATTAACGGGAGGCCCTCGAAGCAGCCTGAACTGTATATCGCGGATATTGCCACGCCAATAAGAATGATGCAGTACAGGGATCGCATGGGTATCACAAATCGACTGCATTTAAAAGTAACTTCGGCAGTTCCGCAAGCGAATGGAGCACTTTGGTGGGAGGCCTTGATAGGCGGGAGAGTTCTTCCTGCCTGAACTTTCCAGTCTCAACCAGGAGCCCGGCCATCCCCGAGTCCATTGCCCCCTGGATATCACTGACGGCATCGTCCCCGATCATGGCGCACTCGCCGGGAGATAACCCCATGGAGTCGAGCGCCACCCGGAAAAAAGCCGGCGAGGGCTTTCCTACCAGCTCGGCCCTGCTGCCTGTGGCATATTCGAGGGCTGCCACAAACGGACCAGCCGAAAGCGAGAGCCCCCCGGCATCCATCCAGTAGCGATCCCTCTCCAGGGCCATGAAGGGCACCCCTTCAAGGATGAGACGGAAGGCATGGTTCATGGCCGTGTAGGTAAAGTTATCCCCAGCATCGCCTACCACTATGACGTCTGCTCCCTCGGGGGACTGCTCGAGGCCGGCACGCTCGAAATCAATGTGCACATCGCCTGTCGAGAGGAGGTGTATCCTTGACACTCCTCTTTTCCGTATCAGCTTCGCGGCGGCAACTGCCGGGGTGAATATGATATCGGGCTTGATATCGAAGTTCATGGCCAAGAGACGTTCTGAGATGCTCTTTTGGGATTTCCGTGTGGTGTTCGAGATGAATCTGAAAGGATATCCCTCCTGGCGAAGCCAGGATACGGTCTCCATCGCGCCGGGAACCGGCGTTCCGCCAGTGTAGACAACTCCATCGAGGTCGATAAGAAACCCGCGCAGGTTCATGTCCAAGACCTCCCCGAAGGGAAGGTAGCGGCCATTTCTCTGCAGTTCTCCCTGTTCGTTCCAATGGAAAGCCGCATGTTCCGCCTGACTGTATCCTGCTCCTCTGGCGGGGGGTCGATTGTGTAGTATCGACCAAGGATAGGTGTAATCTCCCCGTTGAACCGGACACCGGTCACGGGAATGAGTGCAATCATCGTTGTACTGCGGCCGACCAAGCTGCTCCTTTTACCGGGAGGAATCTCGTTTGTCCCGCAGATGCGATGGATCCGGAAGGAAAAATCATTGTCTTCATTAATCTCATCCAGGAGCCCGTCAGCTTCCTCGTCCCTGTACTGGCAGATGGAGCTCATCTCTCTCCTGATCGGTTGACGCGGGAGAGGATAAGCGGTGAGGTCCCTCCACTTTCGCGATGCACACTGAAGCCTCAAATGCAGCCACTCGTGATATTCTCTCCAGAAGACCTCATGACCCTGCCCCTGGCCTTTGAAACCGCCAGCAGACTATGGCGGGAGCGCATCGTCCAGACACCCGATTACACCGTGATCCACAATGACCGCCTGTTCAGGGCCGGGGTTTCCGGTTCCCCCGTTCTCGAATCCGAATATCATGGTGCCCAGCGCCTGAAACATGCCCTCCTCCAGAAATTCGTGGATGCAAAGCTTGAAGAGGTCTTTCCCGGCCAGACTTTCGAGACTGCGGAAGGGCCGGTCTTCTGCATCACTCGGCGCCACAGGCTGCGCGTTCCCGAAAGGGACCGTGACCGGGTGTTACAGCTGCTCGAACATGACCTTACCCTTGTGTATGGAATCGGGAGTCAAAAGGAGAGGGACCTGAAACGGAGAGGTTACCGGACCATCCCTGAGCTCCTCCAGCATCGCAGGTTTGGGGACCACGCCCGGGAAGTCCTCAAGGTGTTGCACGATGGCAGTCCCCGGGACGTGTTGTCCCTTGTGTCCCGCTGGCACCCTGCATCCCATTATCACTGCCTTTGCACGGCCGGGCTCTACCAGGCGGAGCAGTTCCTCTTCCTCGACCTGGAAACCCTCGGTATCTACCAGCGGCCGATAATCCTCGTTGGCCTGGCGTTCGTAAAGGACGGTTATCTCGTTACATCCCAGTACCTGGTCCGGTGCATGGAAGAGGAACTCCCGGCACTTTTAGCCACGAAGGAACACCTGTCCCGGGATATGGTGCTTGTCACGTATAATGGCCGGACCTTTGATGTGCCATACCTGAAGGAGCGGTACGCGATGTATGGTGAGGCCTGCGATATCCCAAACCCCCACTACGACCTCCTCCATCCCTCCCGGAAGCGTTTCCGTGATGTTTTCCCCGACTGCCGCCTCATGACCCTTGAACAACGGCTGTTTTGCATCCACCGTGAGCAGGATGTGCCGTCAATGATGGTTCCTGAGTTTTACGAGGCTTTCCTCACTTCGCAGAATCCCGGTCCGCTGATCCCGGTGGTGGAACATAACTGCCAGGACCTTGTCTCCCTTGCCAGGCTCTTCTGCCTCTTCAGGGAGGGTGAATGATGGGCGTTGCAGGCCTCCTCGCGTCGCTCCATGAAGACGATGACCTCGTCCCTGGGCTCGTACATATGGAAGAGATACCCGCCTGCGACGCAGAATATGGGACATTATACCGTGACCTTCCTCTCCTGATAAGGCAGTATCTTGATTCACAATCCATCCGCCTCTACTCGCACCAGTGCGAGGCTATCGATGCGTTCCGGGCCGGTGAAAGCATCATCCTGACCACACCGACGGCATCCGGAAAGACTCTCGCCTTTGCCCTTCCAATATTCGAACGCATAATCGAGGATCCTAGCTCCACGTTTCTCCTGCTCTATCCCACCAAGGCTCTCACCCATGACCAGTTGCGATCTTTCAGGTCTCTTGAAGAGGGTTTTTCGATCAAGGCATTCACTTCTGTATACGACGGCGATACAGAGGCAGGCAGGCGTCCCCATATTCGCCAATCGGCCCGGATCCTCCTCACGAATCCGCATGAACTCCACCAAATCCTCTCCTGGCATCACCAGTGGAGCCGGTTCTTCTCAGGCCTCGGGGGCGTGGTTATCGACGAGGCCCACCGTTACAGGGGCGTTTTCGGGTCACACGTGGCCCTCCTCTTGAGACGCCTCCGAAGAATTTCCCGGCACTATGGATCGGATCCATCGTTCTTCCTCTCCACTGCCACACTGGCCAACCCCGGCCAGTTTGCCGCCAGGCTATGCGGCATTTCCTGCAGAGAGATTACCCGGGATGGGTCACCGCACGGCCCGCGGGCTTTCGTATTTTACAACCCATATCAGTCCTGGCCACACGCGCGTTCGGTGCACCGTGATACCGCGCTCCTCCTGGCGAAGTGCGTGAACTGCGGCGTGCAGACCCTGTGCTTCACCGGCTCCAGGAAGATCGCGGAACTTGTTGCACTCCGTGCGTGGGAGTTGTCCTCCGGGGGAAACGGGGCGTCTGCCACCCGGATTAGAGCATACCGGGCCGGGTACCTGCCCGAGGAGAGAAGACAGATAGAAGAGGATCTAAGGATGGGAGTACTCCGGGGCGTGGTTTCCACGAACGCCCTTGAAGTCGGGATCGATATCGGCTCCCTCGAAGGGGTGATCCTCTCGGGGTTCCCCGGGACGATGATGGCCGCCTGGCAGCAGGTCGGCCGTGCAGGCCGTTCCTGCAGGGAATCGCTCGCATTCCTGGTAGCATATGCAAATCCCCTGGACCAGTATTTCATGCGCCACCCGGAATCATTCTTCGGGGCTTCCCATGAGCATGCCATCATCGACCTTGAAAACCAGTACATCCTCTCGGGACATGTCCTCTGTGCCGGGGCGGAGCTTCCCCTTGACTGCGAGCGGGACCGGGATTTCTTCGGCCCCTCCCTCCCGCAGGTTATCGCTGCCCATGCCAGGGAATCTTTGCTTGGGAAGACCAGGAGGGGCTGGATTTACTCGGGGAGCAGGCGCGCCTCTGACCTGGTCGGGCTGGATGGCAATTCCAGGGAGACATTCAGGGTCCTCTCGCGGGGGAAGGTGATCGAGACGATGGACAGGTTTCAGGTATTCCGTGAGGCGCACCCGGGCGCCATCCTCCTCCACCAGGGAGAGCAGTACCGGGTTGATTCATGCGACCTGGAGAGAAAGACCGTCCAGGTCACTCCGGTTGAGGTCGAGTATTACACCAGGCCCATGAAATCGGTCCGGATCAGGATAAAGGGCAACCGGGACCAGCGCCCGTTGCCGGGCGCTCACCTCTCTTTCGGGGACGTGGAGGTGACCGAGCAGTATACTGCCTACAAACTGCTCAAGGCAGAGACGACCATCGGAATCGAACCACTCGACCTGCCCCCCCTCCAATTCTCCACCCGGGCCCTGTGGATCGAAGTGCCTGCCGGGGTGACCGGGGAGATATCCCTGCATGGCGGCGATATCGCCGGCGGACTGCACGGCATGGAGCATGCGATGATTGCGGTGATGCCATTCCATGTCCTCTGTGATCGCTGGGACCTCGGAGGCCTTTCGGTCCCCTGCGGCGGGGATATGGGGGACCCCACGGTATTCATCTATGATGGCTACGAAGGGGGCATAGGCCTGGCCGAGAAGGGGTTCGAGCTCTGTGAAGACCTCCTGGATACGGCATACACGCTCGTCAATGAATGCAGGTGCGAGGCGGGATGCCCATCGTGTATTCTCTCACCAAAGTGCGGGAGTGATAACCAGCCCCTCGATAAAGCTGCAACCCTGCACCTGCTCTCTCTTATATCAGGAGTAAAAACCCAGGAAAAATGAGTGAAAAACCTATTCCTTGTCCTTCAGAACGCATATGGAAGCCGGCTCCCTTACGAGGAGGGCAAGGCTCTCGGTTATGGAGAACTCAAGGCTGTCCCCTATAGGACCAATGAATCCAACGGTCATGTCCTGTCCGAGCACGATTGCTGCATAACGCCTCCCGGATGCCAGCAGGACCCCGCCGCTCTTGAGTGCGGGAGCCTTGAATACGCCATCCGAAACGATGGTCCGGATGTGCTCAATCTCCGTGCTCTGCCCCTGCAGGTGACGACGGAAGAGGAGGTTATACCTTGAGGGGGCCAGGGCAAGACTGTAGGGCCCATGGAACCCGGCTTCATCGAGACGGATCATGGCCTGGATGATGTCGTCGGCAGCCTTTCCCACCGTGTTCCACGAAGAAAGCTTGAGCGAATTTGTCTCTTCCATGGTGAGAAGGCCCGGATTTCCCATGGTGCCTTCGAATATGAGGTTGTCCTCGTTCCGGGCGCACTCTATTGCCGCCTCTGCGGCGGCGGCTGCAGAGAAGGGGAGCCCGTTCTTTTCAAATGCCAGCAGATCCCTGATTCCCAGAGTGAAAGTGGTACTGATCAGGTGCACCGGCACAAACTGGCTCACGGCCATGCATTCACTCACCTGGCAGTCCTCAAGGGGAACCGCCTTGAGCCCCATACCGTAAGGCCCCTCAATATGCAGGAGGCGCCGCCCGGCAAGGATGCTCTTTGCGGCGTCGGCCATGGTCCTGTCAAGCAGGTCCCAGGTCTCGGGCTGTATGGGTGCATCCTCCCTCCCAAGATAATTATTGGTCATGATGTCTGATTCACTCCTTCAACGAGCCGATGGTGATTGGTTCTCCCTTCTTCCCCTCAGGGCCCGGGGCAGTTTTCCCGGTGGAGGACTTCGCGATCTCGGCCTCCACTTCCGCTGCTCCCTGGGCATAGAAATCGGTTTCGTCGGGTGCAAGTTCCTGGAGCAGTCTTAAAAATTCACCTGCATGTACCCGTTCTTCATCCGCGATATCCAGGAGCACTTCCTTTGCCAGCTCGTTCTCGATGGATTCTGCAAGCTGGGTATAGACCTGGATAGCTTCATATTCGTCTGCGATCATCAACCGGATTGCACGGACGAGCTCGCTGTGGGTCAGTTTCCGGTCACTGTTCATTCCAGAGAATGCCGTGGCAAATTCAGGCATAGGTATCCATCCTTACATACAAGGTTCCCGTACGATGAAACCCCATATACGCCTTATATTGTCGTTCACATTAATATGGTTCTCTCCAGTACCCGCGATGGGACAGTCCCAAAACGTTCCTATTCGTCGGGGGTGAGGGATTTGTCTGCGTATATTCCTTCCCCCGCGGTATCTTTCCCGCCATGGTAGCGTGTAAGGACCTGCCTGACTATCTCACTTGAGCTGCAGTAGCGATCTTTATCGTAACTCCCTATCCGGACCAGTTCTGCAGCGAGTCCCCTGTTTTCAAGCTCCGACCGTATCTTTTCCTCGTTGAAATGCTGGTTGAACCCAAACGTGATGATGGCCGGCCTGATCTCTTCGATCGGCTTGAACATATCATGGAGATCACCGAGTATTGCATGGTCAACCGGCTTTAAGGAGGCGACCATCTTTACTCTCTGATCCTCGGGGAGCACGGGCCTGGGCTTGTGGCGGACGTTTCGATCCCGTGCCACTATGACATAGAGCTTGTCGCCAAGCCGGCGGGACTCCCCGAGATAATAAAGGTGTCCGGGGTGGAGGATATCGAAGGTCCCCGTAGCAACCACACGTCTCAACCCATCACCTCCAGCGCTACAGGTTTCCCGTCTGCACGATAGCATCGCCAGTTATCCCGGGTGTAGGGATATCCAACAATGACATGGTAGCGCCCCACCCTGGGAAAGAAGGAGAGATCTGCATTCGAAGGCGAGAGGATCCCGTTCGGATGGCTGTGGGCACTCCCTGCAACATGGGGGTCAAGCGGCATCATGTCATAATAGAGGCTGGCGCTCTCCTCACTGCTGACAGTGCCGGGAAGCAGGAAGAGCTCGCGCAGCAGTCCCTCCTCCTCCATGATTACTCCTGCGAACTCGTATGGATGCCGGTCTTTTCCAATCTCCAGCAGGAGATCGAGGAGATCCATGCTGATACCCAGTATCTGCATATGCCTCTTCCACATTTGGTGGGAAACGGCATTAAACCATGGTGCCCGCGTCTGGATTGGCCAGAAAATCTCCTGCCCATCTCGTCCATAATCAAAACGGGCCGTCCTGCTCGAAACTCCTCCCGAAATGAATCGCCATCTCGGCCTTGAAGAGTTCTTTTCCCAGGTATGCCGCATGATCCAGGAGAGAGACCTCCCCTGCCTCCAGGATTGTAGAGAATACTTCAGCCCATGATGTCCCCCGGTATGCCCTATCCCCAATGGCCGCCACTATCTCTTTCCCTTCGATCCCTATACGAAAGTTACCGCATGGGTCGTATTCAATATCTACCGGAACCGGGCGGGCCTGCACGCACTCTAGATATTCCAGGGGGGGTTCTCTCCTCCTTCGCTTCTCCTTTATGACAAGGAGATCGAGTCCAAGGTCCTTTGGATATGGCCGGCCACGGGAGAGAACCATCATCTCGGTGGCCTTCCGCATCTCGCCAACAGATCCCCGGGTCTTGTCACTGTGCTCGCTCGAGAAGATTACTGCTGCCCCCACTTCAGCAGCCATCGCGGCCAGGAGTGCATTCATGCCCACCGAATCGGCATCCAGGAGCTCTATCACGTTTCCTGCTCCAAAGAATATCGGGGCATCATAACCGGAAAACCTGGCCATTGACTCCACCAGGCCGGAGCCTGCGGGGAGCAGGAGAGGGTCAGCCAGGAGGCACTCGATCCCGCAATTCCTGGCCATTCGCAGGTTAATTGAGAGGCCCCTGCTGCCAGGGACTACCACTGCAGCCGCTCCCGCGGATGCAACCGATTTACCCACTATGGGAATATTGTCCTCCTGCAGGCTCAGTACCAGGTCAGCCCTTGAGAGGGCTGCGGCAATGAGCGCGGGATCCTGGGTATCCACGGCAAGCGGCCCGTCAATGTCATCGAGGACCCGAAATGCAGAGTCCACCTGGGCGGGGGTCGCATCGAATCCAAATCCGAGATCGACAATGTCCGCTCCACGTAAGAAGAGATCTTCGACATGATTGTGGAGATCCTCAATTCGGTGCGCATCCATGATCTCTGCAAGGACCTTTATCCGGGACCCTCCCCCGATCTTCACTCCTCGGATACAGTACGTAAAATCGGCATCTCTTTCAGCGCTGGCAATGCGTGATTTCGCTTCTTCGCGCTTCTTTTCAGCCAGGAAATCATCTGCAGGGGTGGTCCTTGAGAGCCGCACGTCCGGCAGGAGCGAGAGGATGGCACCTAAATCTGCAGCATGCCTTGGGCCACGGTATACGGGGACCCCGCTTGATGCTTCCACGGAGTCAAAAGATGCGGTGCACATCCCCGATACTATGGCCATGTCATACTTCTCCTCCTCGAGGAGTGCTGACAACTGGGCGGGCGAGAGAAACGAGGCGATCTCGCCGGTGACCACCACCCGGGCGTCAATTTCGGCTGCTGCCTCTCTCACCATCTGCAGGGTAGCTCTCCCCGTGGGAAGGAGGATGCGCATAAGTCTTCTTAATATCACGGAGGTCAAAAAAGGTATGATCAGATGCTGAACTGCGATCTTCACATTCACACGAACTTTTCACGGGATGGGGAGAGCAGCGTGGAAGAGATCGTCCGCAGGGCGGAATACGTAGGCCTTGACGCCATCGCCATCACAGACCACGACACGGTTGAGGGCGCCCTTTACGCCATGGCCATTCCATCGCGGCTGGTTATTATACCCGGTATAGAGGTCTCCACTCTCCAGGGGCACCTCCTGGTGCTCGAGGTCACCACCCTCATCCCCCGCGGGCTGGAAGTGGGTGAGACCATCAGGGTCGCCCGTGAACTTGGGGGACTGGTGATCCTTCCGCATCCCTACCATATCTGGAGGCATGGGGTTGCCAGACGCATGCGGTCCCCACTGGCGGAGGTGGACGCAATCGAGGTCTTCAACAGCAGGTACATCGTGGGTTCAGCAAACCGTAAAGCCGCGCGTATCGCCCGCAGGCTGGGAAAGCCGTGCGTTGGGGGATCTGATGCTCATAATGCCAGGTTTGTGGGATACGGGCGGACACTTGTGGATGCATCGCGCGACCCTGCATCCATCCTCACCGCCATACGGGCGGGAAAGACAGTTGCAACCGGGAGGATGACGCCGCTACGCACCTATACCCGCCAGTCTCTCCGAAACACATGGAAGAAGTTCACCCGGGGGATACGCCCAAGGTAAGGCTGGCATTCCGGACAGGTTACCTGGGAGACCGGTTCTCCGGGTCCCAGATGCAGCCGGAGGCCAGAACCGTAGAGGGCGAGTTCGTAGCTGCCTGTCTCCGGACGGGTCTCTTCCCAAGTTTCCGCGAGGGCCGTTTCCAGGCTGCGGGGCGGACAGATCGAGGAGTGCACGCCAGGGCACAGGTCTTCTCCTTTTCCACCGCGTTTCCGGACCGGGCTCTCACTGCACTAAACTGGCAGCTGCCCGAGGATATCTGGGTTACAGGATACGCGGCGGTGGAACCTGCCTTCAACCCCCGCCACAATGCCACCAGCCGTACGTATCGTTATTACTTTTGTGAACCGGCTCTGGATGTGCATGCCATGGATCGCGCATCCAGGTACTTCGAGGGCACCCATGATTTTACGTTCTTTGCCAGGGTTGAGGGAAAGGACCCGGTCAGGACCGTTTCATCCTCAAGGGTATTCCAGGACCATGGTTGTTCTGTATTCGAGGTTGTTGCCGACAGCTTTCTGTGGCACATGGTGAGGTACATGGCGTTTGCCCTCCTTCGGATTGGAACGGGGGCCGAGGAGGTGGATCTTGTTCATTCTCGCCTGGAGGGCGATGGGACTGCCAGGCTCTCCCCCGCTGCCCCTGAAGGTCTGGTCCTATGGGATGTAAGTTTCAATTTTCCCTTCCTGCCCCTCCCGATCGATACAAGGACGAAGGCCTTCCTTGAGAGCCGGAGGGTGTATCACCGGAGGATGACTCTCATGCTCGATGCGCTGCAGGATGAGGGGAACAACAGTGTGGGGCATTGTGGTTCCCGATCGCATGACGAATGAATATACTCCGGCAGGAAGGGGCATCCTGCTTTGTCTCATCACCACAATTCCGGCAATTCACCTGGCATAGATCACTATCCCAATACCCGCAATCAAAATTGGAAAGTGGCAAGGGGACGATGCCGCCACTAATACATGAGAAGCCCCGGTGCCTCCCCCTGGATGAAACCCGCAACCGGCAGAATTCACCTGTACACGATGCGGAAAAAGCTGCATCTGCGCGGCGCCGTCATATGGGAATATGTCGCATATTCTGGTGCTGCACAATGCGTATTCTTGACCGGGAGGGATTGGAGGTTGGGGATGTGAAAGGCCGCTGTTCTCTCTCCATTGGAGATCGGCTGCTCCAGTGTGTCGGGAAGAGGAGATCATTCCGCTCTTTAGCCTGCCCGACAGGAGATTTGATGGTGATGTCCCTCTTGCAGGTCAATCTCTCTCATTATTAACCGCTGGCGAAGTACGGGGTCTTTTTGGTTGCCCCCATCGTCACCTTCATTTATTTTTACTCATATGAGTAATTAAGGATAAAAGCCAGTCAGGAAGGTTGAGATAAATGCCAGGGTTAGATGGAACAGGCCCGCTAGGACGCGGCCCCATGACAGGATGGGGAATGGGTCGTTGCAGGTCGTATGGAATCCCAATGGCCCAGCAGGGCCAGGCACCGGTGGCCGGTGCCCAGACACCGCCGGCACAGGCACCAGCACAGGGTACTGGAACTGTCCAATCCGGTTATATGCCCGTCGTCTATTATGGACTGGGCAGGGGAGGGATCCCCTGGGGATGCGGCAGGGGATTTGGTGGCGGAAGGCGCAGACGCTTCTTCTGGTAATCCCTTTTTGCAGATATCATGACAGCCGGAATGAAAGGGGTTTCCACGAGGGGCATGGTATGACCGATACTATAGAAAATACGCCGGAGATATCCTTTGGACTTCCTCCGTCTCCCCGGTGCGGCCATTATGAAAAGCCCGGACAACAGGTTACTTCTATACCTTTAAGGACAGCACTTCGAATCGCCAAAGAACGGCAGAGGTCAAAATCTTCACGGAGGAAAATATTCCGGGAAGAGCCCGAACGGTATCTGGATATCGTGCACCTGATGAAAGAAACTGGTAACGAGTGAAGAATTACTGTGTACCCCTGTATCTCCTGACGTATACCTATCCCCACCCAATGGGGAATTCCCATTTCCCCTGATTAAACTAATTCACGATTTTTATAAAATTCGTGTTGATGAGAATACCATCATTACGTCTTAATGCGAAAACATATATGAAATATGAAAGGAGAGGTGCCGATGCGTGGTGAACCGCGACGGCGGGGCAGGCCGAGGATCCCGCGAGCAATCGATGATAACGTTTCGTCCCGCTGTTATTCACCCCAATGCTGCCCTGACGAGGATAGGACCATCGTAACTCTTCTTCCCGAAGAGGTGGAGCTGCTTCGTCTCGTGGATCTCAAGGGCCTTGAACAGGAGGAAGCTGCAACGGCCCTTGGCGTTTCCCGGAGGACTGTCTGGCGGGACCTTCATACCGCGCGTAAAAAAGTGACTGATGCACTTACGACGGGGAAAGGCATCCAGATAGGTGGATGTCCGCGTGCAGCCAAAGGCGTATGCCCGAAGGATTGTCCTCGTTTTCCCAGAGTGTATTGATTGCGAGACCTTTCTCCCTTCGCGCCTGCTCTCTTTAAACACCTGTTGCTTTTATCGTGGATTCCACGGAGAACCAAACGGTTTTTGACACTTACATCATCTTTATTTCTTTCTACTCATATGAGAAATAATAGATGAAGCCCCCTGGAAAGATTGAGTGGGCACCAACAACCCCCTCCTGCTTCCAGGGGTCAGTCCGTGCAATAGTGTATCATGAACGTGTGAGGATGGTATGAAACACCCCTTTATTTCAGTCCGGAACCTCTCAATGTCATTTTCAGGCAAAAAAGT
>Ga0172362_10004462_pt1 | contig 12124 bp, 10 predicted proteins | sample LakKivs1_kivu2a2_FD_114534 | JGI IMG/M metagenome (GOLD analysis project Ga0172362, IMG submission 114534) | Sediment microbial communities from Lake Kivu, Rwanda - Sediment s1_kivu2a2 | ecosystem: Environmental > Aquatic > Freshwater > Lake > Sediment | place: Rwanda: Western Province, Lake...
CCAGACGAATTTCAAGCCAAGTTGGAAATCTGTAAACGCTTTGACATAGTTCCGGTTTTTCCTTTGAGATGCCCGTCAGACCGCCAGTTTGAGGATATGCGAAATGAGGGCGGTCTTGCCCTCAAGTTCAAAGCCAGAATATTTCCTCCAGGTCAAGAACAGTTGGTGCATGACATTTGGAACTTCATGAGGTTACCAGTAACTATTTGGAAGGAACTACCTCGTGGAATAGAGAAACGTTTTATCGACTTCCACAATGAACAACTTGCTGCCAGAAAAACTAAGCCTAGACAATAAGTATTTAATAGGGGTTACAAAATTTATATCCAAGACCACCGTTCTTTTGTGAATCTTCCGAAAATTCACATAGTTTTATTGAGTAAGGACGATACAGGAGTTTGAGGGGCTTCGCCCCTCTTCTATAAAAATATTTCCCCCTTCCCTTTGTTAAAGGGAAGGGGGATACAGGGGGATAGGATTTTGAAAATCCTCCACTTTGCCGACCTTCACCTTGGTGTTGAGAGCTACGGTCGTATTGACCCGGCTACCGGCTTATCCTCACGCCTGCTCGATTTTCTAAACGCCCTCGACCAGGTGGTAGATTATGCTGTGGAGCGCAGGGTTGACCTCGTCCTCTTCTGTGGCGATGCCTACCGCAGCCGTGAGCCAACCCAGACCCAGCAGCGAGAATTTGCCAAAAGAATCAACCGCCTCTCCACCAACGGCGTCCCCATCTTCCTTCTAGTCGGCAACCACGACCTTCCCAATGCCATCGGCAGGGCTACCACCACCGAAATCTTTGATACCCTGGCGGTGAAAAATGTTTATGTCTCCAACCGCCCCCAAATTTATCCCATCCAGACAAATAGCGGCACGGTTCAAATAGTCTCCTTACCCTGGCCGCGGCGCAGTGCTTTATTAACTAGGGAAGAAACTAAGAGCCTTACCTTTGACCAGATAAATCAGAGATTGCAGCAGGCATTGACCAATATCATCGCTGCCAAAATCTCAGAACTTGACCCGGGGCTGCCCACTATACTAGCTGCCCATGTCTGGGTCTCCGGTGCTCAGGTCGGCTCAGAGAGGTCAATGACCATAGGGCAGGAGCATGCCTTGCTGCTAAGCAATGTTGCCAGTCCTGCCTTTGATTATATCGCCCTGGGTCATATTCATAAGCACCAGGTTTTAAGCCAAAGTCCTCCGGTTGTTTACTCCGGTAGCCTGGAGCGACTGGATTTCAGCGAAGAGGAAGATGACAAAGGTTTTTATCTCCTCGAAATTGAGCCAGATAAGGAAGCAGGCAAAAAGCTGGTCTCCTTTGACTTCCACCGGGTAACTGGGCGCCGCTTTCTCACTATTACTGTCAATATCGAGCCACAGGAAGCTGAACCAATATCCACGGTGCTTAAGGCTATCGCTGAGCAGCAAGACAAGATTAAGGATGCTATAGTGCGGCTAAACATCAGCCTGTCGGCGGAGACTGAAGGTCAGCTCAGGGACAATGACATCAGGAATGCCTTGAAACAGGCCCACTACTTTACCATTGCCAAGGAAATTAAGCGGGAGACCCGCCTCAGACTGGGCAAGTGGACAGTCGAAGAAATAAGCCCCCTTGACGCCTTAAAAACCTACCTGCAGTCAAGGAAGGACATAACCCCGGAGCGAGCCAAGCTTTTGCTTGAGTATGGCGAGAGGCTTATACAGGAGCAGAAGGCAGTTTCATAACGCAATCAATATAAAAGGAGGACAGTAATGGTAAGAGTGGTAATAGAGCGTCACCTGAAGGAAGGTAAGAAAGGAGACCTCCTGCCGCTGCTCAGGGAGCTCAGGGTTGCGGCTATGCATCAGTCTGGCTATGTGACCGGCGAGACCTTAGCCAGTGCTGGCGACCCATCTATTATCTCAACGCTAAGCACGTGGCGAAGCCTGGAGGGTTGGAAGGCGTGGGAAAAATCAGAGCAGCGAATTAAGCTATATAAGAAAATTGAGCCACTTTTGGTGGAAAAACCCAAGGTCACTATCTACCAGGTAATGGCTACTGAGGAGAAGTAACAGTTGATGTCAGACCCAGGTTAGTTAGCCCGAGTTGGGCTGAATTATATATCAGCAGCTATAATTGCTTGACTTCTCATTCACCGTAAGATATACTACTCAAGGTTTGAGACCCAAAGGTCTGATACCTGCGGCATATGCTTATTTATGGTCAGCGGGCAGCAGGATAAAGCTAAGCTTGAGAATTTCCCCTTAAAGTCTTAGCTTTAATTGTGCCCAAAAGCAAGATTTTGATGAAGGTTGCTATTAGCGGTAAAGGCGGAGTAGGGAAAACGATATTAGCCTCTCTGCTTGCCAAGACATTTGCCGAGGCTGGCTACTCCGTTTTAGCCATAGATGCTGACCCCAATTCTAACCTAGCTGCCACCCTTGGCTTCCCCCATCCTGAAGAGATAACCCCCATATCTGAGATGAGTGCCCTTATTGAGGAAAGAACCGGGGCACCACCGGGTCAGGCTGGGGGCTTTTTTAAGCTAAATCCCAAGGTTGATGATTTGCCAGAAAAGTACTGGCGGGAATATAATGGCGTCAAGTTAATGGTAATGGGGCGAATTAAGAAGGGCGGCAGCGGTTGCTATTGCCCGGAAAACGCCTTACTACAAGCCCTAATTAGCCATTTGCTCCTGGAAAGGGATGAAGTAGTTATTTTAGATATGGAGGCTGGGGTAGAGCATCTGGGACGAGCCACAGCCAGGGCAGTAGATAAACTGATTGTAGTCGTGGAACCAGGCAGACGAAGTGTTGAAACAGCCTATAGAATTGATAAGCTAGCCAGAGAGATTGGTTTACATAATATTGCAATAGTAGCCAACAAGGTTCGCAGCCAATCTGATAGGAAATTTCTAACTTCCAGCTTGCCAGATTTTAAATTCCTCGGTTTTATCCCCTATGACCAGGCAATAGTTAACGCTGACCTTGCCAATCTTTCCGTTCTTGGGGCTAGTCAGCAGGCTCTTGATGAAGTAAGAAATATCTATCATGCCTTAGTGCCAACTGCGGGCACCGTAGATTAAGAGCCATAAAGTTAAACAAAAGGAGGTTTCTATGGCCTACGATGCGGTAAAGCTGAAGGACTGGCAGATTTCTGAGGCTGCCGAGCAGAACATGCCAACTCCCGATGAGTGGCGGGAAAGACTGGGCTTAGAGACGGATGAAATTATTCCCTACGGCAGACTGTGCAGGCTTGACTTCCTGAGAATCATAGAACGCCTCAGGGATAAGCCGGATGGCAAGTACATTGAAGTTACTGCCATAACCCCGACGCCGCTGGGTGAGGGGAAAACGACAACTACAATGGGTATCCTGGCAGGCATGGGTAAGCGGGGACTGAATGTCGGCGGTTGTATTCGCCAGCCCTCAGGTGGGCCAACAATGAATATTAAAGGGACGGCTGCTGGCGGTGGCAATGCCCTGCTTATTCCCATGACCGAGTTTTCTCTGGGTCTTACCGGCGACATCAATGACATTACCAATGCCCACAACCTAGCCATGGTTGCTCTTACCTCTAGGATGATGCACGAGCGCAACTATAATGATGAGCAACTAGCCAGGCTCACCAGGATGCGCCGCCTGGATATTGACCCCACCAGGGTGGAGATGGGCTGGGTTATGGACTTCTGCGCCCAGAGCCTGCGCAATATTATTATCGGCATGGGCGGTCGGATGGATGGCTATATGATGCAGTCCAAGTTCGCCATCACCGTGAGTTCCGAGCTTATGGCGATGTTAGCCATTGTCAGAGACTTGGCTGACCTGCGGGAAAGAATGGATAAGATTACCGTAGCCTTTGATAAGAAGGGTAACCCCGTGACCACTGGCGACCTGGAAGTGGGCGGGGCTATGACCGCCTGGATGCGCAATACCATTAACCCCACCCTGATGTGCACCGTGGAGTATCAGCCTTGTATGGTGCATGCTGGACCGTTTGCCAATATCGCTGTAGGGCAGTCCTCCATCATCGCCGACCGCGTTGGGCTGAAGCTGTTTGACTATCACGTGACTGAGAGCGGTTTTGGCGCTGACATCGGCTTTGAGAAGTTCTGGAATGTCAAGTGCCGTACAAGTGGTCTCAAGCCGCATGTCTCAGTGCTGACCACCACAATTCGTGCCCTGAAGATGCACGGCGGTGGACCTAAGGTGGTAGCTGGAATACCCTTGCCTGAGTCCTATACGAAAGAGGACCTGAAGCTGCTGGAGAAGGGCATGTCTAACATGTTGCATCACATCAACATCATCAAAACGTCCGGTATCAAGCCGGTGGTATGTATTAACTCCTTCCATACCGATACCAAGGCGGAGATTAACATGGTGAGGAAGGCAGCCGAGGCTGCCGGTGCCCGCTGTGCTGTATCTGAGCACTGGGCTAAGGGTGGTGATGGTGCTCAGGAGCTGGCTGACGCTGTCATAGACGCCTGCAAGGAGAAGAACGATTTCAAATTTCTGTATCCGATGGAAGTGAAACTACGGGAGCGGGTGGATAAGATTGCTAAAGTGGTCTATGGGGCTGATGGCGTTTCCTGGAACCCTGAAGCTGAGGCTAGGGCTAAGATGCTTGAGTCTGACTCCAAATATGATGATTATGCCACCATGATGGTCAAGACTCATCTCTCCCTCACCCATGACCCAGCCATCAAGGGTGTGCCTAAGGGTTGGCTTCTGCCCATCCGCGATGTGCTGATTTTCTCTGGGGCGAAATTTCTCTGTCCCTGCGCCGGTACCATCAGCCTGATGCCGGGGACTTCGTCCGACCCTGCCTTCAGAAGGGTCGATGTTGATGTGAAAACAGGGAAGGTCACCGGACTGTTCTAGCGGAGGATAAGCGTTTGAGTTTTAATATCGCTGTAGCCGGGAAGGGTGGTAGCGGGAAGACGTCTGTTGCCAGCCTCATCATCCGCTACCTGATGAAGAACAGAGCCGGACCAATTCTGGCTGTTGATGCCGACCCCAACGCCAATCTGGGGGAGAGCCTGGGATTTGACATAAAACAAACAGTTGGTTCAATAATTGCCTCTTTTAATGAAGAGAAAATAAAAATTCCTCCCGGGATGACCAAGGAAGCCTATCTGGAATATAAATTAAACGAAGTCATAGTTGAAACTAAGGGGCTTGACCTGGTGACCATGGGTAGGGGAGAGGGTCCGGATTGTTACTGCTATCCCAATCTTATCCTGAGAAAATTTATTGATGCCTTGGCGGAAAACTATGCCTATATGGTTATGGATAATGAGGCGGGGATGGAGCACCTGTCACGGAAGACCACCGAGGACGTTGATGAGCTACTCATCATCTCCGACCACTCGGTGAAGGGCGTTCGTACTGTGGCACGGATAAGGGAGCTGGTCGCTGAACTGAAACTGTCAGTGAAGCGGCAGTCGGTGATAATCAATTTCGTTCCTGCTGGGCTAGACCCTGTCGTCATTGAGGAACTGAACAGATTGGGAATCAGCCCCGTAACTACTATTCCCTTTGATGAAGAAGTATATCAGTATGACCTGAAGCTAAAGCCACTTCTTGACCTGCCTGACAGTTCCAAGGCAGTGAGGGCAGTTAACGATTTGATGGCTAAGCTTCTTAGTGAAAAAACGAAAAGTTTAACTCGCTAAAAGGGGGTGAAAAATGCCGGCACAGATTATTAGTGGCACTGAGATTGCTAAGCAGATTCGTGAGGAGCTAAAACAGGAAATTGCCGAGCTCAAGGAGAAGCATAATCTCGTGCCAGGGCTAGTCACTGTCCTGGTAGGTGAAGACCCGGCGTCCCAGGTCTATGTTGGCCAGAAGGTAAAGACATGTGAGGCGCTGGGTGTCTATTCAGAAAGGTATGACCTGCCAGCTGATACCAGTGAGAAAGAACTGTTCAAGCTAATTGACAAGCTAAACAAAGACCCCAAGATTCATGGCATCCTAGTCCAACTACCCCTACCCAAGCATATCAATGAGACCAGGGTTCTCTATGCTATTGACCCCAAAAAGGATGTTGATGGCTTTCACCCGGTGAACGTGGGCAAACTGATGATTGGAGAGCCAGACTATTTGCCCTGCACCCCCCACGGCATCCAGCAGCTTCTAATCAGGTCTGGGGTCAAGATTGATGGGGCAGAGGTGGTAGTTGTGGGTAGAAGCAACATCGTGGGCAAACCTATTGCCAATATCCTGCTCCAGAAGAAGAAAGGGGCTAATGCTACGGTTACTATATGCCACACCGGAACCAAAGACATAGCTTTTCACACCAGACGGGCTGATATATTGATTGTTGCCGCCGGCAAGCCAAAGGCAATCACCGCTGATATGGTTAAGGAAGGGGTAGTGGTGATTGATGTCGGCGTTAACCGAATGGGCAAAACTGAATCAGGTAAGGACATTTTGTGCGGCGATGTTGATTTTGACGCAGTTAAAGAGAAGGCTAAAGCTATCACCCCGGTTCCTGGCGGGGTGGGACCGATGACCATAACTATGCTGATGCTAAACACAGTAAGGGCGGCAAAATTAGCCGCCGGCTTAGCCTAGGAGGGTAAAGGGATGGAATATAAGATTGAGAAGAAGAAAGCACCGGGCAGGGAGAAGGTGGAGGTGCTGGGGGCAACCTTTGAGGAGGGTAAACCTGAGGGTGAGGATTTGGGCAAGTGGAGACAGAAGCTGGATAGCCGGGAGGAGAGGCTCAAATATCTACAAACCGGCGAGCGATACTGGTATGGCAAAGAGTGGTTTGGCAGTGAGAAGAGGAAGGCTCCAGCTTAAGTAAGGAGGCATGAGAATGGCGTTTGAAATCCCTAAGACGGCGTATAGCGGCAAGATTAGGCAGATAAAGCTGGGCGGCGGTAAGAAGGCGGTAACCGTTGGCGGTGAGACAGGTTACCCATTTTACCTTTTTGAGGGCGAGATGCTGAACCGGCCGCGGATTGCTATGGAGGTGTGGGACATGCCTCCTAAGGAGTGGGCTGAGGCTGCCCTGGAGCCGTTTAAAGGGGTAACCGACGACCCCGCTGTCTGGGCAAAGAAGTGTGTTAACGATTACGGGGCGGAGATGATTTGCCTGCAACTGGTGAGCACTGACCCCAACGGGCTTGACCGGAAGGCAGATGAAGCCGCTGAGGTGGTCAAGAAGGTAGCCGATGCTATTGATGTCCCCTTAATTGTCTGGGGGACGGCTAATCCTGACAAAGATACTGAGGTGCTAAGGAAGGTATGTGAGGTCTGCCAGGGTAAAAGTCTGATTATTGGGCCAGTTGTGGAGGGAGACCACAAGAAGATTGGTGCCGCAGCTATTGGCTACCACCACACGGTGATTTCGTCAACGCCTATAGACATAAACCTGGCAAAACAGCTTAATATTCTGCTGGGCAACCTCGGTGTCCCTGATGAGCTGATTATAATGGACCCGACCGTCAGCAGTATAGGCTATGGTATTGAGTATTGCTACTCAGTAATGGAGAGAATGAGAATGGCAGGGCTAACCCAACAGGATGAAAAGCTACAGTTCCCTCTCATTTGCAACATATCTAAAGAGGTATGGAAGACAAAGGAAGTGCATCTGGCAGATGACGAGCTTAATATGGGGAATGCCAAGAAGCGGGGAGTCTTGCTGGAAGCAATGTCAACGATGGTTCTGATTCTGGCTGGGGGGGACGTGGTAGTTATGAGACATCCCGAGGCAATAAAGCTGGTTCGGGAGATGATAGCTGAACTGACAGCTTCGTAAAATAATTAGATATTGGAAGGGGTGATGTTAGGATGGCAGAAGTAGAGAACAAGAGCATTGATAGCGCCAGTGTTAAGATGATTGAGAAAGCGGCTAGAGATGGGGTGAATACCGCCTTTGATAGAGTTGAGGCGATGAAGCCCTGTCCCATAGGACTGGATGGCAGTTGTTGCAAGAACTGCGGTATGGGACCTTGTCGGGTGCCCCTGCCCAAGGGGAAGAAGGAGACCCCGGAGGATAAGCAGAAGAGACGGGGCATCTGTGGAGCTACTGCCGAGACCATTGCGGCTCGTAATTTTATCCGGATGATAGCCGGTGGGGCAGCCGCCCACTCCGACCATGGTCGGGGGGTGGCTGAGCTCTTCCTGGCGGTAGCCAGGGGAGAGGCTCCAGGCTATCAGATAAAGGATGAGCAGAAGCTGCTGCAGGTAGCTCTGGACTGGGGCATTGAAATCGGCGACCGCAGTAACACCGAAATAGCCATTGATATCGGTGAAATTGCTCTGGCTGAATTCGGCAGGCAGGAGGGCGAACTCCTATTCCTGAGGAGGGCGCCACTAAAGCGTCAGGAGCTATGGCGTAAGCTAGGAGTTGCCCCCCGAGGCATAGATAGAGAGGTTGTGGAGATAATGCACCGAACCCATATGGGGGTCGACCAGGATTATCGCAACCTGCTCAAGCAAGGGACTAGAGCCGCCCTAGCTGATGGCTGGGGTGGCAGTATGATTGCCACCGAGCTTCAGGACATCCTGTTTGGTACCCCGGCACCAGTCTTGGGCAGGGTAAACCTGGGCGTGCTTAAGAGGGACGAGGTAAACCTCATCATTCATGGCCACGAGCCACTGCTTTCTGAGATGATTGTGGCTGTGGCTCGAGAGCCAAAGATGATAGAGCTGGCTAAGTCAAAAGGGGCTAACGGGATAAACCTGGCTGGGATATGCTGCACGGCCAACGAGATATTAATGCGCCATGGGATACCTCTAGCTGGGAATTTCCTGCAACAGGAGCTGGCTCTGGTCACCGGAGCAGTAGAGGCTATGGTAGTGGACGTCCAGTGTATCATGCAGTCGTTGCCCGATATTGCCCAGTGCTATCATACCAAGATTATCACCACTTCACCCAAGGCTAAAATCCCGGGGGCACTCCATATCGAGTTTGATGAGCACAACGCTATTGAGTCAGCCCGGGCTATAGTCAAGACCGCCATTGAGAATTTCCCCAACCGGGGGAGTAACATTGACATCCCTGAGGAGCAAAAAGACCTGGTGGCTGGATTTAGCCATGAAACTATCAACTACCTGCTGGGTGGTCTCTTCAGGGCTTCCTACCGACCGCTAAACGACAATATCATCAATGGCAGGATAAGAGGGGTGGCTGGTGTTGTCGGCTGCAATAACCCCCGGGTTACCCATGATGCCATTCACGTGGCAATGATTAAGGAACTGATAAGGAACGATGTTCTGGTTATTCAAACTGGCTGTAGTGCTATGGCGGCTGCCAAGGCGGGGCTGATGACCCCCGAGGCAGCGGCTGAATATGCCGGTGAGGGGCTGGCTTCGGTCTGCGAAGCAGTTGGTATTCCCCCGGTGTTGCATATTGGTTCCTGTGTGGATAACAGCCGTATCCTGATGGCAGCTACTGCCATGGTAAAGGACGGTGGTCTGGGCGATGACATCAGTGACCTGCCTGTAGCCGGGGCTGCCCCTGAGTGGTACAGTGAGAAGGCAATTTCTATCGGTCAGTACTTTGTTGCTTCTGGAGTATTCACTGTGTTTGGGGTTACCTGGCCTACTCTGGGCAGTGAGGAGGTAACCAAGTTACTGTTCAAGGACTTTGAGGATATCTATGGCGGGATGTGGGCGTTTGAACCTGACCCAATTAAAGCCGCCCAGCTTATGATTGCCCATATTGACAAGAAGCGCAAGGCCCTGGGCATTGACAAGGCTAGAGAGAGGATACTCTACGATATGGCGATGAGACGGGAGCTGGAAGCAGTTTAAGCACACAGCTGAAGACAGAGGAGGGTTTTTAGGCTATGTCTAAGATTATTGCTTCGGCAGCTATTAGAGGGGCTTACAAGATTGTAGACCAGGCGGAGAAGAAGTGGCAGGAGGCGATGGACAGGTGGGGAGCCAATGAACCAGTTGGCTTTCCCAATACTGCCTATTATCTGCCGGTGATCTATGGAATCTTGGGAATCAAAGTGGAAAAGCTGGGTGATATGGAGCCGGTACTGAAAAGGTGTAGAGCCCTGCTCCCACCGTCGGTGAGGGAGACCTGCCCTTTGCCCTACCTGGCGCCAGCCCTTGATGCCGGGATGGCAACCTTCTTTGCTGAGGAGTTACTAGAAGCCATAAGGTACCTGGAGCAGCCTGACTTTTATACCAAGCAGGAAGAGCCAACCGACACCAATATCTGGCTGGGCGCTGCCGATGATGTCATCCTAAGAAAGAGGGGGATTGAGTTTGTTGATGGCACTGCCCCAGGTTTTGCCGCCATCGTTGGTGCTGCCCCGACTAATGAGATAGCAGTGAACATCGCCCGTGAACTTCAGAAGGTCAACCAGTATATCTTTATGTGTGCCGAGTATAACGGGAAGAGGTTCGTGGAGCAGTTGGTGGGGGAGGGGGTGCAGATTGGCTGGCCAACCCGCCTGGTCTCCTTTGGGCCCGATATTACCGCTGCTGTCTTCGCTATGGGCTTTGCTACCAGAGCGGCTATGTCCTTTGGTGGCATTGAGCCTGGTAGTTACCGAAAAATACTTATCTATAACAAAGACCGCATTTTTGCTTTCGTTCTGCCCCTGGGCTACGTTACCGATGAGTGGTATGCCAATGCTGCCGGGGCAGTCAATTGGGGATTCCCCACCATTGCCGATACCCCGATACCCGAGGTTTTGCCTACCGGCATCTGTACCTATGAGCACGTTGTCTCCAACATCCCCCACGATAAGATAGTGTCCAAAGCCATAGAGGTAAGGGGGCTGAAGGTTACCGTGGCTGAGGTGCCGGTTCCGGTAGCCTACGGTCCCGCCTTTGAGGGTGAGAGGGTTCGGGGGGAGGACATCTACCTGGAGTGTGGCGGGGGCAGAACACCGATGGTGGAGTGGGTTACCACCAAGCGCATGGACGAGGTGGAGGATGGGAAGATTGAGGTTATTGGTCCTGAGGTGACCGATGTCCCGCCTAATTCCAAATTACCCCTGGCTATAGCTGTTGAGGTGGCGGGGAGGGAGATGCAGGAGGACTATGAGCCTATTCTGGAAAGGCAAATTCACCACCTGATAAACTATGCTCAGGGGCTAATGCACATCGGGCAGAGGGATATTGCCTGGCTGCGAGTGGCTAAACAGGCGGTGGAGAAAGGCTTCAGGCTGCACCACATTGGCGATATCCTTCATGCTAAGCTACACCAGGATTTTGGTCGGATATTTGATAAAGTTCAGGTGAAACTTTATACCGAGGAGGATAAGGTAAAGAAGGTAGTAGAAAAGGCGAGAGCGGTATATGGGACTCGGGATGCCCGAATTGAAGGCATGACCGACGAAGGTGTTGATATATACTATTCATGCACCCTGTGCCAGTCTTTTGCTCCAGGCCATGTTTGCACCATTAGCCCGGAGAGAACTGGTCTTTGTGGTTCCTATAACTGGATGGACTGCAAAGCCTCTTACGAGATTAACCCCACCGGACCCAATCAACCGGTGGAGAAGGGAGAATGCCTTGATGCCAAGCTCGGGCAGTGGAAGGGGGTAAATGAGTTTGTATACAAGGCCTCCCGCCAGAAGATAGACCATTATAACTTTTACAGTATAGTGTATGACCCCATGACCACCTGCGGCTGCTGTGAGTGCATTGCTGCTGTTCTGCCTCTGTGTAACGGAGTAATGACGGTAAATCGGGAGTATACCGGAGACACCCCCTGCGGAATGAAATTCACCACCTTGGCTGGGACTATTGGTGGTGGCTTGAGCACCCCCGGCTTTGTCGGGCACAGCAAATACAATATCTGCCAGAGGAAATTCGTTGTAGCCGACGGGGGTATAAAAAGAATGGTCTGGATGCCCAAGATGCTGAAGGATGAGATTGCCGAACGACTTAAGGCGAGAGCTGAGGAGATTGGCATCCCCAACCTGCCTGATATGATTGCTGATGAGACAATTGGCATAACTGAGGAGGAGATTCTTCCCTTCCTGCAGGAGAAGGGGCACCCCGCCCTTACTATGGAGCCAATACTGGGTTAGGAAAGGAGTTGTGAAATGCCGCTTACCGGTATACAGATCTTTAAATTACTGCCCAAGACGAACTGTGGTGAATGCGGAGTGCCTACCTGCCTTGCCTTTGCCATGAGCTTAGCCGGAGGTAAGGCAGAACTGAG
>Ga0172362_10004463_pt1 | contig 12123 bp, 10 predicted proteins | sample LakKivs1_kivu2a2_FD_114534 | JGI IMG/M metagenome (GOLD analysis project Ga0172362, IMG submission 114534) | Sediment microbial communities from Lake Kivu, Rwanda - Sediment s1_kivu2a2 | ecosystem: Environmental > Aquatic > Freshwater > Lake > Sediment | place: Rwanda: Western Province, Lake...
CACAATACATATTTCCGAATTTTTTATTATAACCGCTCAATTATGATTCAGACTATTTTGAACTTCAAGGTGACGAAAAATAGGTAAATATGTAGTGTGTCCCCCGTTTTTCAGAAATTTAATTTGGTCATGAGATAGATGACCTTGTCCCGGGAAAAACTGCCGAATTTGGACGCGGCTCTATCGCCAGTAGCCAGAATAGCTCCAGCTTGAAGGAAAACAGCATCATGGATTTTATATTCCAGCGATGGATAGAAAATAGCCGAAGAATTTCCGGACGACAGCTCGACCATAGAATTAACCGCTACTTTCAGATCGCCCTTAAGGAATCTTAGTTCAGCCTTTCCAGCCAGGTAATCCTGAAGCTGGCCAAACCACATCCCCTTTCTCAAGCCAAAATAGGTTTTAGACTGGGAGCTGAATGAAGCTTCATCAAAAAGCCCGTGAAGATATTGCAGGTTAATATAAAACCCAGAAGCTACGGAAAAAGTGTAATCAGCACCGATGACCCACTGCCAGTAAGATTTCTCCATGAGCTGAAAGTCCAGAGAAACAGGAACTGTTTGGCCGCCAATTAAAACATAGGTGCGAAGCCAGGCTGAAACAGATTCTGGCTGGATGCGGGCCAGCTCTGCCCACCAACCGATTGATTCGAGCTCGCCAGACAGGTCAAGACCAAAGACCTGTTTTTTCGGGTACTTGAAATAAACCTGAGACGGACGTTGCTCCAAGGGATCGTTCGTCTCCACTCCCTGAATATAAGGCAGGCTGTAATTCCCAAGGTGATAGCTCAAGCCCAGGTCAATGTTCAATAGCACCGTGGACAAACGCAGTCCGAGATTGGTATTTTTTAGCGCAGTCTTTTCAGTGGCGATGTTGATTTCAGGCTCGGCCAGGGCTGAGTGATTAGCCTTAAGCATTTCAGAAAAGCCAGCCGGCAGGGGCGAGAGCTGACGGTTTACCAGCCAGACCAGTTGAAGCTTAGTGTTTTTGAGTGGATAGAACTCAAAATTAAGAGCCGTCTGTGGACGGCGTTCCAGGTAATAATCGGGATCAAAAGTCAGGAAATTAGCAAAATCGACTGGATTAAGATTGTCAACTACATTCAGCTTGTCAGCCGTCCCCCACTGAATCCGCTGCTTGCCCACGGTCAGATCAAGGTCTCTTAAAAGAAAATGGTTAACTTTGACATAAGCTTCATAAAGAGAAAGCTCAAAAGGTTCGCTCTCATCAGGAGCAGCCAGGACGCCAGCTTCAGGGAAATTTCTATCTGAAAAAAGCGCATCTGGACTGGAAAAGGCATCGAGCCGGAGGCGAGCTGAAACGTTGTCCGAGACGGCGGCATTCAGCAGGATCCGCGATTCAAGCCGCTTGAAGGCAAAATCGCCGCTGTCATGGAAGAAATATGGACCTTCTTGATTCTTAGATGCGTAGATGGAAAGAAACAGCTTGACCATTCCTGAAAAATCGAACCTGGTTTGAGAATAGACGGGAAAGGAAAACAGACCACACGTCACAATTACTACTAAAATAGTAGGAATTAAGCGCCTCTTCTTGCTTTCTGTTCTATTCCTGGAGTCTTCTTTTCTGTGGCTGATATTTCTTATTTCATTATTTTCTCCGTTCTTCATCGCCTCCTCCTTTGTTATTTTCTAAACCCTGCTATTCGCGGAAACATTCCGGATAGCCCGTTTCAATTCTTATTAAAGGATCTGAACTATACGAATCTTCTTTCTAACCTCTTCTACTCTATCTCCACTATCCATTTTGATATGGTAATCGTGTTCCCATTTTAAGCCTGCGTACCAGAATCTTTCCCTGTCTCGGATTCTGCATTTTTTTTCCTCATTCTCACCAACGAGGCATTCTTTCAAACTCCTCTCAACACCATCGCCACCATCATTTACCGGCCAGCGCTTCTCTTCAGGTTTCTTTCAGTGAAAATCTCCCCGCTTAGGTTCAGGTCAACTTTTACGTTTCTTAGCTCCAGCACAGTGCTTGTGCCCGCCTTGACATTTTCCATCACAAATTTAACCGGAATCCAGTATTTGCTAACCTGGCTGCTCTCCTGAGTTTCTACCTTGAATAACTCGCCGGAATCGTCATACAGTTCCAGACGCACAGGAAGATTGGTTTCTTTGTCCACAGTCATCATTATTCTGGAATACGGCTTTTTCGCCTCAGGTTTTCGCTCAAGCTCCAGGACCCAGTTCTTATCGCTCTCCTCTTTAAACTTTGGTCTGTAGAAAGCTGAAAATCCTGAAGTCCCCAAATCTTCATATGAAAAATCAGAACCGACGAAGCTTTCTTTCTTATTATGAGAAGCAATTCGCCTCACCCGCTGAAATTCGGGAAGATAGAGATACATCTGGTCATCAGCCAGAACCAGCAGCCCGAGGTCTTTTATGTCAGCCGGGTTCAAGAACTTCATCAGACGCCAGTCATCTGCGGCCGGATTATTTTTGGTCCAGAGCAGAAGCTCTCTCTTCTTTTCGCTTCCTTTAGCACTCCTTATGACCATAACCATTTCAGCCTGAATGTCTGATGGAGCTTTAGAACCGATAGTCTGTTCTTCAACTTTTTTCAGGATTTCTTTGCCTCTGTCCCGGGAATAAACTTCATGGCTAAAAGTCAAAATCAGCGGCAGGGCCACGGCCACCGAAATAATATCCCGTAGTCTTACTGATTCTTTCATTTTCATCCTCCTCTGTATCATTCATACCTTCATCCGTTTATTAATCTTTATTAATGACTATCAATCACATTTAAAATTTATCTTACTAACCTTCAAAAATGAAAACTCGTTTAATTAATCTCTAAACTTTTTAGATTTCTTTATATTTGTCTACGCCTGTCTTAAATCCTTTCCTCATCTTATTTTCACTTTCAAGAGCAGTGCCGGCAGGATGGTCAGCGCGGAAAAAGCGGCCAGAAACATTGACCCGACCATGATTCCGCCAAATGTTCGAAGCGGGCTCATTGATGCCAGAAGAAGGACAGCAAAGCCGAGCATAACGGCCAGTGAATTGGCAACAATAGCGCTGCCTTTTTCCCGGAAAGCGAGCTCAATAGCTTCTGCTCTTATCAATCCCTGTCTCAGCCCCCTTGTCACGCCGTGGACAAAATGAATCGAATAATCAATGCCGACACCGATCGAAACTGAAGCCACCATCATGGTTACGTAATCAAGCTCGACTCCGGCCAGCCCAAAAAATCCATAGACAACTCCAAGTGTAAATCCTATGGGGGTGATAGAAACCAGCCCCAGGACTAAGGATCTTCTCAATAACAGCATGATGAGAAAAGTCAGAACCAGAGCCAGACCAAACGATTGAACCTGAGAAACAAACAGAAAATGGTCGAGCTGGGTCAAAGCCGGCGGCAGTCCGCTCTGGTCAATCAGAGAAAAAGTGATGGCCTCATTCTGGCTAACGCTAACTCCAGGCAAATCCTTAACCAGAGGCTCCGGCAGCACGACCAGCCCATCAGCCAGCTCAAAAAGGAGTCCGTTCAAACGGCGCTTGAAATTCTCATTGCCTCGTGCTTTTCCCGGAATTAACGCTTCGACTCTCTGATAAGCACGCTCAACTGCTGCTTTTTCCCGAGCCTCTTTTAACCTGAGAAGCAGGGTCGAAACCACTTGCTCAGCCAGCTCTTGATCATAAAGCCGGCTCGGGACAGTTGTGGTCAGAACGTCCAGAAAAACCGGGTCGCTGGCATTACCTGACTCCACAGTCTTTGATAACTTTGCTACGAGCTCTTTTCGTCCTGCGCTCGAGATTTCAAAGTCAAACGATGGAGAATTGATGTAATTTTCAATCTCCACGCGCCATGCAGAAACAACCTCCGAAGAGCTTGCCTCTGGCCAGTCATTTACGACTTCTGTCAGAGCCTTTTCCGCCGCCTGCCGGTCGAAGTCTGACCCCGGAGCATATCTCTCAAGAAGCCAGCCAATCTCATCCAGAAGATAAGTCATCTCTCGCTTTTTCAATTCTTTGACAAGATTTTCCGGGAGGCCACTGAGTCTTAACTGTCTGAAGGGCGCTGACATCTCCTTAGCCAGAAAAGCCTGGATAGCCTTTCTCAATTGCCAGTGAAATTCTGTTCGAGCAGAAGAGGTCCGGGACAAGACCAGACCTTCTGTGAAATCATCTGTTATCAGTTGCCTGAGCTCATCGCGGCCTTCAAGGAAAAACCACAGATTTGCCACCTGGCCGTCCGTATCAGGGAGTGTGAACCGGTCATTCATCTTTTCATTCAGTTCTTCGACCAGCTCGGCTGCAGAAAGCGGCAATCCGCACTGGGGCAACGAAGTCATAAAATTCTCCGCTCGCCGGAGCACCCGCAGCGCTCCCGCTGACCTCAGGTTTTCAGTCTTAAAGTAGATGTTCAGGGGCGCTGCCCCATCAAAATTTTCTTTGACCACCTTTTCAGCCAGACGCGGCTCGCTTCGGGGAGGAAAATAAGAAATAAAATTGACTTCCCTTTTGATCCGGGGAATCCAGATAACCATAAAGACAAAAACCAGCAGCCCGACCAAAATGATTATTCTTGAATTGCGGATTATCTGATTCGACAGCCACTGGAAAATCCCGGGGTTAACCAGTGAAATCGTCTTCTCCGACCGGACCGCCTGTCTTTCCGGGAAAAGATAAAAAGAAGCTGGAATTAGAGTTAACGCCAATATCATGGCTAAAATAACCCCAACACCAGCGAAAATTCCAAAATTACTGATCGGTCCCAGCCTGGCTGTAATGAAGGAAGCAAAACCAACCATGGTCGTCACCGCGGCCATGAAAACAGGCAAAGCCACGCGTTTCGTGCTGGCGTTTATCCAATCAGCTTTAGCACCGGTGCCGGTTCTATTCTGTTCGAGTGAGTTCACCGTATGAATGCCATAAGCTGAGCCCAGCCCAACGAGCAAAACCGGAAGTGCCGGAGTGGCCAGGTTCATGGGCGCTCTGAACATGGCCATCAGGCCAAACACCCAGATCGTTGAAAGCCAGACCACCAGGGAGGGCAGGAAAACTGCTCTCAACTTCCTGAAGCTAAAATAAAGAACCAGAAGAATGGTCAAAATTATGACCGGGACGAGAATACTCAGGTCTCTCTTGAGATACTTGTCAGCAAAATAGGTGAAACTCGGTTCTCCAGCATAATGAAACTCAACTTTATCTCCGAGATACTTCTCAACAGCCGGCCGGATTACCTGGCCAAAGGCGACTCCGCTATCCGCGCCTTCTCTGAGATAGACAGCTGCGCCCAGCCAGGCGCCGTCGGGCGAGATAAAAGTGTTAAGATAGGCTTCCTTTCCCAGGGCTTGGAATTTCTTAACCTCAAGCTCTTCCTCAGATTGCGGTATCTCTTCCAGAAAATCAGATACGCTCAAGCATTCATCAGTTTTCTGGATATCAGGGGCTGAGATGATTGAGCTCACATAGAAAATCTCTTTTTTGGTTCTAAGCTTTTCTGTAATCTCCTTTAAACCTTCCAGAATCTCCTGTCGGAAAGTCTCTCCCTTCTTGGCTTTGAGAGTGACCAGAACCATTTCCGTAGAGCCAAATTTCTCGCCAGTATCTACCAGAAGTTTGACCACCGGATCGTCCTGCGGCAGCCACGAGGTCATTTTGTTCTGGTAATAAAGGTATTTGAACTGACTGATGAAAAGGATGGTCAGAATGACGATGAGGGCAATGGCCATCCAGCTATATCTGATTAGATTGAACCATATCTTTTTCATCATTCTGTTCTCGTAACCGGGCTCTCTTTCAAACGCCGACCGGGCATGCCCTTAGCAATTTCCAGGGCATAATTACGACTGTGCATTGACACCCTGAAAATACTGTTTCAAAAGAAGCTGACCGATTTTATTCAACGATAACTTCCTCTTCTTTATCGTCCAGTAAGAATAAGCCGTGTAGATTACACCGAGAAAATGAATAGCGCCCATGTTTGAATCCAGGTCGGACCTTAATTTTCCTTGTTCCTTGCCTTTCTGAATTATCTTTTTAACGAAATCGATCATTTCGGCGGTGAGCTTTTCCAGTTTACCTAAAAGTTCTTCGTCGCCAACCTGGATTTCATCAGAAAATATGACCCTGAAAATCCCGGGATACTGCTCCAGAAAGTTCAGAAAAAGATAGAGAAGCCTCTTAAGAGCCGCCATCACATCAGTAAGATTTTTTTCAACCTCTTCGAAATGCCTTCGAGCTTCCTCAAGGGTGTTATCGAGAATGAAAGCAATCAGATCTTTCTTCGATTTAAAATGCCTGTAGAGAGCCGATTCCACAAAGCCAACTTCTTTGGATAACCTGGCCACAGTCAGACCTTTTACTCCGCTCCGGTCAATTATTTTCAGAGCAGAAGTAATTATCTTTGCCTTGCGGTTTTCCTCAGCCTGAAAAAATATCGAGCGTTTCATTGTCCGCCTGTAAGTGAATATTCACTCACATATTAGCAAAAATACAGCTTATGTCAAGAGGCTTGATTTGTCTTTAAAGCGATAAGAAGGATAGCAGGTCTGTTTCACCTTTGGGAAGTGGCTTATGACATGAACAGCCCTTCCGAGGGGTGATGGGCGCCCCCCGGAAGAACCGGCCCAAAAAGGGCGGAGGTAAGAGGCCCGCGCCTTGGCTTGCAACGGGCCTCGAATACGGGATCCTGGCGATCCTGCTTCCTTGCCTTAAATGTTGCATTTTCCGTGCCAGAACGGCTTGTGGCCAAAGGAAGCTTACCAAGGCATCAACCCTCATCGTCTGATAACTTATTGGAATAAAATTAATTAAGTGCTGTCCGGTCCGGCTCAGGGGCTTCGCCCGGAAGGCCAAAGAAAACACGTTAGCCCGCTCTTTCTGTGGCTGATTAACAAATTATGGCAAAGTAAAAGGTCGATAATTGTCTCCTTCTTCCTGACAACTTGAGGCAGGCCCCAAAAAATCAAAGTTTTATAACAAACTCAAGCTTTAGAGGCTGATTCTGAACTCGATTATATCTCCGGCCTGAAGTTTTATAGCTGAACTTAATTTAATTCTTATTCTTTCTCCGCTCTTCTGCCATTGAACTTTGTAATTTTTCTCGCCCGATGAACAGTCAATACTTCTTATTTTCTTGTTTGAAACACTCCGTGGCAATACGCAACGGAATTCTTTAATCTCAAGACTCCCCTGGTCAACCGCGAAGGCAGCAGAAAATTCATTTTGTGACTCCACTTTTTGCCGATATACTCCCCAGCTCGGTCCAAGACTCCAGAAGGCTTGAAAGTCTTCCGGTCTGATGGCTGGCGCAAAACCGATTCGACCTTCAGGCACAGAGTAGCTGAAGCCAGAAAGCGCCAGCAGTAATCCCCACGATGACATCGCCCGGGCATAGTGATGGCCGCATTCCACTTCATCCCAGGGGTTACGGCGCCGGCCATCGTAGCGCTCGCGAACCGCTTTGACTATGGTCAGCCCTTCCTTAATCATACCTTCATAAATCAGGTGGCTGGCCACGTGGTATTCGATGCCGGTCCAGACTTCGTCCGAATACGGAAATGGCAGCGGCGGCCTTCCGCCGCGCGGCCAGGTGCAGAGCAGCAGCCCTTTTTCGTCGGCCAGAGCATAGGTTCTCTGGACATTGGCGAAATCGTAGAAATTTTCCCTGAAGTTGTAGCGGTAGATTGATTCCAGGGCTTTTTTGATTTTGCCTTCATCCAGAAAACGCCCGATACCTGCCACCATCGCCAGCCACTGACCGAGAAGCTGGTCGGAAAGGCATCCCTCTCCATACTGGTATTTTTTCTGAAGGGCCTGGTCGTATTTCTGAATGAAGAACTCGCCGTTCCAGAGCAGCGTCTGGTAATTTTTCAGGCCCTTACGAAAAATCTCGCGATATTGGGCCGCGGTTTTTCTGTCGCCGACCGCTTCGGCCATCCTGGCTCCGGCTTCCAGCGCGCCAAGATAGAAGCCGCTCAACATGCTGTTCGGTCCGAAAAATTCTATGTCGTAAGTGTTGTGCTGTTCCCCTTCCAGCAAGCCGTCGCGGTCTTTGTCCCAGCTTACCCAGGCGTATTCCAGAGCTTTTTTAGCCTGCGGCCAGTATTTTTTAAGGAAATTGAGATCACCGCAGATCTGCCAGTCGCGATAAAGGCAGATGATTCTTCCGAGCTGACCGTCAGCGGCTGGCTTGAAATTCCAGTAGGCTTTTCCGCGCGGCAAACTGGTGCGGAAAACCATCTCGCCGTTTTCTTTGACATTGTAAAAGAAGTCAGTCTCCCTGACAGTGCGTTCAAGCTGCGGAAAAAGAAAAGCCAGACTCTGGGCATAATTCCAGACATGCGAACAGTTGAGAGGGCAGCAACCAGAACGATCGCTGCAGCCCTCGAAGGCAAACAACCAGCCGTCATCAAGCCAGAGACAGGTGGGGGTGCGGATGGTGGCTGCCTGGCTGGAAACAGCCTGGAGTACATAATCAGGCAGCGTGGAGGAAAAAAAAGCCTGGTGGAAGGCCCTCGTTTCTTGCTCAAGGCTTTCAAGATTCTTAAAAAGGTACTCTGCCACTTCCCAGGCATTTTTGAATTTCTTGCTGTAAAAAGGATGGAAAAGCTGGCCTCGCTGTTCGCGAACCACATCAAAGTAATTGATAAAATTCGGGTAATGCCAGCTGATGACAAATGGTAGAACCACTTCACCTCCGGCTGGTACGACCGCCTTGAGTCCAAGTGTGCCGACATCAGTTCGGCCTTCGGGCGAAGGGCTCTCTTCATCCAGGTTGCTGAGCTGGCCGTCGCCTGAAAAATCATCCCAGAATATCTGGAGGTCATCCCACCATTCTCCCCGCACCCAGTGGGAAACATAGGTCAGGTCAGGCCAGGCGGTGGTTAGGGCAAGCGTACCATATGCCGGTGAGTCAGGCTGAACCTTCTTCGAACAAAAATACAGGCCAGAGACGGGCCCTTTTATTACCCGATTCACGTTGGAGCCAAAGAACTGATGAAAGAGTGATTCAAACTCGCCCTCCCCATCATATCCAACAGGATTGGCCACAGAGCCAGCGAGAGTGATTTTGATTTCTTTATCCGTCAAATTTCTAACGTGATATTTCAGGACAGCTACAGGCAGTCCGGATTCTTCTGGCTGCCCGGGGATAAAGGGATTGAAGGCCTCGAGAGTCACTTTTACCGGAAGCTCGGGGTCAGTTAGTTCAACTTCTGCCAGCGGATATTCACCTCGGAAAACTGCCTGCCGGAAACGTGGCAGACCCGGCACATCAGGACGGCGGTAGCCAAAGCCCGAGGTATAAGGAGGCGGCAAAGGGCCCTCGAGAACGCGGCTGACTTTTTTCTGGGGCGTTTCCACATAGATGGCGAAGAAAGTAAAAGGAAAATTGATACCTTTGCCCGGGCGGTTGAATATTTCCCAGTCGCGGAGATTGCCGCGGCCGCCGAGCGAGATGGTGCCGGTGCCGATGCCCCCGAGCGGAAAAGCTATTTCTTTGAGCTGCTCGTCTTTGTACGATGCCGGACGTCCAAATCTGAAAAGTTTATGATCGGAATAGGAAATCTTAATGCCTTCCCCTGTTGTGCGTCCTGCTTGCACATTTTCTGCTTTATCAGCAGCTTCGAGAACCGCATTTGCAACAGGCAAATAAATCAGAAGGCTCGCAATGACGATAAAAAGAATTTTTTTCTTTTCTTTGAAGACTTTTATTCTCATAAACCACCCCACTGGTTAGATTCAGAGCTTCTCAAAAATAACTCAGAAAGTCGAAATTAGTCAAACAAGACTGCCAGGTGTGCCCGAAATGTGGCTTGACAATCTACGCCAGCCGAACTCTAATAGGCTCATAAATCAAGGAGGGGAAAATGAAAAACATAGTTTTGGTCTTCTCAATCATCCTGGTGCTCTGTTTTATGGTAAGTTGCCAGAATAAGGCCGAGAAAGCAGAGCTTGAGAAATTCAGGCTTAAGGCGCAAATCGAAGAACAGAATATGGCACTTTGCCGCAAGCTGGTTGAAGAATTGAACAAAGGAAACATTGATTTTGTAAGAGAAATTAACGCTCCTGATTATGCCTTTTACTTTCCATCGTCAAATCCCGTGACCATGAACACCGACGAGGTTATAACCATGATAAAAACAAATTTGGCCAGTGCCCCGGACGCCAACTGGAGTGTTGAAGAGCAAGCTGCTTCGGGCGATGTCGTATTTACAAGAATTATTGTCAGAGGCACTCACACTGCAGAATATCAGGGCTTGCCCGCAACTGGGAACAAGTTTGAGTTAAGCGTGCTTAACTGGAGTCGGTGGAAGGATGAAAAGATAATCGAGGAAAGAGAAGAGGCTGACATGCTTGGTTATATGCAGCAGATCGGCATGGAGGTCAGGCCCAAACAACCAGAGAAAAAATAGCCTCTCGCGGATAGACATATTTAATAACGCAGTCCACGTTTCTGATAAAAATTGCCACAATCACGACACCCGATTCCTTTCTACTGCCTGATGATTCTGTCATTTCTAAACAATCATTCTGGTTCAGCAGGACATCCTTGAAATTAAGATCCGAAGTCAGATAAAAAAACTGATTAAGATTTATCCCTTGACAATATCGCCATCCCCGGAGATGATAGATTCAATTCAGTGGCGCGATCTAAATAAAAGGGAGAACTAAATGAAAAGAATCCTGGTTGCTTTTTTCCTCGGACTTTTTCCCTTCTATTTATCTGTGTTCGTCTTAGAAACCGTGGCGGCTATCACCCCGGGTTACGCGGCCATTACTGTTAGCGTTATCGTGATGATAGCCTACTACTTTATATGCCAGTTCCTTCTGTCGCGTGGTCGTCCCGAGGCGCTTTTTAAGGACTGGCCTATCATGTTGGCGCTGGGGGCTGCAGGTTTGGTGATTACCATCGTCGAGGCTTCTAATAAGAGTCTGGAAGGGTTCCTGAGCTGGGTTCTCGGCTTTATTATTATCTGCTCTGCGGGCATATTATGCGGCGCGTTTGTGGCTTCTCGGCAGGCACGAAGAAAAGGGGAATCGAAAGCATCATAGCCTCCATCTCCCGGCTTCTTTTTTCCTCCGGGCGCTGGCCTGGCTGTAGATGATCAATGCTCAGATTAAATTCTCCAGGGGAAGTAACTACGATTTTTTTCTGGCGATGACGAGTGTAATTAAGCCCAGTATTCCAATACCGATTGCCGGGCCAATTGTGTTTTGTGATAAGAATGTCCATACGGCAAACGCTATACAGAGTAGTCCAATAATAAGTCGATCTCTCCTCATTTCAGACCTCCCATTATTCGCACTCTTTATGTCTAACTGAGATATTGTCTCATCATTCACTCTGTCTCTTCGAATATTCTGAGAGTGTTGCGGCCCCACCCTCATTTCATCACTTTGCTCCATCTCTCTGGATGAAACGCGAAAGTTTCTTCTCCATATCACTGAAATGGGTCCCCTTCCAGAACATGCGGCCACAACCGGGGCAGAGGGCAAAGGCGTGGGCTCGTTCATAGACGAAAGGAGGAACCAGGTTACGGGCCTTTTGTTTGGGCAGAATTTTCAGTTTTGAGTTGCATTCAATGCAGCGTGAATGCGGGTTAACTTTTTTCCAGAGTTCAAAATGGCTCAGCACCTGTTCAACCTGGTTCTCCCAGCGCTCGCTTTCGATGAGGAGGGACTTAAGCCTCTTTGCCTTCCGGATTAGTTCGTGGTCTCTGGTGAGAATCACCCGGTTTTCTTTTCGAGCCAGCTCCACCAGCTTCATATCTTCAATTTTTGGATAGTAGCTGACGTTAAACCCGAGCACCCGCAACCAGCGGGCTAATTTCCCGACCATGCAGTCGGCAATGAATTTCATCTGCTACCCCGAGATTTTTTCCTTGACCTTAATAAACAATCCGGCACTGATGTTCAAGTGGCTTGACCCTGACATCTATTTAATACTGATTTGATGCTTAAAATGCAAATCTTTGCCGTTTAAGACATAATCCTGATGGCTATTATGATTCCAAATAATGCGAGAAGCTAACCATAAATTTGAGGAAGACAGGTTGATAAAGCAGCGGGCGACCAAAACAATTTTTCTTGAAGTACTCTTTTGGCAAAATGCCCCGTGTAAAAAATTAGGAAATATGTAGTGTGTCCC
>Ga0172362_10004466_pt1 | contig 12121 bp, 10 predicted proteins | sample LakKivs1_kivu2a2_FD_114534 | JGI IMG/M metagenome (GOLD analysis project Ga0172362, IMG submission 114534) | Sediment microbial communities from Lake Kivu, Rwanda - Sediment s1_kivu2a2 | ecosystem: Environmental > Aquatic > Freshwater > Lake > Sediment | place: Rwanda: Western Province, Lake...
GGGGTTCCAGCTGGAAAGATTCCAGTCAACATGGCTTTCGTTCAGGACCGAGAATTAGAAATCATTGGAACCATCATGTATACCGCGGTAGACTATAATGCAACCATTCAATACATGTCGGACGGCCGGATGAAAATCGAAGGCTTGATTACCCATCACTACACTCTCGATCAAGTCTATGAGGCATTTGAAACAGCGCTGAACCCATCGAAAGGATCATTGAAAGTTTTGATTGATGTGAGCGAATAACTTTTGATATAAGAAAGTATTGCTAAATTGATTTTGTAAATCATCCTCTGACGCGGGTTTCGATCCGAGTTTTTTGTTTTTGAGCAACAAACACTTTTTTTATTTCCTCTTCTCGGGTGGAAGCAGGGTATTTCTTAATACGACCTAAAATTTTATTGTTTTTCAGCTATTGAATCGTTTCAACATTCTATTTTTTTCTAATAATTATTGACAGTCTATCATATATTTGTTTAAAATATATTTGTCAAAACGATTCGACAGGTGAAACAATGACAACTATACGAGATGTTGCTCGATTGGCTGGGGTTGCTCCTTCCACGGCTTCGATCGCCTTAAATAATAAGAAAAGAGTGAGCGCTAAAACTCGTCAGAAAGTTTTGCGAGCTGCTCAAGTGCTCGGATATATTCCCAATAGTTTAGCCAAAAGTTTAACTGCCAAAAAAACTGGAATAATCGGGATTTTAATGGCGGAAATTGTCAATCCCTATCATGCCACGCTTACCCACTATATCAAAAAAGAACTCCGCAAAAAGGGCTATCGCATGAATCTCGGCATCACTGAAGGCGATGCCGGTCTTGAAGAGGAAGTTCTCAAGGATTTTATTTCTCAGAAAGTTGACGGGGTGTTGATTCACACCGCAGATATCGTTAATTTTAACCTCTCCACCTTTTATGAGCTGATTAAACGAAAAATCCCAACGGTATTGGTCGGGGGAAGAATCGAAGGCGTATCGCTACCAGTGGTAGATGTCGGCTTAGATAAGGGAAGCTACGATCTGACCCAATACTTAATAGGCCGCGGTTATAAACGGTTTCTCTTTCTCTCGGGAATGAAGACGGCAACTACCTTTAAACGAAGGATCGATGGGTTCCAGAAAGCGATGATGGAAATTGGTTACCCAGTTTGGGAATCTGATATCGTTGAAACCCATCCTGACATTGAAGGCGGTTATGAAAACACCCTTAAAATTATTATAAACAATCGAAATCTTTATGATGTTATTCTCTGTGTCAATGACTATATGGCTTTTGGAGTTTTAAAAGCACTGAGGGAATTAAAAATCAAGGTTCCCGATGAAATCGGTGTTGCCGGGTTCGATGATATATCGTTTGCTCCCGTTGCTGGAGTTCCATTTACGACGGTTCATATTCCTATTGAAGAATTAGCGGTAAGAAGCGTCAATATGTTATCCCGCCAAATTACCCCGGTTCAGGGATCACAACCAAACGATAGCTGGCATGAAATGGTCAATACTGAAATCGTGGTTCGACAATCGACAAGGTGATGATAGACCGCAATGTTGCTTGGCAGTACCATCTGAGGAATGAAATCTCAGGGGAGCAAATTATAATTTGCGTCCCTACACTCATAATGATATTTGTAAGGCTTTGATTTATCAAACTCGAAACCGATTTTACAGGACAGACCGCCATGCTGCTCGCAGCACCATGAGAGGATGGAAATCCTTTCCCCCACTTTAGAAAAGGGGGGTCAGGAGGGATTTGAAAAATTCGGTAAAAGGTAAAATGTGAAATGTAAAAAGCGTAAGGATGGGAAAAAATAAAAGACGAAAAGCTCGAATCCCTCTCGATCTCCCTTTATCCAAAGGGAGAAGTTCAGGAAATGTTGAAGATCAATATGTTGTAAACTATTACCTTTTACATTTCATAGTATTTTCATAAAAAGATACATTCTAAAAACGATATATTGCACTTTTGAGACGGGTGGAAAGGTATTTTCACTTAAAAACTCAATTTGTCTTTATAAGGGGGATTGGAAGATATGACCCATAAGGAAAGAATGTTGGCAGCTTTATACTGTCAGCCAGTAGATAGAATACCTCACGGTGAACAAATGCTGCACGACGTGTTGATTCAAAAGATTCTGAAAGTCAAGATGCCAAATGCTGAAGAAAATGCTTTAGTCAGATGGATGACTGAGGAACTTAGCGACTATCAGTTTGACTGTCATAAAAAAGCCCGCGAATTTTTAGGATTTGACTTTATTCATGTTTTTCCAAGGGAGCCATGGGTCAAAATAGACGAATCGAAAGAAGGTTATCCGATATATCGAGATGTTTGGGGTATGGAAGCCATTTCCACCCCATTTACCTATGAAGTTTTAAAAAAGCCGATTGAGAAGCCGGAAGACATGAAGACCTATGAATTCCCGACTGTCGATCATTTTAAATATGATAATCTTCACAAATGGGTCAATTACTCCGATTTTTTTGTCGTCGTCCAAATTGAAACCGGGTTTTTTAAGATCAACCAGTTCATGGGTTTTGATAATTATATGTTTTATCTTTATGAACACCGGAATGAATTGCTCGATTTTACTGCTCGCTTTTTTGACCATGTATACAACCTGGCAAAGCGAGTCATACAGGAGGGGGCTGATTGCGTTTGGCTCTCCAATGATTTTGCATATAATACTGGCCCATTTATCTCTCCCAAAGATCTCTGGGAATTGGATTTTTCTTTCATGAAAGATGTGGTCAGAAAAATCCACGACTTGGGGAAGCCAGTGGTTCTCCACGGTTGCGGAAATCAGAATTCCACCCTGGACATGCTGCTTAATTGTGAAATTGATGGCCTCCATTCGCTTCAACCGACGGCAGGGAACGATATTTACCAGATTAAGGAAAAATGCGGTAACCGGCTGTGCCTCATCGGGAATATTGATATCAGTGAGCTCCTACCCTTTGGTTCACCCTATGATGTCGACCAGGCGGTGAAAAATCTGGTGGAGAAAGTCGGGAAGAAAAATGGTCTGGTGGTAGCCACTTGCAATCTGCTCGATATGGATATTCCGGTAGAAAACGCTATTACCATGCATTTTGCGGTAGATAAATACAGTGCAATGTTTTTATAGAAACCAATCACGGTAATTCTTTTTAGTTAATCTGCGACGTGAGACAAGAGAAATGATCATCACGCCCTTAGAAAATGAGGGCTCAGGATGAAAACGTTTTTCTGTTGCAGTTTATTTTCATAATTTTTATTCAAGGGAGGTGGTAGAGGTATTGATATAAGGAATGAAAGGTCGGATTGTTATCATTGTGAGGCACTATCGACATTTGGTAGGTTTTATATTCAGGAGGAGGATAATTCATGAAATTAAACCGATTGATCATATTGGCTGTTCTTCTCATCACACTTTTTGCGAGTTCGATTGTACTGGGAAAAACTCAGATCACCATCTGGTGTCTGTCATTTGATCCACACGTGAACGGTTATACTGCTGTCACCAAGGCATTTATGGAACAGAACCCCGATATAGAAGTCAACCTTGAACCTCAGCCCGGCCAGGCTGAATTAGGCGCAAAGATGAGAGCGGCACTGGCGGCGGGGAATGGAGCTGAACTCTTTTCGGGAGTTGGACCACAAATCCTGGAGTGGGCTGTTCCCGGGTCAATTCAACCCCTGACCCCCGATGTATTTCCTTCGGTTGACTGGGTCAAGCAAAATCTGTCACCGGAATATTATTTACAATGCAACCTGAACGATCAAATCTGGGCGGTTGGAATTCCCGATCCTCCCGGAGATACCGGTATTCTGGTAAATGTTGATCATCTGAAAGAAGCCGGTTTGGCAGTCGAAAAAGCCTTTGCCGATACTGACCAGTTGATCGATTACGCGAAGAAACTGGCACAGTATGACGATAGTGGTAACCTGGTTCGAGCCGGTTTAAGCTTCCAGGAGAGTAATGATCCCACCTATTTCCTGAGCTATATCGCCGATCAGGGTGGAAAATTCTGGGACAACGATAAGCAAGTATTTACCTTTAAAACCCCGGAAGCGAAAAACGCTCTCCAGTTTTTCTATGACATTTTCTTTACCCACAAGGTGGATAGCACCACCATGCCCACCACCATGGATGCCCTGGTTCAGAATTTAGCCTCCATGGCCTTCATGTGGCCGGAATTTCTTCCCTTCTCCAAAATCACCTATCCAGATATGAATTTTGATTTCATCATGAAACCAGCCTTTGTGAAAGGGAAGAAGCCGTTATTCAGCCATACCGATACCTGGGACTTGCTGATGCCCTCCTATGTAGCCGGTGAGAAGAAAGCCGCTGCAGTCAAATACCTGCAATACTTAGCCAGTGCTGAAGGACAATTGGTTTTCCTTGAGGAAAATCCAGGACTACCGATTCCGCGTTCTCTCTGGGAAAGCGACTACTTTAAAACTGGGAAAGGCGCCTATCTCGAGCCAGTTATCGGAGCGATGAAAGAAGGCAATTTCCGGTATTGGGGTCCGTTCCCGGAACAGGATACCCTGCTCTATAACATCTGGTGGCCAAGCATCGATGCCATGATTCATGGTCAATTAACCGTCGATCAGGCTCTCGAACAGATGGAAACCAATTCCAACCAACAGGTCGCCACTATGAAGACCAAGTATCCCAATGTTCCAAACACGATTATCTATTGGGATGGGTTACCTGAAGATTTAACCATTAAGTAAGATTGATTCACTTGTGAGCCGTGAGGTGGGAATATGATATTATTGCTCCTCACGGCTCACAATAAACGTTTTTTTAGTTTTTATGCATGAAGGAGGTTTTTGATAATGCGACTTGGATTTGCCACACGCTATTTTCCCTGGTTGGTTTTAATCCCAGCATTATTTTGGTTTATTTTGTTTGTGGCTTATCCTTTTGGCTATTCAGTGGTGAGCAGCTTTTTTCTCTGGTTTGTTCAAAATCCAGCTTCAAGCAAATTTGTAGGATTAAAAAATTATTTTGATATTTTTAAAGATCCACGTTTTATTACTGCTTTACGGAACACCATGCTTTATGCCCTGCTTAAAACCGGAATGGTGGTTTTTATCGGAGTTTTGTTGGCAAAAGTTCTTTTTGCTATCAAGTATGGTGGCCGAGGTTATATGTTTTCCATTTTTTTACCTTCGCTCTGTTCGGCAGTAGCAATTGGTTTGTTTTTTACCTACCTCTATCAACCTCAATTTGGATTATTTAATGTATTGCTTAGTAAAATTGGAATATCCAAACAGGGATTTCTCAACAGCCCCCAGCAGGCGATTTATTGTGTTATTTTTACTGAAATCTGGCAGGCTTTAGGCTTTTCGACCCTGATTTTTTTAACCGGATTAAATACCATCCCTGATGTTTTTTATGAGGCAGCTCAAATTGACGGAGCCAGTCCATTTTTAATTTTCTGGAAGATTATTTTTCCTTTAGCCAGACGGGTGTTCCTCTTTATTACCGCCATTACTGCTATTTCGGCTTTTCAGGCTTTCGACCTGGTTTTTGTTATGACTTTATCCGGCGGTGGGACTGGAGGTTCATCGGGGGGTCCAGGGTACAGTAGTTATACCATGGCTCTTCAAGTGTATAACGATGGGATGATTCGTTCCCAAACCGGTATTGCCTCGGCGGTTGCCATCATTCTGTTCATCATTATTGGAGTACTAACCCTTTTACAACTCAAAATTCTTAAACCGGAATGGGAATATTAGGCGGGGGGATTGAGATGTCTTCAAAAAGAAAAAATGAAATCCGTGAACAAACCAAATCTCACATAATTGCCATCATTGTATCGATAATCATGATCATCCCTTTTATCTGGATGATCCTTTCCTCTTTTAAACCGGGAACAGAAATCGTGAAGATGCCGCCCACTTTTTTTCCGCATACTTTCACCTTGAAAAATTATCAAACCTTATTTCAAAGACTTCCATTTGAAAGATATTTTTTGAATAGCATTATTGTTTCGGTCGGAATTACTATAATATCCATGTTTTCCAGTTCCATGCTCGGGTATGTGTTCGCCAAATTTAACTTTAAATACAAAAACTTCTTCTTTTTCCTCTTAATGAGTGGTTTTATGATTCCCTTTGCGACCCTGGTCATTCCCATGTATCTTCTCGTCGCAAAAATTGGTTTAACCAATAGTTATATAGGGCTTATTTTACCCTTTTGCCTCAGTCCTTTTGGTATGTTTTTAATGAAGCAATTCATGGAAGATATTCCCAATGACTACATGGAAGCGGCTCGATTGGATGGTGCGTCTGAATTCTGGATTTATGGTCGAATCATATTACCCCTCACCAGCGCTGCCCTGGGAGGGGTTGCCATCTATAACTTTTTAATGACCTGGAATCAGCTCTGGTGGCCACTTATGGTAACCTCGCAACCGTTGATGCGGACTTTGCCTCTGGGGGTTGCCGCATTGGCTCAACAACAGGGGAAAAGATATGACTTATTGATTACCGGGGCTTCGGTTTCAGTCCTACCAATCATCGTTTTATTTGCTCTGGCTCAGAAGCAGATCGTAAAAGGTTTGTCAGTTACGAGTGGTCTCAAGATGTAATCAGATTTGACAATAAGGAGGAAATGATGAAAAGAATTGACATTCATTTTACCTATGAGGAAATACTCAAAAGAGAAGCCCGCTGGACAAAGGCTTGGAATTTTCAACAACCCGACCAGGTTCCGGTTTTACATTATATTGGATCAAGGTATTGGTTACCCCGGATCGGTTTTAAAAATCGATTCCAAGATTATCTCAACGATCCCGGAATTATGTTGGAAGCCCAGCTTTTGGGAGCCAAATGGATCATGGAAAACGTCAAATCGGATTATCATAGAATCGTTTGTTATCCTGACTTTATGTGGGTAGAAGACGTTGAACCCTTTGGAGCCGAGATAGTGTATCCGGAAGACGATTCTCCCTGGGTAGCTCGACCCCATTTATTACAAAGAAATGATGACTTGAATCAGCTCCGTACCGCTGATTACGTGAATAACGGGCTCCATGGAAAAATGATTTCCTTCTATCACGAGATGAAAAAGAGAGCTGAGGACTATGAAATCCATTTTTCCGATGGCAGGGTGATCCCGGCTGTAGAATGCGTCATCATGGGAGGAGGCGGGGTCATCGGCCCCACCGTCATCGCAGGAGACCTTCGGAGCGCCGATGATTTCGCCATGGATCTGTATGACCGGCCAGATTGGGTGAAGGAGTTGTTAGCGATTATTACCGATAAGGCTATTGAATGGCTGGATACCACCCGGAAACTTGGAGAAGGAAAAGTCGCTTTTTGTAGTTCCCTATTAGAAGGAACTACCTTTATTGGTGATGATGGCACTGCTCAATTATCACCAAAACAGTTCAAAGAATTTGCTCTTCCTTCTTTAAAGAAACTTGCAGATCATTTTCACAACCAGGGTATAAAAGTAATAGCCCATAATTGCGGACAAGCTGATCACCTGATTGAATATTGGGCACAGGAAGTGGGAATAGATATCTACTATGGTTTTAGTTACCTCACCAACAAAAATCTCATCAAAGAGATAATGGGTGGGAAAGTAATATTAATTGGTGGCATTGATACGGTCAAGCTCCATAGTGGGAAACCAGAAGATGTCAAAGAAGATGTACGGAAAAATCTTGAAATCCTGAAAGATTGCCCTGGTTATATCATTATGGATGGACACAACGTGGCTCCAGGAACCCCGGTGGAAAATCTCAATGCCATGGCTGAAGCTGCGGAAGAGTATGGGAGATTTTAGCCGATTTGAACCTATTGGGTGAACTCAGGGGGGAATTTCTATCCAATTCTCCTCCAACGGAGGGGTGGTACCGTGCGCCGGGGAGGGTGCCTTTATGCGACTCCCTGTATTCCCAGGATTGACCGCCATGCTGCTCTGCAGCACCATATGAATATGAAAACAACGGACGTAACGAACCAAACTAAATTTGGTTTTCCCTGATGGTTATTATTATCATCCGTCATTCCCGAATGTATTAGTCGGGAATCTAAGCCTTTTCAATTTTTATCAGACCCCTGATAAAAACATTCAGGGGTGATGAATAAAAGGTAAGCTGGGGTGTTTCCCGGATAGGGAAAAGATAAGATACCCACATCGTTACTTCGAACGATGCTCATGGATGATGACCGCGACTACAATGATCGCCCCGGTAACGATATACTGCCAGCTGGCTTCGACGTGGAGGAGGTTCAATCCATTGGCGATGACTCCGAGGAGGAGGACTCCCACCAGAGTTCCCCAAACACTTCCCTGACCTCCCGAAAGTGGAGTGCCGCCGATAACTACCGCTCCGATAGATTGAAGTTCAAAGCCGCTCCCCATGGTGGGGATTGCCGAGCTGATTCTGGAAGCGAGGAGGAGCGCGGCTAATCCAGTGAGAAGCCCACAGAAAGCATAGAATATCACTTTATATCGCTTTACTTTGATTCCAGCCAGAAAGGCAGTTTTTTCGTTGCCCCCGATCGCATAGGCTCTTCTCCCGAGCTGGGTATGCTGAAGCAGGAAATAACAGAAGAACATGACAATAAAAAAGAAAATGATTATGATTGGGATACCTCGAATGGTTCCTCCACCCAGAACTTCGAAACGTTCTCCCAGGTCGGTAATCGGATATCCCTCGGTGATGACGATAGCGACTCCTTGGAGTGCGGTCATGGTTCCCAGGGTGAGAATAAACGGGTGAACCCGGGTTCGAGAGACCAGCACGCCGTTCATATATCCGATGCCGAAACCCAGGGCGAGACCGACCAGGATGGAGATATCGGCGGAAAATCCCCAGTCTTTGAGCATCTTGCCAACGATGACCGCAACTACCGACATGGCAGAGCCCACCGAAAGATCGATTCCTCCGGAAATCATTAAAACCGTCATTCCCATGGACAGCACTCCCAGGGTTGAGACTTGCTGGAGGACATTCCGAATGTTACGGGCTGACAAAAAGACTGGTGATGATATGCCTATAATAATGACCAGACCGATGAGAACCAATAGGACTCCCCATTGCTGGGGATTGATGACGTGAGCAATGCTTCCTTCTTTTCTAATCGACTTCGACTGACTTTCCAATGGCATAGGAAAGCACCTCCTCCTGGGTGGTCTGGGAAGTAATTAAGTGAGCTGTCACTCGTCCTTTGTTGAGGACAAAGATCCGGTGGCTCATGTTCATCAGCTCATCGAGATCAGAGGAAATCATCAAGATCGCCTTCCCATTATCAACCAATTCCTTCATGATCTGATGAATTTCCTCACGGGCACCGACATCGACTCCCTGGGTTGGTTCATCCATGATAAAGACTTCGACGCCGGAACATAGCCATTTGGCCAGCATCACTTTTTGGCGGTTACCCCCGCTGAGATATTGTACTTTCTGATTCAAGCTGCGGAGCTGGATATCGAGGGATTGAACATATTTCTGGGTAACTTGTTTTTCCTTGACCAAATTGAGGAGAAACCCATGACTGATTTTATCCAGGCTGGCCACAGTAATATTTCCTGCAACGCTCATTGGGAAAATGAGTCCTTCACTATCGCGGTCTTCGGGAATGAGGCAAACCCCGTCTTCGATGAATTGATCCAGATCGGTTGGCTCAAGTTTTTTTTGACAATACCAAATCTCACCTTCATCGATGGGGTCGATCCCAGCGATAGCCCGGGCAATATCGGAACGACCGGAGCCTACCGCGCCGGCTAAGCCGACGATTTCATGACGGCGAAGAGTGAGATTGATCTGGTCGAATTTCCCCTTTCGGGTTAAGTCTTTCACCTGAAGGAGAACTTCTCCCGGATTTTTTCTTTCAATATGAACTGGCTTGATTTTTTCCCCTATCATATGTTGAATGAGTTTTTCTTTATTCAGTTCGCTCATTTCAAAATCTCCAACTTTTTGACCATCGCGGATCACCGTTACCGAATCAGCGATTTTGAAGATTTCATCCAATCGGTGGGAGATGTAGATCACCGCAACTCCTTTTTGCTTCAACTGGTGGATGAGAAAGAAGAGGTGGTCGATTTCGCTTTGAGTGAGACTGGCAGTGGGTTCATCCATGATGACCACCTGGGCTTTTTTATAAAGTGCTTTGGCGATTTCAACCGTTTGCTGTTCGGCTGCTCCCAAGGTGTAAACTTTCTGGTGGGGATTTAAATTAAGATTTAAGTTGTGGAGAATGTCCTTGGCCTTATCAAACAACTCTTTCCATTTCATTGTTCCCCAACGACCCCGAGGTTCGTCGCCAATCAACAGGTTCTCGCCGATGCTCAAGTAGGGAATCAGATTTCGTTCCTGGTAGATGGTCACAATTCCTAAATCATGAGCAATTTTGGGCGAGAGGAATCGAATCGGATGACCATCGATCAGTATTTCTCCACTATCCCTCTCGTACGCCCCAGAGAGAATTTTAATAAAGGTAGATTTCCCCGCTCCATTTTCTCCGACTAATGCCCGGACTTCGCCTGGTCGAAGCGAGAAACAAAGATTCGACAAAACTTGAACTCCGGAGAAACTTTTACAGAGATTATTCACCTCAATACAACAAGTGTTGTTGATTTCCATTCGATTCCTCCTGCCCAGCCCCCGGTGGATCAATTAATCTTGGAAATACCGTGACGAATTACGAGAAATCAATGGAAAAAGTCTGTCATTGCGAGACCTCGCATTTTGAGGTCGTGGCAATCTCATCCTTTTCCCACAATTAATTAATAATAGTGACATGCCAAGGTATGTCACTTATTTTCAAATCCCCCCTGACCCCCCTTTTCTAAAGTGGGGAAAATTGATACGTGAAGGGGGGATAGTTTTAACCGAACCTATATCCGAGAGGGGGTTTACCCGATGTCTTTTATTTCCACTCGCTTTCCACTTGCTGACGAACGATTGATTGCCTCAATGAGCACTTGCACTCGATAACCATCTTCGAAAGTGGCGCCAAAAGGCTCCACTGGTTTGTTATTGACCACACAATCCATAAAATGATGAAGGGCGTTGACGTGACCATATTCCCAACCCTGATTGTGGCCGGAGGGGAGATAGGCCACCTGTAATGGATGATTGGGGTCGGTGACCGAGACATTACTGAAACCCTGGATTTCGGGTATGGGGATATCAGTTGAAAAGACCTGGAGATGGTTAAGGTCTTCGAGGTCAAAAACCACACTCCCCTTGGAACCGTTGATCTCCCATCCCTGCTGGTTTTTCCGTCCGGTACTCACTCCGGAGGATTCCAGAGTCCCAATAGCGCCATTTTCAAATTCTAAAATAGCAATAGTTCCCTCGTCGGCAGAAACTGGTATGATTTTTCCAGAACGGTTAACACGCGTGGTATTGAAGGTTTTTTTCAAACCGCTGACCACGATAATGTCCCCAACCAAAAAGCGTGCCATGTCGAGGATGTGGCATCCTATTCCTAAAAGTGTTCCGGAACGGGTTCCCTTGGCATACCAGACGTTTTCGACCACCTCATTGGGATCGTGTCCTGGTTGTTGCAGATATTTTGCCCGAAACTGATAGATCTTTCCCAGCACCCCCTGCTCAATAAGCTGGCGTGTGAATCGAACTGCAGGAAGAAAACGATAACTATAACAACACATGGTTTTAACCTCAGTATCTCGGGCTTTAATCACCATCTGGCGAGCATCGTCAAGGGTCAAGGTCAGGGGCTTTTCACAGATGACATGCTTTCCGTTTTCCATGGCTTCTATAGAAGGCTCAAAATGCTGGTCATCGGGCATACAGTTGTCAACGATATTAATCCGGCGGTCTTTGACCAGCAATTTCCAGTCGAGATAATATCCTTGGTATCCGAATCGTCTCGCAATTCGTTCCACCTTTTTCTGGTAGCGCCCGCACATGGCGATCAATACCGGGAAGGCAGCTGGATCAGAGAAAGTAAAAGGGATTTTTATAAAAGCGTTAGAATGGATTTGTCCCATAAAACCGTAACCCAACATACCGATCCCGATTTCCGGAAGGTCACGTTTCGAGTAATCAATCTGATAAAATCCGTTTTGGACCATTTTTTCACCTGTCATTTCAAGATTTCTTTTAAATAATCGATACTTTCCGCGACCGCCTGGTCTTCA
>Ga0172362_10004467_pt1 | contig 12121 bp, 19 predicted proteins | sample LakKivs1_kivu2a2_FD_114534 | JGI IMG/M metagenome (GOLD analysis project Ga0172362, IMG submission 114534) | Sediment microbial communities from Lake Kivu, Rwanda - Sediment s1_kivu2a2 | ecosystem: Environmental > Aquatic > Freshwater > Lake > Sediment | place: Rwanda: Western Province, Lake...
AAATAACATAGAATATTTTTATAAAGATCAAAATTATTGGAATTAATTAATATTTATAAGTATATGTTAAGTGTTTTAGCTCATATATTGCTATCAATTCAACCTCCTATTTCTGTTAAGGTAAGTAATGTAAGTAATAATACCCCTATTGAAAAAGTAGGAGACAGGCCGGTTGTTTTTGGAATAAAAGAAACACTAGAAGAAATTTTAGTTGATCAAGGATACAGCTTAGACTCAAATGGAATGGACGTAAGTGTAAGTTTAGATGAAATTTCCAGTCCACAAAGAGTACTTAATATCATAGGCCTTCAATGGCTAAAAAAAGACTATATTGTTACGACACAAGTGTGCATTGGCACGGGTTGTTTTAAAGGAACAGCAAAAAGACAAACATATGTGTTTGCTGCTTTCCTTAATGTTGAAAATAATGAGGTTCCATTAAACAAAAAAGCGTTTTCGAAAGCACTTCAAAAGTCTTTAGAAGATGCTATGACCCTCGAACACAACATTAACAATTAATAATATGAAATTTTTAAGAGAATTATTTGACGACAACAACACAATCAACGAAAAATCAGTAGTTGGTTTCATTGCATTTATGATGATGGTACTTTCTTTAGGAGTTGACCTGGTGACTGGTTATTTCGGTAAAGAATTATTAATTAACGAATTCATTTTTGATGGATTTATGGTAATTGTTTTAGGTAGCTTCGGAATTGGAAGTGTTGATAAATTTATCAATGCTAAAAAAGGATCTAAAACTGAAGAAAAAGACGAAGAATTAGGTTAATATGTTATTAAAAAGAGGCGACAACAACGAAAATGTCAAAAAACTTCAAGTTAAACTTGGAGTAGAAGCAATTGGAACTTTTGGTCCTAAAACTGAAGAAGCAGTTAAAAAATTCCAAGCAGCTAACGGTTTAACAGCTGATGGAATTGTAGGAGATGGAACTTGGAATAAATTATTTCCTCCAACTCAGGTGAGTGCGCCAGCTCCTGCGGCCCCAACTCAGGTGAGTGCTACTATTCCTACTAGCTCATTTAAGTTAGGTGCATTAAAAGGACACATTCCAGATGCGGTACTTGCCCAAATCCCTGACACAGCAGCTAAATTTAACATTACTAATCCTTTGAGATTAGCTCACTTTTTAGCTCAATGTGGTCACGAGTCAGGAGGTTGGAAAGCTACTTCAGAAAACTTAAATTATTCTTCTAAAGGTTTAATGGGAATATTTAAAAAATACTTTCCTACTTTACAATTAGCTGAACAGTATGCTCGTAAACCTATTGCAATTGCATCTCGTGTTTATGGAAATAGAATGGGTAATGGTGCTGAACCAACTCAAGATGGATATAAGTTTAGAGGTCGTGGTTACATTCAATTGACTGGAAAAGACAACTATTCTTCTTTTGATAAGTTTGTTCCTGAAGACATTTTAGCTAACCCTGATTTAGTTGCTACTAAGTATCCTTTAATGTCTGCTGCTTGGTTCTTTAATAAAAATGGCTTATGGGCTATTTGTGATAAAGGAGCTGATCAAGGAACAGTAACAGCTGTTACAAAGAGAGTAAATGGTGGAACTATTGGTTTGTCTGATCGTATCAAACACTTTAACGAGTATTATAATTTATTGAAATGAGATTTTTAATAGTTTTATTTTTACTTCCTTTATCTTTACTTGCTCAACGTGACTCTGTTTATGTAAAAACAGACATTTATGAAGCAGTTTATTCAGAAGTACTACAACAACCCAAACGAGTATGGTACACAGTTCAGTGTCCTACTGGCACAGCTCCGCGCACAGGAATGGACTTTTACACTGTACCCGGTATTATCACTTCAGATAACAACGATTACGCGAATAATGTTTGGGATAAAGGACATTGTGCTCCAGCTGCTGATTTTAATTGTACTAAAGAAATGTTATTTAAAACATTTTCATATGTGAATTGTGTTTTACAACATGAACGATTAAATAGAGGTGTTTGGAGAATTTTAGAAGTACACGAAAGAGAATTAGCTAAAACTGCAACAGTTAAAGTTGAAATTAGAATGGTTTATTCTCCTAGTTCACAAAAATTACCTTCAGGAGCTACAGTACCAGATGGTTTTTATAAAACTATTTGGATTGGTACAAAAAAGGAATTATACTATTTTCCAAATATTGTTCCTACACAAAGTGATTACACAAAATATTTATTAAAATAAAATGAGCGAATTTCAATTACAACCCGGACAAGGATACATTTATGTAGGAGAATACTTCCACAAGTTTGGAAAAGATGTTCCAACTGAAAAGAAAATTGGTAAAACTGATTCTTTATTGAGTATTCCTCAAATTGATGATTATGCTTTTAGTTTAGACTTTCACACTCCAGACGTGTATTTAGTTGATGATGTAGAAAAAATATATAATGCTTTAACCCACATTTTAGACCATGATCAGTTAAAAGAAGATTGGTTTGAAGACACCGATGGGGACTTAAAAGATCGAGTTGCTAAATTTATGGCAGTCTTTGGTTATAAAGAAGTCTCAGATGTAGACGGAGACGGAATACCGGACCACCTAGACGATGAAATAGGATAAAGTCTTTAAAGAAGGTTTGGTTTTTACCAAACCTTTTTTATAATATGGTCATAAGATAAGAATAAAAAAATGCCGCGGTGATGAAAAGGAAGCCATGCAAGACTTAAAATCTTGTGAGCAGTAATGCTCGTGCCGGTTCGACCCCGGCCCGCGGTACTAAAATTAAAAATTATATATTTATATCAAATGAAAAAAGTATTATTTATCGCTGCCTTGGTTACTTTGGCTTCTTGTTCAAATTCAACCTCTACCTCTAACACTGACACTTTGAAATGTGCTGATTCAACTTGTTCAGATTCTATGAACCTTGATTCACTCATTAAAAGTGCTAATGCTCACTGTGATTCACTTCACACAGAAATTATAGAATTGAAAAAATAAAACGGAGACTTTCGTAGTCGTTCTTTAACATACGAATAACAAGCCGAGATCGCATAGCGGTTGATTGCACCTGATTTGTAATCAGGTTCCATAAGGACATGCCAGTTCGAATCTGGCTCTCGGCTCTAAAGTTTAACTAGACTTTGTATGCAATTAGCTCCTTAGTCTTTTACACTTGCAGATGTGAAGTGGTTAAACTTATATTACTAAATGTACTTAGCAGCATACCGTAAGATCTGCTGCTAAGTCTTTTTTTACTACCCTCTCGTCTAACGGCAGGACAACTGGTTTTGGTCCAGTTAATGGTAGTTCGAATCTATCGGGGGGTAACGCCGTCTGAAGACAGAGCGTTTATCGCTCTTGGACCCTTAGCTCAGTTGGTTAGAGCGTCAGACTCATAATCTGGGGGTCGTAGGTTCAAGCCCTACAGGGTCCACCATATTTATTACTATGATAATATTATCATCTTTATTACCAGAAGCTGCTAGAGTTTCTAATCCAAAAGATCCGTTGTGGAATGTTTATCGCGTACATGCTAATGATTTAGATATGAATGGATACACAATAAGTATCCTTCCTATGTCACAAGTATTAGGTTCACTTATTGCTAAAATTATTGATCTTAAAAAACGTGGTAAAGTTGTTCCAACAACAAATACTACTAATGATGGTTACATGTACAGATACATTTTAAAGTTATCTGATGATTTAGCAAACAATAACCAAGAAATACAAAAGTTTTTTACTGTTACTAAATTAACACCAAATCCTATTCCTAAAGCAGACGCAGAAAAAATAAAACGTGACACAGCTAAGGCTGACATAAGTTCATTTAAAAACAAAGGAGCATCAACAGCAGCTAAATCTACTCCTCAAAGTACTCCTGTCATGCCAGGTAAAGTTAAAGTACCAGATTTGCGTAGTTTAGCAACTGAATTATTTTCTAACGATAACTTACAGTATTATGAAGAAGATGGAACTATAATGTTTGATAAAAATGCTTTTAAATCGTTAATGGCTTCTAGTTTACCAGACTTACTTAAAGCTGACTTCGATCAAGTTAATCGTGATAAAAATAACACTAAAGATCCATTAACAGGAGAAAAAATTCCATTCGGAAATAAAGTAATTCCCCCAACTTCTAAAATATACAAAACTTTATTTACATTTAAAGATGCTTTTAAATCATGATAAATAATTTTGATTTAAAAAAGTTTTTAGTAGAAAATAAAGTAACTTTAAATACCTGATGATCATTTTCCAGTTACAATTAAAGGATTTAGTAAACAAGCTGTTTTAATTCAAACTCCACCTACATATTCTCCTCGTGAAAAACAAGAATGGGTTAAATATGATATTTTAAACAAATTACTCAAACCGGAATATCGTGTAGTATATAAATTTAAATAAAGAAGCTTGGTTTTTCAAGTTTTTTTTGTTATATTATAAAAAAATAAGGTTATGAAGCTTACAAAAGAAAACGACATTAGAGAACAAAGTCTTGAAATTAAAAGCAAATACAGCTATTATTCCACTACATGGGCAAATATGCCTCAACACTACACAGATTTTATTAGCAGTATTACTACTATTTGTCCTAAACTTATATTGACAGGACAACTTTCATTTCACGTTTTAGGAATTGAAAGTTACGACTTTCGAAATAGAAAACCAGATTTAGACTTTGCACTAACAGAACCTTTAACTCAAGAAGATCTTGATTTTTTGAAAGGATTTTTTGATTTAAAAGTTTTAGACCGAAATGGATACATCACAGACGACAGTAATGTTACTTTATTGAAAGGGAAATTGATTAGTTTTATTTACAAACAAGGTTCAAAAGAAGAAATTATTGTAGATATTTTTACAGAACAAATTACTGATAATTTAGTTAATTTAATACCAGTTGTTACACAAGAAATTTCAGATGATGCATATATTATTTATGTTCAACATCCTAAAATTGCTATTTCACATAAAGCATTATATGCTTTTACAGAACATTACCATAAGAAAAACAAACACAAAAATGATTTAATTGATTTACTTTGTAAAAGTTATGGAGTTTTTACTAAAAAAATGGATTTCATGTCTTCTTTAAGAAGTAATTATCTCTATTACTTAGACACTAATAAACATGTTACTGAAGTTGTTGGGGAAGTTGAAATTAAATTGCCTTTTTAATATTAGGCAGGAGGATTAAATCCATATGATTGAAACCAACCAGCAGCTGTAAAAGCTGATTGACAGTTTCCAACACTAGAACATCCTACTGGATCTACTGAAGGTTGTCCTACTGTTCCATCGGCTTGATATGTTTTTAACATGTAATCACAAGTAGCAATAAATGCAGCATCAGTTAGTGAACCTGTAACAGCTCCAGTTCCGTTAGATGGTAATTGAGAATAAAAAAACTGAGGTTTATCAACACCAGTAAATGGAGCTGGTCCTGAACCTGAAAGAGAAGGAATAGCCATAACATATGGACTAGCATCATTTATATTAGCTAGTGGACTAGCAAAAAATTGAGTAGCAGTTCTTCCAGTTTGTGGAAGAGAATCGTTCCAAGCTCTAACCCCACTAGTAAGGTTTCCAATATAGAAACTTCCAGTTTGTTGAGTATTAGAAGGTGTTCCTCCAGTAAGAGCGGGTGCATATGCAATTGCGTATAAAGCCATAATTATTGATTTGACCATAAATATTAATAAAGTTAAAAAAATATAATTAGTTTTTAAAGTCTTTTTTTATTATACTATATAAGTAAATTATGTCAAAGAAACACACTTTATTCGTTGAAAAATACAGACCATCAACACTTGATGGTTATTTAGGAAACGAGTCTTTCATTAAAGACTTAGAAGAATGGCTTAAAAATCAAGATTTTCCTAATTTACTTTTACATGGAGGACCAGGCACAGGTAAAACAACAGCAGCTAAATTGATTATCAATAGTATTGATTGTGACTATTTGTATTTAAATTGTAGTGATGAAAATGGAATTGATGCAATTCGAGACAAAGTAAGACAATTTGCTTCAGCTGCTACCTTTAAAAAGTTAAAAGTAGTTATTTTAGATGAAGCTGACTTTTTGACACTAAATGCTCAAGCAGCTCTACGTAATATTATTGAAACATTCAGTTTACATACTCGTTTTATCTTCACGTGTAATTTCGTAGAAAGAATTATTTCACCACTCCAGTCGAGACTAGCTAGTTATGCGTTAGTATCACCCACTCCTCGCCAAGTATACGATAGAGTGGTTGGTATTTTACAAGATGAAAATGTTACTTTTATAGATAAAGAATTAGCACATATTGTTAAAACCTTTTATCCTGACATTCGTAAAGTGTTGAACAACGTTCAAGCATGTATTAGAGACTCAAAGTTAAGTATTGAGGGTAAAAGTTTTACAAAGTCAAACTATGTTAAAGAAGTTGTTGATTTAGTTTTCAATAAAAATAAAGACTCGTTTTCAAAAGTAAGACAAATTGTAGCTGATAACGGAGTTAAAGACTTTACTGAGATATATAGAGCTTTATATGATGCTACTTCTAGTGCTCAACAAATAATTATTATCGCTGAAGGCATACACAATAGTGTAAATTCACCTGATCGTGAAATTACATTTATGGCAACTATCAGTAAACTGTTATGATACAATTTACACATTTCTTAGTTAGGTGGATTGCAGGAAACTTATCTATTCCATTTTGGATGGTAGGTCATGTTCATCTTACAATGAATGTGTATGAAGATGTAATGGAACTGTGGTCTTCTATAGGAATGAACCTGTTAGTAGCCTATGGTTTTTACTTAGAATGGAAAGAACATAAAAAAACAAAATAAAATGAATACACCTAAATTAAACGTGTCACTAGACAAAACAGTTCCTATTGTATGTGAAAAATGTGAAAACCAAACATTTTCAGAGGCTGTTATTTTAAGAAAAGTAAGTAGATTTTTGACAGGACAATCAGTAGATGGTTTAGTTCCAATTCCTATTTTTTGTTGTACAAGTTGTGGACATGTAAACGAAGAGTTTATGCCAGCTGAATTAAGAAAAACAAATGACTCCATTTGATTGGGTAAAACAAATCACTGTTGAAAAACGTGAATGGGACAGCTTTACTGAAGAAGAACAAAGTAATTTTAATCCATTCATTATAAATAAAGCACTTAGTTTCAATAAGGACTACATTCAAGTTGTTGAAATGGCTATGGTCTATCCAATGCCTCCTCAAAAATTATATGAGTTTTACAGAGACGTTATTCCTAAAAAACCAATTTGGAATAAGTGGGTAAAAGGTCAAGTAAACTATGATGAAGAAGAACTTAAATTCATCAGTGAATACTTTGAATGTTCCCAACGGGAATCAAAAGACATAGTGACTCTTTTGGATTCTCAAGTTAAAGATGTTATACTATTAGAAGTTAAAGGTTTGAAAGATGACAAAAAGAAACGACGTGTACAACGTAACATTAAAAACCCACAGTGATCAAAGTGAAAAACCTAAAGTAGATAGTATTGTTCAAACTATTATTGATAGATTTGAGTCAAGAGCTGCTTTTGGAAAACAAAAATATGGTACTGATTTAGACAGAACTGATTTAAGTGTAGTTGATTGGTTAGAACATTTTCAAATGGAATTAATGGATGGTATTCTTTATTGTGAGAAATTAAAACAGGTTTTGAATGGCAAAGTGGAAAAATCCAATAAGTAAAATCAAGTTGCATGAAGTTAATCATGCAATTGATAAAACTGTATCGTACAGTCAATATGCTACTTGGAGGGCTTGTAATTATCAGTGGTATTTAGCATATGCGCAAAATAATATTGTTTATAGTCAAAGCATTCATACTGTATTTGGTACTGCCATTCATAATACTCTTCAATATTACATTGATTACATCTTCAATGTCTCTGGTAAAAAAGCTGATGAAATTGATTTGGAGGTTTATTTTAAAAATCAACTTACTGAAGAATACAAAAGAGGTCTCGTCCAAAACAACAACCAACAATATTCCACACCAGATGAATTGAGAGAATTTTATGAAGATGGTTGTGAAATTATTAAAGCATTTAAAAAAGACAGAGTAAAATGGTTTGGTTTGAGAGGTTGGAGATTAATTGGATGTGAAGTTCCTATTGTTTATCCAATTTCAGGTAAAACCAATTTATTTATGAAAGGTTACATTGATCTTGTTTTGTATGATGAAAAGTACGACAGATACTACATTTATGACATTAAAACAAGTACTAGAGGTTGGGGAGACAAAGAAAAGAAAAACCAAACTAAAATGCAACAAATTCTTCTCTATAAAAAATTCTACAGTGAATTATATGGAGTAGATAAAGAACAAATTCACGTTGAATTTATTGTTGTAAAAAGAAAAGTTTGGGACAGTCCTGATTTTATTGTTCCAAGAACTCAAACCGTTACTCCAGCTAGTGGTAAAACTAAAATGAAACAAGCTGAAAATGACTTTCAACAATTTTTAAATGAGTGTTTTACAGATGATGGAAAATATATTTTTGACAAAGAATATCCTATGAACATAAGTAAAGACACTTGTACTTGGTGTCCTTATAGTACTAATGGACTTTGCAACAAAGGAGAAAAGAAAGTTACATTTTTTGCATAGAAACATAAATACGGATATATTTATTATTGAACAAAAATAATAAAATTTATGGCAACACCAGCAAAAGACAAAACACTTACTAGTTTAAAACTAGAACCCCAAGAATTTGATGATTTCAAAGTTATGTGTGTAAGAACAAAATTTTCTTTATCTAAATTAGTCGATCGTGCAATGCATTTGTATAATAACGATGAAAGCTTTAGAAAATTAATGCACAATTATAAACACGAAGTTACAGGTTCTGCAATTTAATTAAATGAAAACAAGTTATATTCCCAAAAACAAACGTAAAAAGATTTTACTTTTAGGAGACGATCTTAGAATGCATAGTGGTGTAGCTACTATGTTGAGAGAAATTGTTACAAAAACATCAAATCATTTCAACTGGGTTCAATTAGCAGGAGCTATTAACCATCCAGAACAAGGTAAGAAATTTGACTTAAGTCAGGCAACAAAAGATCAATTTGGCATAGAAGATGCTGATATTTCTCTTATTCCTATTAATGGTTATGGTAGTCCTCAATTGATTAGAGACATGATTAAATTTGAAAAACCAGACGTTTTAATGATGATGACAGATCCACGTTATTATGTTTGGTTGTTTCAAATTGAAAATGAAGTTAGAAAACAAATTCCTATTGTTTATTTAAACATTTGGGATGATTATCCAGCCCCATTATACAATGAAGATTTTTACAGATCTTGTGATGGGTTTGCTGCAATTAGTAAACAAACTAAAAATATTAATAGGATTGTTTTGGGTAATGACGCTAAAAATAAAGTAATTAAATATGTTCCTCACGGGATTGATCATGAAATGTTTAGGCCTTTAACAGAATCAGACTCAGACTGGTCAAATTTTCAATCTTACAAAAAACGAGTTTTAGGAGATAAAGAATATGATTTTGTTTGGTATTACAATGCTCGTAATATTCGTCGTAAACAAACTTCTGACATGTTTGCTGCTTGGAATCAATTTTGTGAAACCATTGGACCTGAAAAAAGTAAAAAATGTTGTTTTTTACTTCATACTCAGATTTCTGATGAAAATGGAACTAATTTAGGTGCAGTAAAAGATTTGTTAATTGATGAAGAAAAACATGGAGATGTTATTTTTTGGGATCACATTGTTTCACCTCAAGAAATGAATTTTTTATATAATATGTCTGATTTGACTAGTCTTTTATCTTCAAATGAAGGATGGGGATTGTCACTTACTGAAGCTATGATGTGTGGAAAAATGATTATGGCTACTGTAACAGGAGGAATGCAAGATCAAATGAGATTTACAGATGAAAATGGTAATTGGATTGATTTTGATGATAATTTCTGTTCAAATCATTTTGGAACTTATAAAACTCACGGGGAGTGGGCAATTCCATTATATCCAGCTTGTATGAGTATTCAAGGTAGTGTTCCTACTCCTTATATCTTTGATGATCGTTGTGACTTTAGAGATGCAGCTAAAGGTTTAGTAGAAGCATTTGAAATGAGTAAAGAAGAAAGAAATCGTAGAGGAATGTTAGGTCGTGAATGGGTTACAAGTGATGAAGCTTTAATGACAGCTGATAATATGGCTAAAAATATGGCTGATTGTATTAATGAAACATTAGCTAATTTTACACCTCGTAAACCTTACACGTTTACAAAAATAGAAGATTTACCAAAGAAAAAATTAAGACACAAGTTAGTATATTAAGTTATGGAACAAAAACAATATGTAGTTATTAGTTGTCCTATAGATACTTATAGTGGGTATGGATCACGAGCACGTGACTTTGTTAAAGCCACAGTTGAAGCTAAAAAAGACGAATGGGATGTTTGGGTAATGCCCCAAAGATGGGGTGAAACACCTTGGGGATATATTCAAGACCATAAAGAAGAATGGGGTTGGTTAGAAGCAAAAATGTTACCTTTCCAACAACCACTTAACCAAAAACCAGATGTTTGGATGCAAATTACAATTCCAAATGAATTCCAACCCGTTGGAAATTACAATATTGGAGTAACAGCAGGAATTGAAACTACTCTTTGTCATCCTAGTTGGATTGATGGAATTAATCGTATGGATTTGACTTTAGTTAGTTCAAACCATGCTAAAAAAGTATTTGAAGCTACTCAAGCTGAAGAAAGAAACCCTGATGGACAAGTAGTAAGAAGAATTCAATTGCAAAAACCAGTTGAAGTTTTGTTTGAAGGTGTTGATTTAAACACATACTTTGAAATTAATGACGATGACTTACCAGAAACAGATTTAATCACGTCTCTTGATGAAATTGACGAGAATTTTGCATTTTTATTTGTAGGACATTGGTTACAAGGTGAATTTGGTTATGATAGAAAAAATGTGGGACAAACTATTAAGTTATTTTTAGAAACATTTAAAAATAAACATAATGCTCCTGCTTTAATTTTGAAAACAGCTATTCATAATGGTAGTATTATGGACCGTACTGAGGTTTTAAATAAAATTAATAGTATTAAAAGTACAGTTAAAGCTAAAAAATTACCTAACATTTACTTAATTCATGGTGAACTAGAAGAAGAAGACATTAATCATCTTTATAATCATCCTAAAGTAAAAGCAATGGTTAACCTTACTAAAGGTGAAGGATTTGGTCGTCCTTTACTAGAATTTAGTGTATTTAAAAAACCTATTATTGCTAGTGGATGGTCAGGACATGTTGACTTTTTAAATCGTGAATTTGTTAGTTTGATTGAAGGAAAACTCCAACCAATTCATAGTTCTGCTGTAGTAGAAAATATTTTAGTTAAAGAAAGTACTTGGTTTGAATTTGATCCTGTGTCAGCTTCACAAAAAATGATTGATGTTTGGAGTAATTATAAAAAATACCATGAAAATGCAAAACGTCAAACTCACTATGCTAAATCAAATTTTAGTTTTGAAAAAATGGTAGAAAAATTAAAAGAATATTATACTAAAAACGTTAGAAAAACACCAAAGTTAGTTTTACCTACATTACCTAAATTAAATAAAATTGCTTAATATGGAAGATAAATTAATAAAATGTGAACATTGTGGAAGCGACATGTGTTACGCTACACCAATAAATGAAACTGCTTGGAGCTACAGCTGTACTGGTTGTGGCTTCAATACTAATGATTTAATGAAAGAAGGAGAATTTGATTTAGAACAATTTGAAGAAATTCTTCCTGAACTTTATAAAGATCTTAAGTATGTAGATGACAAAAAAAGAATTTGGTATCCATTAGTAGTCCAAAATGAAACCGGTATTGTATTTGTTGATGGAAACAGTAAAGAAAATTGGGGTTGGGGAGCTATCAAAAACAGACCTTTAACTGAGGAAGAAAAACAAATTTTCATTAATGAAAATAAAGAAGTACCACCTTACAAGTCAGACAGTAGTACTTTAGAACACTTTGAAAAAATGGGATTTTTAAAAGCTCTTAATTATATTGAAGTTATATGATAAACATTAGTTTCGCTATTACAGTTTGTAATGAAGCCATTGAATTAAAAAGACTA
>Ga0172362_10004469_pt1 | contig 12119 bp, 13 predicted proteins | sample LakKivs1_kivu2a2_FD_114534 | JGI IMG/M metagenome (GOLD analysis project Ga0172362, IMG submission 114534) | Sediment microbial communities from Lake Kivu, Rwanda - Sediment s1_kivu2a2 | ecosystem: Environmental > Aquatic > Freshwater > Lake > Sediment | place: Rwanda: Western Province, Lake...
GGCGGTCTCTCCCGGCGCATCGAGCACGGAAGATCCGATCTTCACGGACGCACCGCTCGCGAGCGATACGACCTCGAACGCGAGCTGCGTCCCCGCGTCCAGCGCGAACGGACCACCCGGGACGTCGGCGGTCGCCGTCCGGAAGCCCGGATCGGTCGTGCTGAACAGGCACGTCCCGGCAACGCAGAACGCCTGGAACACCGGGTTCTTCGGCACGAAGTCGTAGCTCCCGACCAGCTGCCCGCCGCCGTTCGCGGTCGAGTAGATCAGGACGTCGACGTCCTGCGCGCCGGCCGGCGCGCGATCGACGAAGGCGGCGATCGCGAGGGCGAAGGACAGAACAAGCGAGCGGGCTCGTGCGCGTGCCATGGGCGTCCCTTTCACTCCGGAGGCGAGGTTCGAGAACGATCGAAGGACCGGGGGGCGCGGACGGCGTGCGTGCGAACGCCCGCGCCCCCCGCGGGACCTCAGTCGAGGTCCTCGGTCTCGCCCTGCGTCTCCTTCAGGCAGGGCAGCGCGGCTTCCGCCTCCTCCTCGTCATCGTTGTACATGACGACCGCGAGGTCCTCGAGCGCCGACGAGTACGCACCGCTCAGCAGCTCCTGCGTGCGGCACTGGCCCATGCCGAGGTGCGCGCTGATGGCGACCGACTCGAAGGTGCCGGCGCACTTGCCGTTCGCCTTGTCGAGCGCCTTCGCACGGTCTGCCGCGATCTTCGGGAGCAGGCCCTTCACGGGATCCGTGCTGCACTTCGCGAGAACCCCATTGCTCGGCGTGTCGAGCTCATGGCCCTTCGCCTTGAAGTCCTGGATGGCGTCGAGGCAGCCGGCCATTCTCTTGTACTGCTTGCCGACGAAGACGCGGACCTCGTTCGCCACTGCCTTCTGGCAGCGCGCGCCGTCGAGCGCGACCGAGTTCTCGTTGTCCGGCAGGTAGCCGTTCGAGACGTGCAGGGTGTAGGTCTCCGAATCGCCGTAGCTGGTCGGGTTGCTCGGATCGCCCTGGAGCTTGAACGAGACCGAGCCTTCGCCGAACTCACCCTCGGCGGCATCGAGGAACAGGCGGAACGTCGGGTGCTGGTGCAGGTCGCTGTCCTCGCCCGTTGCGTCGTGTGTCCCGATCTCGGCGGAGTCGCCCGCAGAGTCCAGCACCATCGCTCCGAGCTGCAGCTGCAGGCTCGAGTCGATGGTCACGACGGTCATGTTGATGGTCGACCCCAGGTCGAGCTCCCAGAGGCCCTCGAGCGGCTCGTCCTCGATGGGGGTTAAGCCCGGGTTCGTCGAGCTGTAGAGCGCGAGCGGGCCGACCAGGCCGGCAAAGTCCGTCCGCACGATGGCGTCGAAGTTGTATTCGATCGCGAGGTCGCCACCGCCCTCCGCGGTCGAGGCGATCTCCATGTCACTGTGCTCGTGGTGCTCGTGCTGCGCGAGCGCGCCGGACGGGCCGGCGAGAAGAGCGGCCGCGAGGCCGAATGCGAGTGTCGTGTGCTTCATCTTCGTTCTCCCTGAATTCGGTTTGCTGTCCGTGTCGAAGAAGGCTCGGGGAGCTCGCCGGTCGACGGGGAATCACGTCGCCGGCGCGACCGCAGGAGGGCTTCGTGCGCGTGCCGACTGGGCGTGCGGCGAGCGCGTCGCCGACCGGACCAGCGGCGGCACCCACCAGACGAGCCCCAGCGGTGCGATCGTGATCGCGGCGGCGGCCACGGCCGGGGTCGCACGCAGGTGGCGACACACGGCGCAGCCCTCCGAAGCGTCGAGCCGGTGTTCGGCGGCGTGCGCCGACGCGACTGCGAGCGCTCCGGCGAGCAGCAGCACCGCCGCGACGGCGACGCGCTGCCGCCTCCGGCTGCAGCGCGATGTCGGCGATGGGGCTACGCTGGACTCCTGCGCGGTCGGCACGCAGCGACCGCGCGGTCGCGCGCTCGGCTGCGCCCGGCGGTACTTACGGGGCGTCTCGCATGGTCGTACACGGGGGAACCTCTCCGCGGCTCTCGGCCACGCGGTGCGAGCAGGACGCTCGTCACCCGGGGCGTGGAAGGGCTTGCCGGTCAGGGGCGCAGTCGCGACGACGCGACAGCGCGCACCAGGGAGCCGCCGGGGCCGCGCGCTCACACGCGGCAGGCCGGCGGCGCGGCTCAAGCGCCTGCTGGAGGTCCGCGCGAGGCCGCCGGGCGAACAGCACCGGCAGTCGGCTCGCGCCACGTGATCAGGTCGGACCAGAGGCCGGTCTGTACGGAGTCGCCGCCGATGGTCGTGGTATCGATCGGGACGACCGGGGTCCGGGTCACGGCGCAGGTCGCGCACCCATCGGACGACAACCCCGCGCCGACGTGATGGGCGCCGTGCGTGGCCTCGATGGCGAGGACGGCGAGGACGGCGACCAGAACGGTGGCGGCGAGCGCGCGGCGCGCGGATGCGGATCGACCCGACATGCGACGCGTCGGCGTTAGCACGGCGTCGATCAGGAAGTCAACTTCATGCGACTGACTTGCAACAGCATCGGAACGGCAGGGACACTACCGTCGTTCTCGCAATCGGACTCCGAAGCCGGCTCCGGGTGCCGCAAACCCGCCGCCCCCTGCCATGCCGCGGAACGAAAGTGGCGTGCGGTGCCCGCGGCACCACGCGCCACTCCGGATCGGAACCCGAGACGGCCCGGACGAATCGTCGCTGCGGCGGATCGCTCGGTCAGCGCCGCCGGTAGGGCCGTCAGTGTTCGTCGTAGTGGTCGCCGTGCTTCGCGTGCCGGTGGCCGTCGTGGACGTAGTCGACGTGGTCGCCGTGCTGAACGGTCGCATGTCCGCACCCGGGACCATGCTCGTGATCGTGCTTCTCGGCCTCGACATGGCCCGAGAACTGGCACTCGTCGTAGTGCCCGTCGTGTGCCCGGTGGGCGTGGCCGTCATGCAGGTAGTCGGTATGTCCGCCGTGCTCGACCGCGACGTGGCCGCAGGCCGGGCCGTGCTGGTGGCTGTGATCGTCGTGCTTCGTGCAATTCATGTCGCACCTCCTGACCGGATATTAGAATAATCGCATATCTTGTCAAGAGTGCAGGCGCCGCCATGGCGGGGGAAGGTCCCGGACTCAATCCTCCTGTACGTGGCGCACGGCGTCGTCGACCATGCGCGTCACGTGGCGGTCCTTGATCGAGTAGACGACCTCCTGCCCGCGCCGCGCCGTGCCGACGAGTCCGGTCGTCCGCAAGACGCGGAGATGCTGCGACGCCAGCGACTGGGAGATGCCCAGCGATTCGACGATCTCGTGAACACAGCACGAGCGTGCCGAGAGCGTGCTCAGGATCGCCAGCCGGTGCTCGTTACCCAGCGCCTTGAAGAGCTCGACAGCCGCCTGGGTCACCTCGGGACTGGGACGCGCGATCCGCATGGATGCGAATCTCTTAATTCACGTCGGCGCGAGAGACCACCACCGGCCACCGTCCGCTCAGCAACTCTCGCAACGCCCCTTGAGGACGATGTCGGATACCGCGGCGACCGGCGAGCGGCGCGAGCCCGGCGCAGGCCGGATGTCGATGCTCACCGTGGGGAGACAGGAGACGGTTCCGCAATCGTTGCAGACGAAGTGGGGATGCTCGCCCTCACCTTCACGCGGCTCCCGCCCCTGACCGCGCACCTCGTAACGCCAGACGTGATCTCCGAGCTCGACGCGCGAAACCAGCCCGGCCTCGGCGAGGTCGACCAGGTTGCGGTAAATCGTCGCGCGGTCGAAGCCCATCGGCAGGAGCTCCTCGGTGATCTCCGCGTGACTGAGCGGGGCGTCCGCGCGCCGCAGGCGCTCGAGCACCGAGATGCGCGGCGCCGTGCTGCGCATCCCCGCAGCCCGGATCTCGTTGCGGATGTCCACCAGCGTGGCCACCGACCTCTCTCGAGGGTTCGTCCGTGCGGCTCTGACCCGTTTCTTGACCACCGATTCCCGTTCTCCGTAGCTGCCGATGAAAACGGTTCCGAGGGTAGCACGACGGCGGCTTCAGCCACAACATACCGCGCTTCATCTGCCGCGCCTCATCCCGGTGCAGCGACACCTCGCGCGAACCGTCCGCATCACGACGTGTATGCTATTGCAATCAAATTGCGATTCAGCCAACATGCCGCCGAGGAGGTGAGTCGATGGCCGGCCTGCACGAGACCCTGAACTCTCACGGCATCTCCGAGGAGGAGCTGCTGCGTCGCTCGACGAGACTGGAGCGCTGGCTCCCCGAGGATCGCGCGCTCTCCCTCGCACGGGCGCGCCTGCGCAAGTCGGGCGAGCGAGGCTACGCCGTCGCGGCGCTGCCGAAGCCGCGCACCGGAAGAGGCATCGGGCGCAAGCACCTGCGCGCAGCGCTCGCGGGAAGTCGAATCCCCCGCATTCCCCGCGCGAAGCTGGAGCGCGCCCTCGCGGACGCCCTGCGCCACCGGGGCGTGACGGACACGCGCGCCGAGCGTCCGGCCGGCGCCCTGTCGCCGTCCAACGGAGGCTCCGCGGAGACCAGGCCTTGAGCGCAGCCGCAGGCCCGGCAGGGCTGTCCGCCGAGCAGCTTCTCGAGCTTGCGAGAGCGCTCCTCGTCAAGCGCGACGACCTCCTGCGACGCGCTTGCCGCCTGCTTGCGGACGGCGACACGAGCGCCGAGGTCCGCGACGGCGGCGACGTCGCGAGCGCAGAGGACGGCATGCGCCTTCGCGCCCGGCTCGGCGAGCGCGAGTGGACCCTGCTGCGCGAGGTGGAGCGCGCGCTCGTCAAGATCCGGGATGGCAGCTACGGTACCTGCGAGGGGACCGGCCAGCCGATCGGATACGCCCGACTGGCGGTGCGACCGTGGTCGCTCTACAGCGTCGCGGGTCAGGAGGCGCGGGAATGTCCGCCAGCGCGACGCGGCACGCACCCCAGGCGAGCGGCATCGACGCACGCGGCGCAGCCGGGGCGGTCCGCCTCGACGGAGAACTGCCGAGCGCTCGCGTCACCCCCCGGCGATCGCGCGTGCGCCACGTCGCCGGGTCGCGACCGTCGTCCCAGCTGATCCATCCGCGCAGCGCAGCCCGCGTCGCCGCGTGCGCCGCCCCACCCGAAGCCGGCCGCACGCTGCACGGACTCTCATCCGAAGGCTCGCAGACCCGCCGCGAGCACCATCGATGTGACCACGGACGTGGCCGCCTGACGCGCGGCCAGGACCATGGCGAAGCGCCCGCCCATCTCGGAGCGGACGGTCCACAGCGTGACGAGACAGGCGGTGAGCGTGGACGCGAGGTAGACGAGCAGCAGAAGCTGCCCGGCCCCGAGGCTCGAGAGCAGCGTCCCCTGGCCCTCGTTGAGAACGAGCAGGCCGTCCTTCCGGATCACCGAGAACACGACTCCCGGCGCAACCTCCGGGGGCAGCGAGAGCCACGCGAGCGCGGGGCCGAGCGCCGTCGCGAGCACGTCGAGCAGCCCGAAGTGCGCGAGCAGTGCGCCAGCCGCGCAGATCAGCAGGAACACGGGCATCGCCTGGAACAGGAACTGCCGCAGCACAGTCCGCAGCCGCCACCAGGTCGCGCGGAGCGCGGGCCGCTGCAGGAAGGCCCGCTCGGCGACGGGAAGATCGCGCACCTGCGCGATCGCGGCGCGATTCCAGATGCGCGTGTGGACGGCCGCGACGACGAACAGCAACGCAACGTAGGGCGCGAACAGCCAGGGCCGGCCTCCCGACCCGAACAGCGAGAGCGCGGCGCCGATCTGATAGCTGCAGGCCGCACCGTAGGCGATGAGCGACACGCACGCCTTGCGCGAGCAGGCGCTGCACGCGCGCGTCTGGAACACCGCAACGACGTTGCAGCCGAAGCCGGTCAGGACGGGGAGAAGATCGCGGCCGGACAGTCCGATCGCGCGCAGCGGCGCGTCGAGCGCGGTGGTGATCCGGTCCTTGAGCCCGCTCTCCTCGCTCAGTGCCACGCTCAGCCCGACGAGGAGGACGACGGGAAACGCCCAGAGAAACGAGTACCAGCCTAGGGTGAGCACGCCGTAGTCGCCGGCGAGAAGGGCATGGACGAGGGGGGCCGCGACGCCGAGCGGTGCGAGCCATCGCGTGACCGGCTCGATGACGAGCCCGTCGATCAAGGGCTGCAACGCGCTCGCGGCGACGAACGCCCCGTAGACGGGCAGTCCGAACAGCAGGAGCAGGGAGAGCACGGCGGACGTGCCGCCGAGCCAGCGATGCTCGAAGATCGTCGCGCGCGGCACGATCGTCTCCAGATCCCGGACCGCTCCCTCCAGCTCGGGCAGCTGCCCCCAGCGGGGCAGGGCCGCGCGACCGAGCAATTCGATCAGGTCCCTCTGCGCAGCGCTCCCGCCGCGCCGCGCGTCGAGCGCCAGCACCGGGCAGCCGACGGCGCTCTCCAGCTGCCGCAGCGCGGCCTCGAGATCGGCAGGCGCGCGGTCGCGGAACGTCACTACGAACGCGAGCCGGCTTCGACGAAGCGCGCTTCCGGCAACCTCTCGCAGCGCAGCCAGCTCCGACGCGAGGTGCGTTCCGCGCACCACGACCAGAACCGTCTCGGCAGCGCCGACCTGCGCGAGCGCGAGACGGGTGGCCACGCCGTCGACGCGAAGCCGGACCCCGGGCGTATCGACGACCGTCGCCCCCAGCTGCGCGACCTCCGCGCGGCGACAGTGCACGGTCGATCCGCGGAAGTTCGCCTCGTCGCCCGTCGCCCAGCCCGTGAGCAGCCGGAACACCGCGGACTTGCCGACCGACTCGAGGCCGGCGATCACCACGGTACCGAGCGGCGCCTGCTCCTGGATTCTCTCAGCTTGCATCGTTCCCTCCATCGATTCTCTCCGCTTGCATCGTTCCCTCCATCCGACGGACAAGCCGTCCGCTCAGCGACGCGCCGCGATCTCGAGACGCACCGGGCTCGACGCCGCGTACCTCGGCGACGACGAGACCAACCGGAAGGTGACCGACCCGTCGCCGCTCGCCCCCGGAGGCACCACCAGCTGCCACGACGGGTGCACGTGCAGATCGGGCGCGGCGCCGATGCGCGCCCGGTCGCCCGGTGCTCCCAGCCGACGCCCCACCACGACCACGCTGACGCCCGGGTCGAGCGCGACGATCTCGATCTCGACTTCCGCGCCGCGCTCGAGAGGACGCATGGCAGCAGGGAGATCCGCCCGGACCAGCGCGTTGAAGCCAGGCTCGGTCGCCGAGAACAGGTCGACACCGCCGAAGCTGCTCGAGAGCGACGCGTCTGCGTCGAGATCCGCTCCCTGGAGGAGTGCGAGACGGGGCTCGCCGTCGCCGAGCGCGGCGATCAGCAGATCGCGATGCTGGGTCGCTCCCAGCGGAACGTTGAACGACAGGTTCTCGATCGCTGCGCCCTTCACCACGAGATGCCGGATCACCCCGTCGAAGGACGCCCGACCGCGGAGGAGGTCGCTCTGGCCGCGAAACTCCGAGCTGTCGCCCGGCCGCTCACCGGTGAGCGGATTCGTCGCCGCGCGCAGCAGCACGAAGGCCGGCTGCGTGCCGCCGGGAACCCCCACCTCGATCGTCTCCTGCGCGAGGCGAACTCCGAGTCCGGCTGCGCCGTCCAGAACGTACGCCGTCAGGCTCCCGGTCTTCGGGTCGTGCACCAGCTCGAGCTGCGCGAACTCCGATCCGATCATCACGAGCGTTCCGCCGTGCGGAGCGGTGAAGACGTGCTGGGCCAGCACAGGCGTCGTCGGTGAGATCACCGCGGCCGTCAGGACGACGACGCGTGCGAGCCGCCCAGGCCGCGGCGGAACGCGTGCGAGCCGCCCAAGCCGCGGCGGAACGCGTGCCAGCCGCCCAAGCCGCGGCGCGACGATCGACAGCGACGACTCAGACACGAGGCACGAGGTTCTGCGCGACATCGGTCGCATACGCGCGGATCGCTGGAGCCAGGCCCGCGAGAGCACCGAGCGCAGTCATCGCGAGCGGCGTCCAGAGCATCGCCGGATGGAACGCGAGGATCTCGACGACGACCCCGGTCTGCGCGCGAATGACGGCCGCGGCTGGTACCAGGATGGCCGCGAGGACGGCGAAGCCGAGAACGGCACCGCAGGCTGCGATCGCGATCGCCTCGCACACGACGACGGCGAGCACCCGCGAGCGTCCGGCACCGAGCGCGCGCAGGACGGCGATCTCGTGGCGGCGCTCGTTGATCGTGTTGTAGACGCAGGCGAAGATCGAACCTCCGGCGATCAGCACGACCAGGTAGGCGACCAGCGTGAGGATCCGCTGGACCCAGCCCAGCTTGTCGAGCAGATCCGCCATGACGCGCGCGATCGGCCACGCCAGCGTCGCCACCTTTCCTTGACGGTTGATCGTCTGATTCAGGAGGAATCCGGCCTGTGGGCCCCGCAGCGCGAGCATGACCGCGCTGACCTCCTTGTGCTCGTCGGGAATCGCCTCGCCGGCGCGAGCTTCGTAGGCCTCGCCGGTGCCGCGCAGCACGTGACCCGTCATGCGGTACACGCTCTCGATCGGCACCCAGAAGACGCGATCGACGGGCGTCCCCGTCGGCTCGAGGACGCCGACCACCGTGAACACCTCGGGGTGCTGCGCAGTCTCCTCGTAGACCAGGCCGTGGTAGGGATTGAACGTGCTGCCGAGGCCGAGGCCGGTGTCGCGCGCGGCAACGCTGCCGAGCACCGCTTCGCGCCGCTCGGGATCGAACGGCCGACCGCCGTCGCCGATCTCGAGACGACGCCCGGGACGCGGCTCGAATCGCGCGAAGAGATCCGACGTGGTGCCGACGATCCGATACCCGCGGTAGTTGTCGCCCACCGCATACGGCACGGCGACCTCGACTCGAGGGTCCGCCGCGATCGCCCGATACAGCGACCACGGGATGTTGCCGGGCGAGGTCTCGAGGTGGAACACGCTGTTGAGCACGAGCTGCAGCTGGCTGCCGCGCGCCCCCAGAACGGCGTCGAACCCGCCGCTCCCGCCGGTGAAGGCAGCGTACGCCTGGCGGTCGAGGCTGAGAACGGCCATCACGAGCCCGACCGCACACGCGACCGAGCAGGCCGTCACGACCGTCGACAGCCGGTGACGCCAGAGGCTCCGTCGCACCATGGCGCGCAATGACCCGACCCGACCGGCGGCACGAAGGCGCGCCCGCTCGCCCTCCTCGCTCTCGCGCGGGATCACGGGGCCGCCGCCGCGCGCGGGCCGTCGCTTCCCACCGGGCCGGGCCTCCCCTGCCCCGGCGGCCGCTCGGCGACGTTGAGAACCTCGAGGTCGCAGCACCGGTCGAAGTGCGCGAGAATCCGGTCGTCGTGGCTCACCAGCAGCAGCGCGGCGCCCGTCTCGGAGCAGACCTCCCGGATGAGGCGTACGGCGTTCTGCGCTGCGGCGGGGTCGAGGTTGCCGGTGGGCTCGTCGGCGAGAACCAGCGCCGGCCGCGCGGCGATCGCGCGCGCGATCGCCACGCGCTGCTGCTGGCCCACGGAGAGCTGGGACGGGTGGTGATGCGCGCGCGATCCGAGCTCCACGCGCTCGAGCAACTCGCGAGCGCGCGAGACGTCGGCGCGTCCACCGAACGACATGCCGAGGACCACGTTCTCGAGCGCCGTGTACGCCTCGAGCAGGTTGAACGACTGGAACACGTAGCCGATGCAGGACGCGCGAATCCGATCGCGTTCCGCCTCGAATCGCCGCGACATCTCGCGTCCCGCGACGACGATGCGTCCGGCATCCGCGGCGACGATCCCGGCGATCAGGTTCAGGAACGTCGTCTTGCCAGACCCGCTCGCCCCACGCAGCGCGACGTGCTCACCATGCTCGACCGAGAACTCGTCGACCTTCAGAACGACGCGGCGTACGCCCTCCGGCGTGCGGTAGCCTTTCTCGACGTCCGCGACCTCGAGAGACTTCACGGGTCGCGCTCCACGCGATCCGCCGCGAGGCGATAGAGGCTGAGCACGATCCCCCCCGAGACCTCCTCGCCCACCGAGAGCCGCCCCGACACCCGCATCGGTTGCAGCAGGTCCAGCTGCACGCGCTCGCCGTCGCGAACGCGAACGAGAATCCACTGGTTCATGCGCGCGGATTCGCCGAAGCAGCAGTCGAGGTCGTTCTGCGCGAGCAGCAGGAAGGCCGCCACCCGATCACCGTCGACGTCCGCCGGCACCGCGAATCCGCGCACGCTGACGAGCTTTCCGTCGAGCGCCCGGACCGCGGCGGGCAGCGCCTCGCGCCGCTTCGCGAGAGCGTCGGCGGTCGCCCCCTCGAGCCCGCCGAGACCGGGATCGTCGTAGACGAAGTCTCCCAGCAGCTGCCAGCCGACGGGCTCGTAGCCGGGTGCGGCGGCGGTGGCCGTCGCGCGCCCCCCTTCAGCTCCTGCCACACCCGACGACGCAGACCCGAGCAGCGCGCCCAGAACGGCCACGACCAGACCGACCGGAACCCGCACGCCCGACGGGTTCAGCACGCGCAGGAGTCGTCGCAGCAACTCAGATCCTCGAGGAACATCCCGGCAGTCCGGTACTCGTCGAGGGCGTCAGCGGAGAGACCGAGGCGCTGCGCGATCTCGCTCGCCACGACGGCGAAGCGCTGCCTGAACTTGTAGATGAAGCAGAAGATGATCGCGCCATGGCGCACCTGCGGCCCGGCGAGAAACAGGCCCGGGGAGACGGTGGATTCGTCACGTGCCGAGAGAAGCACCGCGGCGGTCTCGGGATCCCGCTCGAAGTGCCCGCCCAGCAGGCTCAGGCTGCTCTCGAACCCGGTCGCGAGCAGCGGCTGGGTCTTCGTGCGGAGGCCCCGGCTTCCGACGCCGTCCACCCGATACCCACCGGAGACGGCGTGAACGGCGCGTACCGGTCCGTCTCCGATCAGGGTGATCGGACGACCCGCGGCGAGGGCATGCCGCAGGCGCTCCTGCGTGCGCGGCGTCAAGGCACGGCTCGGATCGACCTGCGCGTACTTCCACGGCTCGGCCGGGTCGACGACCCGCGCCCGCCCGCCGTGCTCGACGACCTGCAGGGCCGCATCGATGCCACTCTCGAGTCCTCCGATGATCACGTGATCACCGTCCCCGAGCGCCTCCCAGCCCTGTGCAAGCGAGGTGTGCCGACAGTGCTCGGCGCCAGGAAACCCGCCGAGCCGCGGGTACTGGAACTCGCCGGCCGCCCACACGACGAACCGCGCGGCGATGGAACGGCGGCGCGTTCGCACACGAAAGGGCCACGGCTCGCCGGCATCGTGCTCCAGGGAGACGACGTCGTGCCCACGGGAAACCGGGACCTCGAAGTGCTTCGCCACGGCGCGCAGGTGCTCCGCGTACTGCGCTCCGCTCGGATGCTCGGTCTGCAGCGCGAGCGCCGGCGACGTACGCGGCGCGATCGCGTTGAGATCGAGCAAGCCGAAGCCGTGCGCCGGGAATGACGGCGTGAGAAAACGCAGATGCCCGGGCCAGCGGTCGAATGAAGCCCCTACCCCGTGACGGTCGAGCACGACCATGCGCTCGACCCCGACCTTTCCCAGCGCGATCGCGACACCGATCCCGGCCGGGCCTGCGCCCACAACGACGACATCGTACTGCTCGCCGACACGACCCGCTGCTGCCATGCCCGGGTCGGTACCTCGCGAACTCCCATTGCGCAACTCAGTTGCAATTGCGACCGCTCTCTTCGGCCGTCGGTCCGGCTGCATCCACGGCCGGCCTCTACGACCGTCCGATCGGCTGCATTTGCGGCCGGTCTCTACGACCGTCCGATCGGCAGGAGCGCGAGATTCCGGGCACGCTTCAGCGCGCGCGTCAGGCGTCGCTGGTTCTTCGCCGAGGCACCAGTTCGTCGTGCGGGAACGATGCGACCCGACTCGTCGAGGAAGCGGGCGATCTCGCGCACGTTGAGGTGGTCGATGACCACGCCCTTCGGCCCTGCGAAGGGATCGAGCCGCTTCCGGCGCGTACCGCGCGGCTGGCCGGATCTCGGGCGTCGATCGTCACTGCGCGGCGCTTGCTCTCTCGATGACGGTCTCATGATCTGTATGTCGCTCCTATCGCCGTCACGCGACGGCGGCGATGCGCTCGACGGCGAGCCGAGCGCCGATGATGTTGCGGGCCGCGGGCCCGACCTCGAGTTCCGCGAGCGGTCCGGTCAGGTGGATGCCGTGCCCCC
>Ga0172362_10004472_pt1 | contig 12117 bp, 15 predicted proteins | sample LakKivs1_kivu2a2_FD_114534 | JGI IMG/M metagenome (GOLD analysis project Ga0172362, IMG submission 114534) | Sediment microbial communities from Lake Kivu, Rwanda - Sediment s1_kivu2a2 | ecosystem: Environmental > Aquatic > Freshwater > Lake > Sediment | place: Rwanda: Western Province, Lake...
AAACCAATCTACGTCTATGATGGTAAACCACCTGACTTCAAGAAAAAAACTATAGAGGAGAGAGAATTGGTTAGAGAAGAGGCAAGAAAGAAATGGAAAAAAGCAGTTGAGGAAGGAAGAAAAGAAGATATCATGGTTTATGCTCAAGGTGCTGTTAGAATTACTGATGAAATGATGGAAGAGAGTAAAAAAGTTCTGAATGCTATGGGGATACCATGGATACAAGCACCATCTGAAGGCGAAGCTCAATGCGCATTAATTTGTAAGAATGGAGATGCAGATTATTCTGGTTCTCAAGATTATGATGCTTTGATGTTCTCATCGCCTCGTTTAATAAGGAACTTATCAATAACTGGAAAAAGAAAATTGCCTAGACAAGAAGTTTACATAGATATCAAACCCGAGATCATGGAATTGGATAAAGTTCTATCCAGCTTAGAAATAACTAAAGAGCAATTGGTAATTCTTGGAATACTAGTTGGAACAGACTATAACCCGCAAGGTATCAAAGGTATCGGTCCAAAAACAGCTTTAAAAATAGTTAAAGAATATAAAACTCTAGATAAAGTTTTAGAGCAAGTAGAATGGAAATTTGATGTTGATGCTCATAAAATATATGAATTTTTCTTAAGGCCTCCGGTATTTGATAGCTATAAAATAGAATGGAATGAACCTGACAAAGATAAACTAATGAAATTAATGGTTGAAGAACACGACTTCTCACAAGAAAGAATTGAGAATACTATTGACAAATTGATAGAAGCTAAAAGAGAAGGAACTCAATCCAGGCTTGGAGATTGGCTAAAGAAATAATTACTTCTTTTTTATTATTTTCTTGAAAAAATTCAAGATTCTTAATTGACTATGCTCATTTTTAATTCTTTCAACAGTATCCCAAGTATGCCTTACATAGTCAGGCAGAATGCCATGTTTTTTTTCTACGAGTTTTTTAATGAATTCTATAGTTCGTGGGTCATGAGGGTAACCAACCCCAAAGTCCTCACCGACTTTCTTCTTTAATTCGTCTATGGCCTCATCTCTGTTAACCTTTGCTATTATCGATGCTGCGGAAACTACTGGGTATTTTTGATCAGCAAAATTTTCAGAAATCAATTTTAATTTTTTGTTTTCTATTTTTGAGAACAGATAATCTCTGAACTTATTTGTGTTGTAGCTCGGGGCATCAACTATAGCTTTATCCGGTTCTAACAAGTTTATTATCTCTGCCATTTTTATCGCTTCTATTTGGTTGAGGTTAATACCTCTTTTTCTATTGGCATCAATTTTTGCGGAAGGAACACGAATGACGACGATGTGAACGCCAATTTCTTCAATTTTTGGTGCTAACTCCTCTCTTTTTTTTGGTGTCAATTGTTTTGAATCCTTCACATGAATTTTTTTTAACTTTATTTCATCCTTTTCATCGATGAGCAACCCGCATATAACTAATGGGCCGATGACTGCCCCTCTACCAGCTTCATCAATCCCAAGCACCCTCAAAAAGAACACCTTGTTCTATTAAATTTGATTTCTATTAAATAAATGAATAAGTAACACATTATGTTAAAAGATTTTCTAAATTTTTATTTCTCAAAAAATATTATAAAAAAATAGGTTAATAATAAAATCGAGATTTATTTTCTCTTTTAATAAATTTTCCCATTATTGGAATTTTTTCTCCACATTTTGGGCATTTTTTATCTTTTGTTAAATTAAAACTTAAAACGTCAAAACCAAATCTTTCTATTAACAATTTTCCGCAGTCGGGACAATAAGTATTTTCTTTGTGCCCAGGAACATTACCGACATAAATGAACTTCAACCCTTCACTCTTCCCAATTTCAAAAGCTTTTTCTAAAGTTTTAACAGGTGTTGATGGTTTCGTGAAATGAAAACAAGGATAGTATCTGGAGATGTGCCAAGGTGTATCATCACCAACTTCATCATGAATCCTTCTTGCAATTTTTTTCAAACATTCTTCATCATCGTTAACTCCAGGGATAACTAGAGTTGTTAATTCAACCCATGCACCTTTTTTTCTTGCTTCTATTATGTTATGCCAGATAAATTCAACATCTGCACCGCAATATTTTCTTACTGCTTCTTTATCACCCTTAATATCAATGTTAAAAGCATCACAACCTGATTTCAAGAGCAATTTTAATGCTTCAGGAGTGAAATATCCATTCGAAATAAATGTATTATAAAGACCCTCCTTTTTTGCTAGTTTGAAAACGTCGATTGAGAATTCTAAGAAAGTTGTAGGTTCAGAAAAACTCATACTTGTGCCTTGGCATAAATTTGTTATTGTTTTGTCGACTACTTCTTTTGGTGAAAGAATTATGGATTGGCTATAATTTGGCATGACTTTAGAGATATCGAAATTTTGACACCAAGGGCATGTGAATGTACAAGACCAACTTCCTATCGTTAAGCAATTGCTACCAGGCCAGAAATGAAACAAGGGTTTTTTCTCAACAGGATTAACATTTATCGATGAAATAAGACCATACTCTAGAGTGTATAATTTGCCGTTTCTATTTTCTCTTGTCTTACAAAAACCTAACTTGCTGAAAGAAATAATACAATGTCTATTGCAAGTGTTACATTTTACTTTTCCATCCTTAATTTTCTCATAGAGTAATGCTTCCTTGATATATTTTTCGGGACTCATCTAATCACTTAATATTAATCCAATAAATTAATTATAATTGTGATAAGTCTCGATAAAGTAAAACAAAGGCTATTGGAAGGAGAACAAATAGAAGAAATAGTTCAAAAAATGAACTGGAAAGAATTTGAAAAACTAATAGCAGAAATACTAAGAAAGCATGATTTTAATATTCATAGCAATTTCAGATTTAAAACTGATCGACGCTTTGAAATAGATGTTTTGGCTGTTAAAAATAAAATCTCTTTTTTAATAGATTGTAAACAATGGGGAAGAGGTAGGTACAAAAAAACTGGATTGAAGTATGCAGCCAAAGATCAAAAACATAGATTGAATGAATTGAAAAAATTTCTTAGAAACAATCTCGCAGCTAAAATTAAATTGAAAGTTAATAAAAACACAAATTTCATTCCATTAATAATTACTTGGTTTGAAGAAGATATAACACTGCATGATAAAGTCTTTATAGTTCCGATTTGGAAGTTTAACGAGTTTTTACTAAGCATGAGTGAGTACATTTAAATACTCCGATTTAAATACTTACTTTAAAAATATAATTATGCCTGTTTCGAGAGGGGGTAAAAATGACAAAATTTAACATTAAGATAGAAAACATTGTCGCTTCTGCCTCATTGGGTGTTAGGATACCCTTGGAAAAAATAGCTGAACATCTGGAAGGTACTGAATACGAACCAGAACAATTTCCTGGATTAGTTTATAGGATGAAAGACCCCAAAGCAGCAGCATTAATTTTTTCATCTGGTAAAATTGTGTGTACTGGCGCTAGGAGTATTGCTGATCTTAGAAAAGTTGTGAAGAAAGTGGTTGACATGATAAAAGCTGCTAAACTAGGTGAACCTAAAAAATATACAATCCAGATAGAAAACATTGTCGCTTCAGCTAAACTCCCATCAAGATTAAACTTGGATAAAATTGCCTTTGAATTGGAAAATTCTGAATACGAACCAGAACAATTTCCTGGATTAGTTTATAGGATGAAAGATCCCAAAGCAGCATTCTTACTATTCAGTTCGGGTAAAGTTGTATGTACTGGGGTCAGAAAAGTTGAAGATATTGAAAGTTCTGTAAAAACTATTATTAAAAGATTAAATAGTGTTGGCGCGTTAAAGAATTAAATTTATGAAAAAGGAAGAAATCGTAGATAGATTTTCAGAATTCTTGAGAGAGAAATATTATAAAGATTTAGCTACTGCTGTTACTGAAGGAAAAAAGTCACTTGAAATAGATTTTTCTCTTGTTGATAAATTCGATCCTGAGCTAGTTGATGAAATACTAAAAATCCCCGAAGATACCTTAAAGTTTTTGGAAGAATCCATAGACCAAATAGACCTACCTCAAAAAGAAAAAATACGTATAAGATTTTTCAACTTACCTGAAACTACTAACATAAGAATTAGGGACGTTCGAGCTGAACATATAGGTAAATTATTGTGTGTCGATGGAATAGTGAAGAGAGCATCAGAAGTTAGACCAGAAATCTCTGAGATAATTTTCGAGTGTCCTGATTGCGGGAAAAAAATTACTGTCATTCAGACTGAAAAAGATCAAACCATAAAACTACCTAATAAATGCCCTTATTGTGGTGCTAGAAGAGGTTTCCGACAGGTCGAACAAAAATTGTATGATGCAAGATGGGTTTCTATAGAAGAGCCTTTTGAGATAACTACCGGAGAAAGGCCCTCAGAAATTATGATTTATTTGAAAGAAGATTTGACATCTCCTAAGATGAGAAATAAAACAGAACCTGGAAACAGGATAAAAGTTATCGGTATACTAAAAGAAGTTCCGAGAAGAACTGTTAGAGGCAAAAAGACAAGGCAGATGGACATACTGTTGGACGCAAACAATATTCAGGCTGTAGAAGTAGAGTGGGAGGAGTTGATAATAGACCCAGAAGATGAAAAAAAAATTAAGAATTTTGCTAAAGACCCCCATATTTATGAAAAATTAGTTGCTTCTATTGCCCCCACTATGTTTGGTTTGGACGATGTTAAACTTGCGATAATATTTCAACTATTTGGTGGTATACCAAAACAATTGAAGGATGGAACGAGAATCCGTGGCAACATACATATTCTTTTGGTTGGTGATCCTGCAGCAGGAAAGAGTCAATTGATGCAGCTAACAACAAAATTAATTCCTCGTGGAAAGTATGTTTCTGGAACAGGCGTGACTGGTCCAGGGTTGACGGCTACTGTTGTCAGGGATGAACAGTTTTTAGGAGGTTGGGTTTTAGAGGCCGGGGCACTTGTGATGGCTAACAGAAGTATCTGTGCAATTGATGAGTTTTCTAAAGTATCAGTTCAAGATCAAGTTGCACTCCAAGAGGCCATGTCAATGGAAACAATTTCAATAGCAAAAGCATCCATTGTCGCAACTCTACCAGCTCAAACAGCTATACTAGCTGGCGGTAATCCAAAACTTGGAAGGTTCGATCCTTATATACCAATCAGAGAACAAGTAGCGATAGATGAAGTTTTGTTGAGTAGATTTGACCTCAGGTTTGCGTTGAGAGATGTACCAAATCCTGAGATTGATGAAAAAATGGCAGAACATATTCTTAGGATGCGACATTCTGAAACAGAAATAAAACCATTAATAGAATCATCTTTCCTTAGAAAATATGTTGCCTATGCAAGGAGTCGTTCCAATCCTAAATTAACTAAAGATGCCGGCGAAACAATAAAAGATTTTTATCTAAAAATGAGAGCTAAGGCAACAGGTGAAGCTCCTATTTCTATCACACTGAGACAGTATGAAGCGTTGATTAGATTAGCAGAATCTTCAGCAAAGATCAGATTGGGCGATAAAGTCACTGTTGAAGATGCAAAAAGGGCGATAGATCTAATGAAGATATCTTTAAGACAATTTGGTTTTGACCCTGAGACGGGTATGATTGATATCGATAGAGCTGAAGGAGCCATACCAAGTGCACAGAGAAGCAAGATAAGAATAGTATTGGATGTAATCGAAGAATTGACAGGGGTTATCGGTAAAATAATACCTACAGATGAGATAACTAGAAGAGCAAGGGATGAAGGTGTGGATGATGTCGACGATATATTGAGAAAAATGAAGAACGAAGGGTTAATTTTTGAACCCAAGCCTGGCTATCTTCAAAAAATATAAAATATCTTTTTATAGGTAATATTTTAGTCTTTATCAACACATATAAGAACCATGGAAACTTTAAGGCAGACAACTTCTCGTGCAAGAATATCTGACATAATTAATGGTAATTTTGTTCGTAAAGAAGGATTAGAGCCAAGTTATATTTTAACCGATTTGGGACAAAAAATTTCTAGAGCTTACTTAATCGGAACTATTGTTGATAAATTCATGAGTGAGAATGGGAATTATTCTTCGATAACTATAGATGATGATTCTGACTCGATAAGAATCAAAGCCTTCAGAGAACAAGTGAATATATTTGATAATTTTAACGTAGGGGATCTAGTAATGGTAATAGGAAAGATTAGAAATTATGCCGATGAAAACTACATAATTCCTGAAATAGTCAAAAAAATTACAGATCCTAACCTTGAATCCTTACACAAACTAGAAGTTTTGAAACAAACTGTTTTACATAAGAAAGCATTTAAAAAAATCAAAGATGAAAAGGAAAAATTCGCTGATGTTGAAAAACTTAAAAAATATGCAAAGAAGCAATATGGAATTGATAGCGAAATTGTTGATTCAATACTCGAAACATTTACAATTAAAGAAGAGGCAAAAGAAAAGGATTATAAGCCTCTTTTACTAGAAACTTTAGATAGATTGGATAATGGAGAAGGAGTAGAATTCAGAAAACTTTTAGAAGAATCTAAATTACCAGAAAATATCTTTGAGGAAGCTATAAATGAAATTTTGTCGGATGGTATCTGTTTCGAACCAAAACCAGGAATTATAAAGAGGGTTTAGATGAAAACTTACGAACAGATGTTGGAAGAGGCAACAAAAAAAATCTCTAAGAGCACGACTAAAGAGAGTAGATTAGAAATACCTTCACCTAACGTAATCATTCAAGGTAATAGAACATTCATCACCAATTTTACAGAGATAGCAGATAGTATAAGAAGAAACCCTAAGCATTTAGCCAAATTCTTATTTAGAGAATTAGCCAAACCTGGTCATTTAGGTACAAATAGACTTATCCTTCAGGGAAAGGTAATCACGAGTTTAGTTCAGAATAAGATAGACAATTATATTAAAGAGTTCGTTATCTGTAAAGAGTGCAACAGACCTGATACTCATTTTGAAAAGGAAGGCAGGATTAAGTTCATTAAATGCGAGGCTTGTGGCGCTAAACATGTTTTAAGGCGAATTTAAGGCTTATAAGTTTTGAATCCATTATTTATTATGAAAAGAGGTGATTTTTTGACTGAGAACCCAGAAAAAACTGAGAGTTTACCATTTCCAATGGCTCCAATCGTAAGACTGATGAAAAAAAATCTAAGCAAAGAAAAACTAATTAAGAAGGTCGTTAAGGAAGAAATGAACAAGTGGCTCGCTAATATGTGTGAGAAAGTAACGAAGAAGATGAATGAATCCCCTTATGCTTCTGTCGATTTACATACTTTTAAAGAGGCGATTAAAACATACAATGATATTGAAGACATGGAGAAAGATAAACAGAGGATCTTGGTGAGTCTAGACAAAATAAAGCAAGATTGTGACATGCTAATAAGGGATTTAGATAGAAAATTAAAAGTTTAATCCTTAATTGTGTTTTTGGAATGTTTTGGTGCAAGACTTTCAATGCAAAAGGACAGTTTGTAGTCGCTATTTGTGATGAGGATTTAATAGGTAGGAAGATTGGAAACGAGTTGAAGATTACAGTTGAAGAAAGTTTTTATCGTGGGGAACTTATAGATGAAGATAATGCTTTAAAATTCATGAAAAAATCAAACATATGCAACCTTCTCGGGAAGAATATAATTGAACTGGCCTTAAAAAATAAGTTTATTATGAAAGAGAATATTATCTTTATCGGTGACATTCCCCATGCTCAATTTATCCAATAAAAAAGCTCAATTTTTTATTTTGACAACAGTTGTTATTGTCGGCGTTTTCTACACATTAAGTAAATACATCAACCCTTATGCTTTCATAGATACTTCTAGAGCAGCTTCTGGTAGTGAGACTTTCTTCTTCGATAACGTGAAGGAGAAGGCTATAAAAACTGTTGAGATTAGTAATGAAACTGAGTTAGAATCAAACTTAAATCAATACAAAAATTTTGTAGAAGAAATGGCAAGCGAGAAAGGTTACAACTTGAATTTCAAATATAATATTATCTCAACTGGCCCTTCTATTGTAGACTTCAACATGATTTTAATATCAGAAAGAATGACACTCAAGTCCAACTTTACAGTAATTCGTTGAAGAAGGGCAAGAACTCTTCTCTTATCTTTTTAGTCGAACAATGTAATTTTTTTGAAAGTTCTATGAGTTTTTCTTTATCTTCAGCTCTTTTAGCCTTCGTCCTACCCAAAAAACTTATTCTATCTGGATACTGATATCTTGAAAATTTTCTGTACATTTCTTTCTTAGATAGCGCAACACCAGCGGTCATCAAATCAATCATGTATTTTTCAAACTTCCAATCCTGTCTTATCTTTATCCTGTTCTTGAAAAGATCAGCTCTGGATAACATTTCGTAAGCCTTTGCTATTTCTTCTGGTTTTTCATACTCGTTGATAATGTTCTGTTCTATCCATAGGAAAATCTCGTCAGGATCTTTATCCAAGTTTTGGATTGATAGTTTTGCTGAAATAGCTGTTTTAGTCTTGAAGATTATTTTTAACACATCAAATATGTTCATCTCTCTTTCTCGGTTACCTAAACTATCTAAATCTTTGAGTGTGATTTCTTTTTTATCTCTTGTCAATGTTTCTAAATCGTTTATAGCTGAACGTAAATCCCCCTCTGATTTTTTTGCTATTTGTTTAAGAATTTCTTTATCACATTTTATTTTTTCATTTTCACAGATGTACTGCAATTTCTTTATGACATCCCAGTAGAAGACTTTTCCAAATTGAATTAACTGACAATAAGCACGTAGAGAGCGTAACTTTACATTCCAAGGGTTGTTCGCAGTCAATATTATCGGATATTGAGACTCTTTTATGATTTTTATTATTTCTCCAACCCCACCCCTATCTTCTTTTCCTGCCAAGCCATCAATTTCATCTATGAAGAATATTTTTCCTTTTTTAAACAAAGATTTTTGTTTTGTTGATTGACCTATAACTTCTTTTATCTGAGATGCTGAACGATAGTCACTTGCGTTCAACTCGATAATTTCAAGATTTTTTTCTTTTCCCAAAGCTTCTACTAAGGCTGTCTTTCCAGTACCAGCAGGACCATGAAAAAGAGCAGCCTTTTTGCCTGGTTTCCAAGATTTCAACCAAGTTAAAAATTGATCTACTGCTTTCTTTTGTCCGACAACTTCTGCTATTCTTTGAGGAGTATATTTTTCAGTCCAAGGCATAATATCATTTCTTTTTACTGAATAAAAAGAATTGGGCCAACAAAGATTCGAGTTGAATTAGATTAGAGCCACCTTCACTTATCCTGAAATCATATTCACCTGTTTTATCGATGAGTTTAATCTTATCTTCTTCAGGAATCTCCAAATTGTAGATTTGTTGATGTATCTCTTTTATAATATCTTCTGCCGACAAACCTTGTATCAATAACATTTCATGTAATTTTTTTCTTGCATCCTTAAAACTACCTTTCATGACTATTTTCAACATCTCTTCTACATCTTTTGGTTTTGCTCGAGATGCAGCTTCATAGACAACATCTTCAGTGATGTTTTTCTTCAAAGATGAAGAAGCTTGGAGTAAATTAGCAACTCTTCTCAAATCCCCCTCAGCCAATGTTATCAAAGCCTTTATTCCATCAGAACTAATCTTCAGTTTTTCTTCTTTGACTATTCTTTCTATGAACTTCTCTTGGTCTTTTTCTGATAATGATCTGAAACGAAATATACTGCAACGTGATTGGATGGGATCAATGATTTTTGAAGAATAGTTGCAAATCAAAATAAACCTAGTGGTACGAGTGAAATTTTCCATCGTTCTTCTCAAAGCTTGCTGTGCGTCCCTTGTTAGTGCATCTGCTTCATCCAAGATAACTAGCTTGTACGGAACATTACCAATCGCTTTCATTCGAGAGAAGTCTTTTATTTTATGTCTAATAACATCGATACCCCTTTCATCAGATGCATTAGTTTCCAAAATATTGGCTCTCCATTGTCCTCCATAAAGATCATGGGCCATCGAAAGGGCACAAGTTGTTTTTCCAGTTCCAGCAGAACCAGCAAACAGACAATGAGGAATGTTCTTATCTTTAACAAATGCTTCCAACCTTTCAGTTACATGTTTTTGGTTTATGACATCTTTTAATGATTTTGGACGGTATTTCTCTGCCCAAACCTCAAATTCTGGCATATTATCACGTTATAATCTTTAAGGTTTACATTAATTTATAAATGAAAGAAGTTTTTGTGATTATATGAAGATTTCTATTACTGGAACCCCTTGTACAGGTAAAACAGAGGTCTCTAAATTATTATCTGAAAAGCTTAGTTATAGGTTGATACAAGTAAATGAACTTGCGGAAAAACTGAATGCCTTTAAAGGATATGATAAAAAAAGAGAATGCAAGATTCTTGACATGAAAAAATTGGAAAATGAAATCAAAAAAATTAAAGAGAATGTTATAATAGAGGGCCATACTTCTCATCTATTCCCTACTGATATAGTCATCGTTCTAAGGTGCAACCCAGAAGTATTGAAGAAAAGACTGGAGAAAAGATACCCTTCTAAACCTTCAAAAGTTCAGGAAAACTTGGAAGCTGAAATACTCGGAGTGATAACTTCTGAGGCTGTTATGAATAATGGGAAAATCTACGAGATAAATACTTCTGAGAGGGGTGTGAAAGAGAATGTTGACAATATTTTGGAGATATTGAAAGGAAAGACTAAAGAGTTTAATGTCGGGAAGATTGATTGGTTAGAAAAATATTCTGATTTAATTGAATTAGATTGAATTTGAAAAGATTCAAATCCCTAAACCTGAAATAACAATACCATTAAGTCCAGAGAAAAATAAAATCGATGGTATCAATAAGCAACCCATGCAATGGGTTTTGGAACTGGGAGAAGGCATTTATTTTTTCAAGGAATTCATTTTTCAGGTATGGAATTAATTATTGAAAGAGAATTACTTATAATTATTTTGATTCATGTAAAAGTCGGCACTTACGTCTAAACGTCTTCTCTTCTTTTTCTATGAGAGGGGGTTAAGTATCTACTTGTTCATCTCTTTCATCACAGAGAGAGTTACGAAAATATACTTCCAAAGTGGAACCATCTCTGTGACTCTTTTTGGCGTGGGTACTAATTTTTTGGATATTATTAAGCTATAACTCACTTCAGAGTCATTAGGTACAGAGGCATCGAATATTTCTACTATGCCAGGTTGTATAGTGTGCCTTACTGTCTTTACATCTCCTATTCCATCGTTTCCGTTAATGTGAAAATTTGTACCAAATTCACCTGATACACTATCTATGTTTTTGAGTGCTAGTTTTGCGTGCATCGACTTAAAAAATAAAAAATCAGTCTTTTCGTATTTTGTTAAGTTGCTCACTAACTCGTAGGTTAACTCTACTGGAACGTAGTCGATTACTGTATGTTCCCAGGGTATTTCTATAGAGAGAATAATACCGGCTACCGCCAAACTAATAAGAGTAGCTACTATCCCCCCCCGATCCCTTTTTATTCATTGTTATTTCCTCCTCAGTCTATTTAGAAGTCCGCTAGTTTTTTCTGGGAAAGCTTAAATATCTCCAAAATCCAAAATTAGATTCAGAGATGGACAGTCCCAGAGACACCGCACGTGTCTATGATGGACTTCTCATTTTTATTCTTAAATGATCATTTAAGGTAAGAATGATAACTTAAATTTTTATTTTCCGCAGAATATAAGTCATTTTTCTTTATTTTTTTCGTTTCCTATTAGCTTTTTTGCCAATGTCCACCACTGTGGTTCTATTTTTTTTATTTCTTCCTCAAATTCTGAATCTTTAGAATTTTTTTGTGATGTCTGTTCATTATTTTTTGTATCCATTTCAATCACTCGTATCTTCATTAACTGCATTTTCTTCACTAACTTCACTTTTCAGTGTAGTTTGTGAAGTTTGTGGACTTTGTGCAGTAGCGATTCCCAACCTAGAAGCTACGTCATTAACCAAACTTGCATTTAACATATACTCGATCCCTGTCCCAACCCTTCTTTTTTCAGTAAAGCCTAGCCTGCCCATTGCTCTTCCTATCCACTTGTTGTTGAGCCATTTCTGTTCTTCATCGTAGAATGATTCCATCTTAGAGCGTATGTCTTTAACAGAAATG
>Ga0172362_10004473_pt1 | contig 12114 bp, 15 predicted proteins | sample LakKivs1_kivu2a2_FD_114534 | JGI IMG/M metagenome (GOLD analysis project Ga0172362, IMG submission 114534) | Sediment microbial communities from Lake Kivu, Rwanda - Sediment s1_kivu2a2 | ecosystem: Environmental > Aquatic > Freshwater > Lake > Sediment | place: Rwanda: Western Province, Lake...
CATGGTGAAAAATATCGTTATAAAGAAAATATTTTGGAAAACGCTCTTCAGGATTATCCAACCGGTTATAAGGAGCCGATTTTGGAGATTAAGAAGGTTATGATTGTAATAAAGAAATAATATGGACAGGGGGAAATTTGAAGAATTAGTGAGACGGGGAATTGAAGCAATTCCAAAAAGATTTTTGGAAAAATTGGATAATGTTGATATTGTGATTGAAAATAATCCGACCGAGGAACAGAGAAAAAAATTGAGGATTGGGAAGGACTCCAAACTTTTCGGTCTTTACGAGGGCATACCCCAGACAAAAAGAGGATTTTACTCCGGGGTTTTGCCGGATAAAATAACCATTTTTCAAAAGCCGATTGAAGAAACGGCCCTAAATAACGAACACGTTAAAGAAATAGTCAAAAACACTGTCTGGCACGAAATTGCCCATCATTTCGGCATGGATGAGGAAAGGGTGAGAAAAGTGGAAAAACAAAAAAAAATGTGATATATTAAATTTATGGAATTGAAACAGAAAAGTTTCTTTATTTTGATTGCTATTATAATCGGAATCGGATTAGGTTTTTTGATTTGGCAATATTTAAGCCCAGTCCTTGGTCGGGGAGTTTTTTATTATCAAGTTGAAGGCGATAAGGTGAATTTATTTTTACTTAAAAACAGTCATAGCGAAAAAATTCTTTCTATTCCTGCCCGGGAAATCGATCCTGGTGACTTCCGACCACCCCGGCGTTCTTATCTTTCCAATAATGGAAAAATTATGATTTACTTCAAACAGGTTGGCGAAGCGCCGGTAGAAGATTTAGATCTCGGAGAAGGCATGATAGCAATGAGAGTGGTTTACAATCCCACCTTGGTAAATTTAAGAAATGACGAAGAAAAAGAAATTAATCAGCAAATTGATTCGGCAAGTTTGGTTTTTTCTCCGAATGATTCGGAGATCGCCTGGGTTAAACAAGTTGATGAATCCACTTATCAGAAAATAGAAGAAAGCGGCAGGAAAAGAGAACTCTGGATAAGTAAACCCGATGGCGAGGAAGCGAGGTTTCTGGCCGATTTTGACGAAAACGTTGTTTTACTCCAGCGTTGGTCCGGGGATTATATTTATTTTCAGGGACTTTGGGATGTGAATAACCGTAGTATGGGAAGAATAAACCCGAAAACCAAACAAGTGGATTATTTGGTGCCGCGTGACTGCGAGAATTTTTTGGAGAATTGCAATAATGTAGAATATTCTCGTTCGGGTACAAAATTTCTTTACGAGATTATAAATGATACCGGAGACAAAAAAATTACCATTCTTTATCTGGGTGATTTTGAAAAGAGGGAGTTTTTGGAAGTTTTGACTACTGATGAAATCAGCGACAGATTATGGATAGATGATGGCGAAAAATTTTTCTACACCGAGCAAGAGGAAGATAAGGGGGGTGCGGTGACAGAAACCATTCATTTGGTTGACATTAAAAATCAAACCGATGACAGCATATACAACGGTAGTTATGTCAGTCAGTTGACTTTTGATAAAGGCGGAAGATATCTGTATTTTTTGGAGAAAGAAAAAGAAGGAGAGAATTTTAAATTAAATAGATTAGACCTGAAGACCAAAGATATAAAAACAATTTTGACTGATAATTATAATAAGATTTTATTGGTTCAATAGCAAACCAAGAAACTTTGCTTGCTCACGAAGCACGTTTCATCCCGCTGTTTATCGCGGCCTGCCGCTCGCTGCGCAAAGTTTGTTGGTTTGCCCTAAAATGATTTTAAAATTTCCAAAGGGGTTTTATTGGGGAACAGCGACTTCGGCATATCAGGTGGAGGGAGGGATTAGAAACGACTGGAGCAATGCGGGGGGAAAGTATGATGCTGGAATTGCCTGCGACCATTATAATCGGTTTGAAGAGGATTTTGATTTAGCTAAATCAACGAATAATAATGCCCATAGATTTTCAATCGAGTGGGCGCGTATTGAGCCAGAGGAAGGGAAATTTGATAAAAATGAGATTGAACATTATAGAAAAGTAATTTTAGCTCTTAAAAAAAGAAATTTAGAGCCGTTTGTAACATTAAATCATTATACTTTGCCGATTTGGTTTGCAGATAAGGGAGGATGGCTTTATAAAAAGAATATTAAATATTTTATCCGTTACGCAGAGTTTTTAGTAAAAAGTTTGCCCCAGGTGAAGTTCTGGATTACTTTTAATGAACCATATTTATATTCTTCCTTTTCTTTTTTTGAAAAGCGCTGGCCGCCCTTTAAGAAAAACTTCTTTAAATTTTTAAAGGTTCTAAATAATCTGCTCGATGCTCATAATAAAACCTATCAGATAATTCATAAAGATTTTCCTGGCAAGATGGTTGGAATGAGTGAGTTTGTTATGTATTTTTCCGGACTTTTAGCTCCTATTAAATATATTAGACATTTCTATTTTTTAAATAAAATTAAAAATCATCAAGATTTTATTGGTCTGAATTATTATCTTCATCATTCATTATTCGAGGTATTAAAGCTTTCTCGCAGGGAGAAAACAGATACAGGTTGGGAGATTTGCCCTGAAGGAACTTACTATGTTTTGAAAGATTTAAAAAGATATAATAAGCCGATTTTTATTACGGAAAATGGCTTAGCCGATGCTGATGATAGCAGACGAGAAAAGTTTATTGCAGAACATCTCGGGTGGGTTCATAGGGCAATAGAAGAAGGGGTTGATATCAGGGGATATTTTCACTGGTCATTGATTGATAATTTTGAATGGGCTTGGGGCTTTAAGCCAAGATTCGGTTTGGTCGAAATTGATTATAAAAATAACCTAAAAAGAACCCCCCGCCCCAGTAGTAAAATTTACGCGGAAATTTGTAAAAACAACGCTATAAATACATGACTCTCTGGCTTTTTATTGTAATTTTAGCTCATCTTTTTTACGCCCTGGTTTTTATAATTGACAAATACATTGTTTCCCGTCCTTTACCTCATCCGGTTGTTTATACTTTTTACGTGGGGGTTTTGAGTATTTTTGTTTGGGTTTTGATTCCTTTTGGTTTTTCTTTTCCTTCCTCCACTCAAATAATCTTGATCCTATTGGGGGGAATTGTTCAGATAGCTGGTTGGATTTTCTTTTACAAAGCCCTTAACCTGGGGGAGGTTTCAAGAATTGTTCCTTTTGTCGGGAGTTTTGTGGCTATATTTATTTTAATTTTGAGCAGTCTTCTGATAAAAGAACATTTGAGCGGAGAGCAGATTTTGGCTTTTCTTTTATTAGTTTTGGGAAGCTTGATAATTTCGTTCAAAAAGAAAGATGTTTTTCGGAAGCCGTTTATTTTAGCTATTTTCTCAGCTTTGCTTTTTGCCGGTTTTTGGGTCATAACCAAATATATATTCTTAGGCAGTTCATTCATCAGCGGGCTTGTTTGGGTAAGGACGGGAGTGGTAATAATTGCTTTATTTCTGCTTTTACCAAGGAAAAATCGTCAGCTTATATTTAAAAAAACAGAAGAATTAAAACCAAAAACAATAAGATTCTTTACTGGGGGTCGAATTTTGAGTATTGTGGCAGGTTTTCTGATGTATTTGGCGGTTTTTTTAGGGAGCGTGACCTTGGCTAATTCTCTGCAGGGTCTTCAGTATGCCTTTGTTCTGATTCTGGCTTTATTATTTTTTAGAAAAATTCCAGGCCTGAAGGAGGAATTCAGTAGAGAGATTATCGTTCAGAAAATAATTGCCATTATATTGATAAGTTTGGGATTATTTATTTTAATAATATGAAAAAAGCAAAAATTTACCCTGCACCTTTTTCCAAGAACAGGCGTAGGGACAAGAAATGCGATAAAGGGTGCGGGGTGTATTTTGACTATGCCGCGACTACGCCTCTTGATGCGAAAGTCCTGAAAAGAATGATGCCGTACTTGAAAGACAAATACGGCAATCCTTCGTCTTTACATCAATTTGGCAGAGAGGCGAGCGAGGCCATTGATGAGGCACGGGAAAGGGTGGCGAAATTTTTGGGATGTAAGCCGACTGAGATTATCTTTACTGGTTCGGCCTCAGAAAGCGATAATCTGGCAATCAGAGGTCTGGTGAAAAGTTTACGGCGAACTAAACGAGCCGGGGAGAGAATGCACATCATCACATCTTCCATCGAGCACAAAGCAGTTATAGAAACATGTAAAGATCTTGAGAAAGAGGGCGTGAGAGTAACTTATTTGCCGGTTGGTCCAGATGGATTGATTAATCTTGATGATTTGGAAGCCGAAATTACCCCGGAAACAGATCTGGTTTCCATTATGTATGCCAATAATGAAATGGGCGCAATCCAGCCGATTAAGAAAATCGGGCAATTGATTGCTAAAAGCAATAAATTTGAAGAACATTTAACCTATTTTCATACTGATGCAGTTCAGGCAGCTAATTGGTTGAATTGCGATGTCAAAGAATTGGACGTAGACCTGTTAACCTTATCGGCTCACAAGATTTACGGGCCAAAAGGAGTGGGTGTTTTGTACGCAAAAGAGGGTACGCCGATTCATGCTTTGATTACCGGGGGAGACCAGGAATGGAAGCTGCGGGCAGGGACAGAAAATGTGGCAGGGATTGTGGGAATGGGAGAAGCCATAGAACAAATCAAAAATCAAAATTCAAAAATCAAAATTATCCAGAAGTTGAGGGATAAGCTAGTGGCGGATGTATTGATTAGAGTCGAGAGGAGTAAATTGAACGGTCCGGATAATCCAGAAGACAAATTGCCGAACATTGCTAATTTCAGTTTTGAAGGAGTGGAGGGCGAGGCATTGGTTTTAAGTTTAGACCAAGAAGGTATCGCGGTTTCTACTGGTTCAGCTTGTACGTCTCAAGTCCTTTTGCCGTCACATGTTTTAATGGCCATGGGTTTATCCGACTTAGAAGCTCATTCCAGTTTAAGGATAAGTTTTGGGAAATACACCACAGCCAAAGAAATTGATTATTTCTTAAAAGTACTGCCCCAGGTAGTTGAAAGATTAAGAAAAATATCCGGGAGATAAATTTATGTATTCCAAAAAAGTAATGGAACATTTTACTCACCCGAAGTTTTTTGGGAAAATAGAAAATCCCGACATAATCGGTAAAGCTGGAAATCCGCGTTGCGGAGATTTGTTGACTTTATATTTAAAAATTGATAAAAAAACAAAAAAGATAAAGGATATCAAGTTTAAAACCTTGGGCTGTGCTGCAGCAATTGCTGCCTCGGATATGATTTGTCAGCTGGTTAAGGGAAAAGCATTAAGACAAGCATTAAATATTAGCTTTCAAGACGTCTCTAATGAATTGGGGGTTTTACCTCCTTTGAAAATTCATTGCGCTCAATTAGTCACTGAAGCGTTAAGAGATGCAATTAATAATTACAAGTAAAAAAACTAAAAATATGACATTCAACGTAAAACGTCTTAAAAAATATATAGTTCCTGCCATATGCGTTATCGTGCTTTTGGCAGTTGCTTTCGGGTTATATTATTGGGAAGAATCGAAATCAAAGATTCTCAAGCCCCGGGTAGCGGCTGAAAAATCAATAAATTTCATCAATCAGACATATTTGCAGGGTCAAGCCACGGCTGTTTTGGGTCAGGTTTCCGAAGAAAAGGGGGTTTATAAAATTCAATTTAAAATTGAGAATCAGGAGTATACTGCCTATACCACTAAAGATGGCAGGCTTCTATTTCCTTCTGCGATAGAAATGCCTGATGAGGTTAACGGTTCTGTGTCCACTGCCGGAAGCAATATTCCCCAAAGAGATGTTTCGCAGGCGTTGTTATTTGTGATGAGTTATTGTCCCTACGGAAATCAGGCCGAAGAAATAATGATGCCAGTGATTAATCTTCTGGAAAATAAAGCCGATATCCAGCTTCATTATGTAATTTATAGCAATTATGGTGGGGGAGGACCGAATTATTGTCTTGATGAAGATAATAAATATTGTTCCATGCACGGAATTCAGGAGTTACATCAGGACGTGAGGGAACTTTGCGTCCAGAAGTATCAAAAAGACAAGCTTTGGAGTTTTATAAAAGAAGCAAATAGCAAATGCACTTATCAGAATGTTGATTCCTGCTGGGAAGGTGCGGCTATCACCGCTGGCGTTGATATTGCTGAGATTAAGACCTGCCAAAGGAATGAGGCGTTGGCTTTATTGGAACAAGAAGTTCAGTTGAATAATAAATACGGGGTCACCGGCTCGCCTCAATTAATAATTAATGACACAGAATACAAGGGCTCCAGAAGTGCCGAGGCCTATAAAACCGCTATTTGTAATGGATTTAATTCCGCGCCTTCCGAATGTTCTACAGAATTAGAAGATACTGGTACATCATCCACTGGTGGCTGCGAATAAAAACGTGAAAGAGGCATTATTATACGAAACAATAGATGGTAAAAAAACGCGCTGTAATGCCTGTAATCATAGATGTATAATTACCGAAAATAAAAGAGGAATTTGCGGAGTTAGAGAAAACCGCGACGGAAAATTATATAGTTTAGTTTATGGCAAAATAATTGCCGAGCATATTGATCCAATTGAAAAAAAACCATTGTATCATTTTATGCCCGGCACTTTTAGTTTGTCCATTGCCACGGTCGGTTGTAATTTTCGATGCTTGCATTGTCAGAATGCCGATATTTCACAACAAATCAAAAATCAAAAATCAAAAATCAAAAATCAAAATTTTTTGGGAGAGGATAAAACTCCGGAACAAATTATTCAGGACGCCTTGGATAACAAATGTCCAAGTATTTCTTATACTTATACTGAGCCGACGATTTTTGTGGAATACGCTTTAGATTGCATGAAACTGGCCAAAGGGGAAGAATTAAGAAATGTTTGGGTTTCCAATGGCTATATGACTAAAGAAACTTTGGATTTGGTTGATGAATATCTTGATGCTGTGAATATCGATTTGAAAGCATTTAGCGAAGAATTTTATCAGAATATTTGTGGAGCAAGACTGAAACCAATACTGGAAAATCTGATAGATATTAAAAAAAGAAGAATTTGGTTAGAGGTAACTACTTTGATAATTCCCGGCAAAAATGATTCGGAAAAAGAATTAAAGCAGATTGCCGAATTTATTAAAAAAGAATTGGGCGATGATACTCCCTGGCACGTTAGTAGATTCTTCCCATATTATAAAATGAAAGACGCGCCACCCACGCCAGTGGAAAAAATTTATGAGGCAGTAGAAATCGGGAAAAAAGCAGGATTAAGATACGTTTACCCCGGCAACGTTTAGATGGTATAATAAAGTTATAATGAAAAAAATAATTATTTCCATAATTATTGGGGTATTTATTTTAATGTTAATACCTTTTCAGGCGGGCCCGCCTCGCGTCGGCTCGCCTTCGCGAGTCGAGGCGAGGTTTCCCGATGATCTGCCAGGCCCCCATTTGATGCCCGACGACAAGTTTTATTTTTTGAAACTCGCCTACGAGAAAATCGTTTTATTTCTTACCTTCAATTTGGCTAAAAAAGCGGAAAGATACAAAACTTTTGCCGAAAAAAGATTATATGAGGGTCAGCAAATGATTAAGGAAGGAAAACAGGAATTAGCGAATAAACAGCAAGAACTTTATAAATATTACCTAAATAAGGCATATGATGCCCTGGAAAAAGCGATTCAAAAGGCAATGGAAAAGAAAAAAGAAGAAGTTGTCAATCAATTACGTCTTCAGGTCGAAGATATAAAAAACAAACTTAAAGAATCATTCAAAATATGGTAAAAGTATATTCAACCCCAACCTGTCCCTATTGCGTAACTCTTAAAAATTTTTTAAAAGAGCATAATATTCAATTTGAGGATATTGATGTTTCTCAAAATGAATTAGCCCAAAAGGAAATGATTGAGAAGTCGGGCCAATACGGTGTGCCGGTAGTGGATATCGATGGGCAAATTATCGTGGGATTTGACCAAGATAAGATTAAGAAATTATTAAAAATAGAATAAATTTATGATATACGATTTAATTATTATTGGTGGCGGTCCAGCTGGGATAACGGCTGGAATATACGCTGCGAGAAAAAAGTTAAAAACCCTTTTAATTACCAAGGAATGGGGTGGGCAGGTGACGAAAGCAACCGAAATTGGAAACTGGCCAGGGGCAAAGACGATTTCCGGTAACGATTTAATCAAGCAAATATCTGAGCATTTAAAAATGTTTGAAATAGAAATAAAGGAAGGTAAAGAGGTGATTGATGTGGATAAAAAAGACGATATTTTTACGGTCAGGGACAATGACCAGGCATACGAAGCAAAAACAGTAATTATTGCTACCGGAAAAATCCCTCGGACTTTGAATATTCCTGGAGAAGAAGAATTTAAGGGAAAAGGAGTAAGTTTTTGCGCCACTTGCGATGCGCCGATGTTTAAAAACAAAAATGTGGCAGTAATTGGCGGCGGGAATGCTGGGTTTGCCACAGCAACAGATTTAATAAAATACGCCCAAAAAATCTATATTTTGGAATTTTTTCCAGAAATGAAAGGCGACCCACTTACTAAGGAAAAATTAGCCCAGACCGGAAAAGTAGAATTTATTGTGAATGTTGCGGTTAAAGAAATAAAAGGAACAAAGTTTGTGGAAAGCTTAACTTACGAAGATAGGAACACCAGTAAAGACCATAAAATAAAAGTTGAAGGGGTTTTTATTTCGATAGGAACCATGGCAAAAGCCGGCTTTGCCGAGAAATTGGTAGAACTGAACAAAATCGGAGAAATCGTGATTGATAAGGATAATTACACAAAAACCCCGGGATTATTTGCAGCCGGCGACATAAGCGACATAAAATATGAACAGATTGTAATTGCTGCTGGCGAAGGTGCCAAAGCCGTCCTGGCTGCGACTGATTATTTAAAAAACAAACAATGAAAACCTATGATTTGATAATCATTGGGGCGGGACCGGCTGGGATAAGCGCCGGTATTTATGCCAAAAATTTTGGGCTCGATTGTTTAATTATCGGGGAAGAAAAAGGAGGATTGATTAATGCCGCTTATAGAGTGGAAAACTATCCGGGGATTTTTGGACTAACCGGCAAAGAGCTAGCAAAAAGATTTAATCTTCACCAAAAACATTTAAAAATACCATTTAAAAGAGAAAGGGCGGAAAAAATTATTCAGCAAAAGGACAATTTTAAAATTTTGACACATAAAGACAGCCATCAAAGCAAAACAATTATTTTAGCTTTTGGTACAGAGTTTAAAAAATTAGAGATTAAAAATATTAATAAGTTTGAAGGAAGAGGCGTTAGTTATCGGGTAGATGACAGCGCTTTTTTGTTTAAAAACAGAATTGTAGCAGTAATCGGCGGCGCAAACGCAGCAGCCATGAGTGCCATAAAGTTATCGGAAAAGGCAAAGAAGGTTTATCTGATTTACCGCAAAGAAAAATTAAGGGCAGATGCAATATGGACGAACAGAATTTGCAAGACAAAAAGTATTGAGGTAATTTACAATGCCAATGTTATCGTCTTGAAGGGGAAGGACAGATTAGAAAAAATTGTATTAGACAATAAAGGAGAGCTAGAAGTCAGCAGCCTTTTGATTGAGGCGGGTTGCGTGCCGAATACCTATTTAATTCACGATTTAGGAATCACAACTGACGAAAAGGGATACATAAAAACAGAGAAGGACCAATCAACAAATGTTGAAGGAATTTTTGCAGCAGGAGACATTACCACTGGCTCAAATGAATTTCGGCAGATTATTACAGCATGCGCCGAGGGCGCTATTGCTGCCCTCAGCGTCCTAAATTATTTAAATAAAAAGTGATATAATTAAGATATTAATAATTAAAGACAAAAATTATGTTTATAAAAGTAGCAATTAACGGTTTTGGAAGAATAGGTCGGACGTTTTTCAGATTAGCCAACGAACGTCACGAACTGAGAATCGTGGCTATAAATGATTTGGCTGACTTGGAAAATCTGGCCTATCTTTTAAAACACGATAGCGTTTATCGCGATTATAACCATAAGGTTTCAGCCGACCCAAAAACCAAAAAATTAATAGTTGATAAACAAAGGATAGAATTTTTACAGGAAAAAGACCCGGCAAAACTGCCATGGGGGAAATTGGGCATTGATGTAGTGGTTGAATCAACGGGATTTTTTGAGACATTTGAAGGGGCAAGCGCCCATCTTAAAGCTGGAGCAAAAAGAGTGGTGATTACCGCCCCGGCCAAGGACGATGACGAAAGTATGAAACTGGGTGCCACGGTTTTATTGGGGGTAAACGAAAAAGATATGACGAAAGTAAAAATTACCTCCAATGGTTCCTGCACTACCAATGCCGTAGCGTCAGTGGTGGCTGTTTTGTCGGAAGAACCGGGAATCAAAAAAGCGGTTTTAAATACCGTCCACGCTTATACCGCAACCCAGCGAATCGTTGATGGGCCTGATGTCAAAGATTGGCGAAGAGGCAGAGCCGGAGCAATCAGCTTGGTTCCTTCAACAACCGGTGCGGCCATTGCCGTGACTAAGGCGGTCAAAAACCTGAAAGGAATATTCGACGGAATTGCCATTCGTGCGCCGGTTCCAACGGTTTCTTTGGCTGATATCACGTTTGTGGCCAACAAAAAGACCTCTGCTGAAGAGATAAACAATATTTTAACCGAGGCATCCAAGAAGCCGCATTGGAAAGGGATTTTGGGAGTAAGCAAAGAGCAGTTGGTCTCTTCTGATTTTATTGGAATTACTACAGCGAGTGTTGTTGATTTAAATTTTACCAAAGTTATTGGCGATGACTTGGTAAAAGTTATGGCTTGGTATGACAATGAATGGGGGTATAGTGCGACCTTGGTCGAGCACGTGATTAAAAGTGGTAAATTGATTACTAAAAAACCATGATATATTTAGGAGCTGACCACGGGGGGTTTAGTTTTAAGGAAAAAATCAAGGAATTTTTAAGTGAACTTGGAGAAAAATATGAGGATTTGGGTAATACAAAATTTGAGCCCAGAGACGATTTTGTTGATTATGCTGTTGCAGTGGCGAAAAAAGTTCTTGAGACCAATGGAAAGGGAATTCTATTTTGCACCAACGGCGAGGGAATGTGTATTGCCGCCAATAAGATACGAGGAATCAGGGCGGTTAACATCACAACCAAGAAAACCGCCCAGCAGTCACGAGAACATCTGGATGCCAATGTTCTGTGTTTAGGGGCGCATGTCGTCTCCTTTAGGAATGCTAAGAAAATAATCAGGGCTTGGCTGGAAACGGAATTTTTTAATAAAGAAAGATATATTAGAAGATTGAAGAAAATAGAACAAATTGAAAAAACTTAGACTTAAATATTAAAAGATAATAATGAAAATAGAGATAATTCCAACAATTTTAGTTCAGACGTTTAACGAGGTTAAAGAAAGAATTAAGGCAGTAGAGAAATATGTAAGTTGGGTCCAGTTGGATGTAATGGACGGGGTTTTTGTTTATAATGAGACCTGGCCTCATTCGGTTGTGCCCGGTCCGGCCAAGAGAGGAACAAAATTTTCAGAAGAAATAGGAAAATTGAAAAAGCTTAAAACAAAACTGAAGATTGAAGTTCATTTAATGGTCGAAAAACCAGAGGAAGAATTTGATGACTGGCTGAAAGTTGTAGACAGAATTATTATCCACTTTGAATCAAAGATTACAAATAGGGAATTGGGTATAAGAGAATTGATTAAAAAAGCCCACAAAAAGAAAAAAGAAATCGGCTTAGCTTTAAATCCAGAAACTCATCAAGCAGTGGTTACGCCGTTTTTAAAGGACTTGGATTTGGTTTTATTTATGACTGTTCAGCCAGGTTGGGGTGGTCAAGAATTAAAAGAATGGGTTTTGAATAAAATTGAGTTTTTAAGAAAAAAATGGCCAAAAGGCAATATTGAGGTTGATGGCGGGATAAACAATGAGAACATAGTAAAAATAAAAAAAGCCGGTGCCAATCTTATTTGCGCAGGGACGTATCTTTATAGAAGCAAGGATATTAAACAAGCAATAGAAATTTTAAAAGAAGTTAATGTAGGACAATCTAATGAGAATTAAAATATCGACAATTATCTTATTGAGTTTAGGATTATTTGTTTTAATGATAACCCCAGTTTTAGCTGGGGAA
>Ga0172362_10004474_pt1 | contig 12114 bp, 12 predicted proteins | sample LakKivs1_kivu2a2_FD_114534 | JGI IMG/M metagenome (GOLD analysis project Ga0172362, IMG submission 114534) | Sediment microbial communities from Lake Kivu, Rwanda - Sediment s1_kivu2a2 | ecosystem: Environmental > Aquatic > Freshwater > Lake > Sediment | place: Rwanda: Western Province, Lake...
ACCATGCAGACGAACTGGATCGGACGCAGCGAGGGCGCCAATGTTACCTTCCCCATCGCCGACTCCCCCTCTCCCGCTCCGCGGGAGAGGGGGCCGGGGGGTGAGGGTATCGAGGTCTTCACCACCCGGCCTGACACGCTCTGGGGCGCGACCTTTATGGTGCTGGCCCCGGAGCATCCGCTAGTGGACAAGCTGACCACGCCGGAGCACTGGGAGGAAGTAGAGGCCTACAAATACCAGGCCGCCCGCCAGTCCGAGATCGAGCGGCTGTCCACCGAAAAAGAGAAGAGCGGTGTCTTCATCGGCGCTTGTGCCATCAATCCAGTCAATGGCGAGCGCATCCCCATCTGGATCGCTGACTACGTGATGATGACCTACGGCACGGGGGCCATCATGGCCGTGCCAGCCCACGACGAACGGGACTTTGAGTTTGCTCAAAAGTACGATCTGCCGATACCCGTCGTCATCGAACCGCCTGACTGGGACGGCGAGCCGCTGACAAAGGCTTACACCGGCCCTGGCCCGATGATCCACTCCGGTCCCTTCAGCGGCACGCCGGGTGAGGTGGCGGTGCAGAAGGTGACCGAGTGGCTGGAGGAGCGGGGCGTCGGCGAGTTCGCCGTCAACTATCGGCTGCGCGACTGGCTGATCAGCCGCCAGCGCTATTGGGGCGCGCCCATCCCCATCGTCTACTGCGATAAGTGCGGGATGGTGCCGGTGCCCTATGAGGACCTGCCAGTGCTGCTGCCTGAGGACGCCGAGTTCCTGCCCACCGGCGAATCGCCCCTCAAGTTTCACGAGGGTTTCCGATACACCACCTGCCCCCAGTGCGGTGGCCCGGCTGAGCGCGAGACCGACACCATGGACACCTTTCTGTGCTCCTCGTGGTATCAATACGCCTACCTGACCCCTTACTACAAGGATAGGGAGCCACTGCACCGAGACGATTGCCCCTGGGACCCCAAGGTGGGCCGCTACTGGCTGCCGGTGGACATGTACACTGGCGGGCCGGAGCACGCGGTGATGCACCTGCTCTACACCCGCTTCTTCACCAAGGTCATGCGGGACATCGGGCTGGTGGATGACGATGAACCAATGCTGGCCCTGCGCAACCAGGGCGTCATCTTGGGCCCCGACGGGGCGCGCATGAGCAAATCGCGGGGCAACGTCGTCCTGCCCGATGACCTGGTGAAACAGTACGGCACGGACACCGTGCGAGCCTACCTGATGTTCGGCTGGCGGTGGGAACTGGGTGGGCCGTGGGACCCCCAGGGGATTGGAGGCGTCATCCGGTTCCTGGATCGGGTGTGGAACTGTGTGCTGGAAAAGCCAGAAGGCAAAAAGCAGAAGGCAGAAGCGACTGAGGCCGACATAAGAGCTTTAAGGCGCAGGGTGCATCAATCCATCAAGAAGGCTACGGAGGACATGGAAGCCTTTGCCTTCAACACCTACATCGCCAACCTGATGGAGCTGAACAACGCCCTGCTGAAGGCCAAAGAGACCCCAGTCTACTCCACACCCGCTTGGGAGGAGGGGGTGGAGACACTGCTGCTTTTGCTGGCCCCGGCCTGTCCCCACATCGCCGAGGAGCTGTGGGCCCGGACTGGCCGGCCCTACTCCATCCATCAGCAGTCCTGGCCCCAGTGGGATGAGGAGATCGCTGCCGAGGAGACCTTCATCTTGGTGGTACAGGTCAACGGCCGGGTGCGCGATCGGTTGGAGGTGGCGGTGGACATCGAAGAGGAAGAGGCCAAGGAGCTGGCCCTGGCCTCCGAGGGCGCCCAGCGTCACACCGAGGGCAAACACATCCGCCAGGTGATCTACGTACCTGGCCGCTTGGTCAACATCGTGGCCAGATGACTTTCCTCCGAATCCAAAAGAGGGCTGAGGTTTTCTAGATTTGAGTAGGGGCAGGTCTTAGACCTGCCCCTACTCTGCGTCCACAGGGTGTGGCCGGCTCTCAAGCCTGTAAGGGGCAAGCCCCTTTTTCTCCGCCACGGCTGTGTCCCAGGGCGTTCCGAGCATAGTGTCTGGCCATACAGACGATCCACCTCCAGTGCAGCGCCAGGTGAATCACTCCTGGGGCAGGAAGAGGAAAGCGGCACCGGTCACAGTGGACAGCAGGAAGGTGACGAATATCGCCCTATCGAGCAGAAAGTTAAGCTTGGCCTTGTTCATCCCGATCACTCTCCTTTCACTGAAGTAAGTGCTCCTTCACCGATCTTGCGCCTGAAGTATAGCGTGCGGTGGTGAAGGAGAGACGAAGGGAATGTTGGGTTGATTTTCATCTCAGGAACACTTCAAAATCCTCGAAGCCGCTTCGCTAGACATTTGACTCTAGCCAAGGTATAATAGAATCCACACCCTAGCCAGGACAGGCTGTGGGAATATCGCTGAGGGAGGAAACATGGACCTACAACAGCAACTGCTCGCCGACCTGAAAGATGCCATGCGTAGCGGGGATCAGCGACGAAAGCTGGCCATCCGCGCCGTGCGGGCCGCCATCACCAACGCCGAGGTGGAGCGCCGCCGCTCGCTCACTGAGGATGAGATCCTGGCCCTCATTGCCAAAGAGGTGAGGCAGCGGCACGATTCTATCGCCCAGTTTCGAAAGGGTGGCCGGGAGGACCTGGTGGCCCAGGAGCAGGCTGAGATTGAGGTCCTGGAGAAGTATCTGCCCCGACAACTCTCCCCTGAAGAGATCCGTGCCGAGGCGCAGAGGGTGATCGCTGAGGTGGGTGCCACCAGTCCCCGCGACACGGGAAAGGTGATGGGGAGGCTGATACCAGCTGTGCGCGGCCGGGCTGATGGCGGACAGGTCAGCCAGATCGTACGGGAACTGCTGACAGGACAAGGTGAAGCGAGGAATAGGGGGCCATAGTGAAGCACAGCGATGGGAAAAAGGGCAGTGCCTTGCACATCCGCCTGAGGGGGCGCGAGATACGGCTCCCAGCCCTGCTGTGGATGACCCTATTCGTGCTCCTCTTCGCCACGATGGTGGGAGCGGTCCTCATCTCTCCATGGCTGCCCTCCAATCGGGTTGTGCTGCGCGAGGGGCAGGTGAGCTCGGTGGACATCCGCGCTCCTCAGTCACTGACCTATGTCAGCCGCATCCTCACCGAAAAGGCGCAGGCACAAGCCGCTGCGCGGGTGGAACCAGTGCACGATCCGCCCGATGCACAAGTGGCCCGTCGGCAGGTAGAGTGGGCGCGCCAGATCCTGGCTTACCTGGATGCCCTGCGATATGACAGGTATGCCTCCACTGGGGAAAAGGAGGCCATGCTGGAGGCTATTGAGGGCCTCCAGCTTTCTTCCACTACCCGCTCCCGGATCCTGGATTTCTCCCCCGCTGACTGGCAGCGCGTGGCCGAGGAGACGGTGCGGGTGCTGGATCACTCCATGCGGCAGGAGATACGGGCGAGCGAGGTGGCCGAAGCGCGCCGACGGGTGCCCACCCTTATTGCCCTGGACCTCAACGAGGCACAGGCCGCAGTCGTGGCGGAGATCACCCTCCAGCTTATCCAACCGAATAGTCTTTACAATGCCGAACTCACGGAGAAGGCACGCCAGCAGGCCCGGGAGAGCGTGGAGCCTATCAGTCGCACCTGGAAGCGGGATGAGATCATCCTGCGGCAGGGCGAGATCGTGGATGCACTGGCCCTAGAAGCACTGGAGGCTTTGGGCCTCCGTCAGCCGGAAGAGGAATGGCCTCGCCTCCTGGGTATCGCGGGCCTGGCGTTGGTGTTGGCCTTCGTCCTGGGGTTGTACCTGTTGCGCTTGGAGGAGTCCCTTCATCACCGCGCCCGCCTGTTGCTTCTGTTGCTGCTGCTCAATGGACTCTTCCTCCTGGGGGCCAGGTTCATCGTCTCCGGCCACGCCGTCCTGCCCTACCTGTTTCCCCTGGCCGCTCTGGGCATTCTATTGGCTGTGCTCCTCAACCCTCATCTAGCCATCCTGATCACCCTGCTCATGAGCCTGATGGCAGGCTTGATGGCCGAGGGATCCTTCGAAGTGGTCAGCTATCTCCTCCTGGGCAGCATCGTAGGCATCCTCCAGGTCCAAAAAGTGGAGCGGCTCAATACTTTCATCTGGGCTGCAGCCTCCATCGCTCTGGTTAACATCGTCGTCATCCTGGCCTTTCGACTGCCGAGGCAAGACATGGACCTTAGGGAGTTACTGGTGTTGGCAGGAGCCAGCGGGGTCAATGGCGGCTTCTCAGCCAGCTTAGCCCTGGCCGGCTTTTTCCTCCTGGGACAGCTTTTCGACGTCATTACCCCCTTACAACTTCTGGAACTGGCTCGGCCGGACCACCCCCTGTTGCAGCAGCTCCTCCTCCGGGCCCCCGGCACCTATCATCACAGTCTGCTGGTGAGCAACATGGCTGAACAGGCCGCCCAGGCCATCGGCGCCGATGCCCTCTTGACCCGCATGGGGGCCTACTACCACGATGTGGGCAAGACGGTGCGCCCCTACTTCTTCGTCGAGAATCAGGTGGAGGGGACGAATGTCCACGACCGGCTTGATCCCCGCACCAGCGCCCAAATTGTGATCAGCCATGTGGCTGACGGACTGGCCTTGGCACGAAAATACCATTTGCCCAGCCGCATTGCCGCTTTCATCCCTGAACACCAGGGCACAGCAGTGAACAGCTATTTTTATCACCGTGCCAAGGAGCAAGCAGAGGAAGGGCAGGAGGTGCGGAAAGGGGATTACCGCTATCCAGGGCCTAAGCCGCAGAGCAGGGAGACAGCCATCGTCATGCTGGCCGACAGTTGTGAGGCTGCAGCCCGTGCTTCCCGAGTCAACGATCCGGATGAGATCGCCGCCTTGGTGCAGAAGATCACCCAGGAGAAGATCACGCAGGGGGAACTAGATGAGAGCGAGCTAACCCTGCGCGATCTGGCCCGTATCCGCGACATCTTCGTCTCCACCCTGCAGGGCATCCGCCATCCTCGCATCGAATATCCAGAGGGGTCTCTCCCACCATCGGAATGAGCTATGGCTTTCTTGATTGAAGTCCAGGTCGCCCGCCCTTTCACCGCACATGTGGATGCCCAGCAGGTGCAGGAGGTCGTTCGCGAAGTGCTGGTACAGGAGGGGTTGTCGGGCGAGGGCGAATTGACAGTGGTGATCACCGACGACGACAGGGTGCGAGAACTGAACCGCCGTTATCGGGGAGTGGATTCTCCCACCGATGTCCTGGCCTTTGGAGGTGCGGCTGAGGGATTTGTGGAAGCGCCGGGCACAATCCCCTATCTGGGGGATGTGGTTATCTCCTACCCCCATGTCCGAGCCCAGGCTGAGGAGCAGGGCCATTCACCAGACAGGGAGCTGGCCCTGCTGGTCATCCATGGGGTGCTGCATCTTTTGGGCTACGACCACACAACCCCAGAGGAGGAAGCGATCATGTGGGCCCGGCAGGAGGCGATCCTGAAGCAGGTGAGTTGATGGTTACCACACTTCAGAAGCTGCATCAGTTACCCTTCTTTGCCCAACTCGATGAAGACGCCCTGCGGGATATTGCCCCCTATATCCAGGAGCGCACCTTCGCGCTTGGTCAGGTGGTCCTCCACAGTGCCAGAGCCCTGGAGAAGCAGGGCTTTCGGGTGACCTACCTCAACGTGGATGGGTATGGGCGGGTGGACCTGGACCAACTGCGCGAGGCGATCACGCCAGAGACGATCCTGGTCTCGGTTCAGGCGGCCAATCAGGAGATCGGCACGCTACAGGATGTTGAGGCCATCGGCCAGATCTGCCGCGAGGGAGGCACCCTCTTTCACACCGACGCCACCCACAGTTTCCCCCGCGTGGAGCTGGATGTGCGCGAGGTGTCAGTGGATCTGGTCACCGTGACAGCCCACCTGATCCACGGGCCGAAGGGCATAGGCGGGCTGTACGTGCGGAAGGGCACTCCTTTGGCGAAGTGGATGGATGGTGGTTTTCAGGAGTTCAACCTGCGGGCCGGGGAGGAGAACATCCCCGGCGCGGTGGGGTTCGCCAAGGCAGTGGAGCTGGTGACGCCGGAGGAGACCGCCCGGTTGCGAGAGATGCGCGACCGGCTGATCGAGCGGCTATTGTTCCGTCCTGGCCGTGGACGGGCTGTGAGCAGCTATCCAGACCTACGAGGAGCGTCACAGCCTGGTCAAGGAACGTGTGCCAACGACGGTCGAGGTGGTGCGCAAACGCCTGAGACACATGATGAATCCGTTGACCGGGCTGGACCTGGTGCGCACCAAACTGGTCAAAGGCATCGCAGTCGCTGATGGGACAGTGCGGGTGGTGCTGGACTTGCCCGCTGGCCACCAGTTCGCCGCTAACATCCGCGAGGAAATCTTGGAGAAACTGGAGCACCGGTGGGACGTGGACAGGGTGGTGGTGGAGTTCACGGAGTGAGGTGAAGCGATGGAGGAGATCAAAGTAGACACCCGCGAAGCGACATGCCCGGTGGCTGAGGCCAACATCACAGTGGATTGCCGGGGGGAAACGTGTCCCGTGCCGCTGGTGGAGACCCGCAAGGCGTTGCGGAAGGCATCGCCGGGTGACATCATCGAGGTGATCGGCACGCATCCGGCGTCGAAGCAAGAGATCCCCATGGCGGTCGAGGCGTTGGGGTTAAAGCTGCTGAGCGTCGAGGGAACGGACACCGAGATGAGGGGATCAATTTCCTGGACAATGCCTGATGTTACAACGACGGTGAGAGCGAGAGGATCATGGGGCTCGCCTTGAAAGAGGGCTATCGGGATAAGGTGTTCCTTATGACCAAGAACCACGGTCGTGACGCGGCTACGTTCCGACGTCAATTGGATGAGAGCTTAAGGCGGCTTCAGACCGACCACATAGATTTGCTCCAGTTCCACGAGATCATCCACGAGGGGGAACCAGACCGGATCTTCTCCGAAGGCGCGATCGAAGAGGCGATCAAGGATCGGGAGAAGGGGAAGATCCGATTCATAGGTTTCACCGGACACCGCTGGCCGCATCTGTTCAAAGAGATGCTGGGGAAGAATTTCGAATGGGACACCGTTCAGATGCCGACCAATCTCCTGGACTATCACTACCGGAGCTTCATCCAGGAGATACTGCCCATACTGGTTGAGCGCGGCATCGGGATTATCGGCATGAAGAGTCTAGGGGGTAGGGGACAGATAGTCCAGACTGGGATCACCCCTAGCGAGGCGATCTCTTACGCCCTGTCCCTGCCCATCAGTACCTTGGTGAGCGGGATAGATTCGCTTGACGTCCTCGCCCAGAACCTGGAGATTGTCCGGGCCTGGGCACCGCTCACGGACGAGGAACGAAACCGTCTGCTGGAACGGATCGCCCCATGGGCCGGTGACGGCCATCTGGAACACTACAAGACGGCTTGATTCAAGGCTCTGTCTTATACCCAGGCCCAGATGAACTGATAGACTGAGAAAGGAGGCACATCAAGTGACAGAATTGGGAGCATGCATTCAGAGGGCAGACTGGAAGAAAGAAAAGCACGTGCCGGCCATTGAGGCTCCAGACCAGGCGAAGGCGGGTGAACTCTTCGAGGTGAAAGTCAGCCTGGGGAAAGAGATCGCCCACCCCAACACTACCGAACACCACATCCGTTGGATCTCCCTCTACTTCCACCCGGAGGGGGAGAAGTTCACCTACCAGGTGGGCCACTTTGAGTTCTCCGCCCACGGTGAGTCCGTCGCCGGCCCGAATCAAGGCCCCGTCTACACCCACCACGAGGTGAGCACCTCGCTGAAGATCAGCAAGCCTGGCACACTGCACGCCCTGGCCCTGTGCAACATCCACGGGCTGTGGGAGAGCAGCAAAGAGATCGGCGTGAGCTGAAGCGGCTGGGGCAGACCCTGGAGGTCAGCGGGGGGATCTCCAGGGCCTGCGCCCCAATATACTCACTGGGGGGATAGAAACTATGCACGACATGACAGCGAGCCATCTGAGGAGCGCTTTTGCTGGCGAGAGCCAGGCACACATGCGCTATTTGATCTACGGCGATAAGGCGGAGAGGGATGGATTCCCCAACGTGGCCCGTCTATTCCGGGCCATCGCCTACGCCGAGCAGGTCCACGCTGCCAACCACTTCCAGCAGTTGCAGGACGCCTGGGGCGCGGCACTGACGGTCGCTGGCGCCGGCTTCGGCCTGGGCCCCACGGCGGAGAACCTGGAGGTGGCCATTGAGGGTGAGGAGTTCGAGGTCGCCGAGATGTACCCGGTCTACAAAGCGGCAGCCGAGCTCCAGGAGGAGAAGGGCGCAGTGCGCAGCTTTGACTGGGCCTGGCGGGCGGAGCAAATTCACGCCGCTATGTACAAAGAGGCCCAAGCGGCAGTGGAGGCGGGCAAGGACTACGACATCGGACCAGTCTACATCTGCTCCGTCTGCGGCCACACTGTGGAGGGCGAGGCCCCCGACCGCTGCCCTGTGTGCAACGCCAGGCGAGAGAATTATCAGCAGTTCATCTGAAATGGCCTCGGGGCGAATGAGGTCCCATGTCCAAATGGATGCAGGAACGGCAGCGCGACCATTACTTTCGAAAGGCCAAACAGGAGGGCTACCGGTCGCGGGCAGCCTATAAACTCAAACAGATCAACAACCGCTACCATCTTATCCATCGGGGAGATGCGGTAGTGGACTTGGGATGTGCCCCTGGCAGTTGGTCACAGGTGGCTGCTGAACTGGTGAGCCCTGAGGGCAGGGTGATCGGCATGGACCTGCAGCCCGTGGATCCTATCCCCGGGGTGACGATCCTGCAAGGCGATATGTTGGAGCCAGAGGCCGTCGCCGCACTGGAAGGGGCGTTGAGCGGACGACAGCCCAACGTCATTCTTTCCGATATGTCCCCTCACCTCAGCGGCAGCCACCTGCGCGACCATCTTCAATCCATCGCCCTGGCCGAGGCGGCTTTCGACTTCGCTTGCCAACACCTGTGCCCTGGTGGGAATATGGTCCTCAAGGTGTTCGAAGGAGAGTCCCTGTCCGAGTTCCTGCGCAGGGTGCGGTCTGTGTTCCGCTTCTGCAAGCCTCATGTCCCCCGGGCCAGCCGAAAGGAGAGCTCGGAGATCTACGTGGTAGGACAAGGGTTCCGTGAGGGATGACAGCCTTTGGGACAATTCGGAAAAAAGATTTGACATAACTTCGATTTTGTGGTATAATATAAGCGCTTGCAAGAGGCGGGGGCTGGCGACGAAAGCTGAAAAGGGCAGAAAAGAGGGGTGGGTAAAGGAATATGTCCCCTTTTTCCTGCCGCACAAGCCCAAAAAAAGCAAAACCAAGAGGGGCACTCCGCCGATAGTTTAGCCATCGGCGGATTTTTTCTGGCTAGTCATACCCTCCACTGGTTGTGAGCAGTTTCTGGGCCGTATGGAGGTCGGAATAGATGGTGGACGCGATGTTGGCAGTGAAAGGAGATGTCATTAAGCAAATTTTGGAAGAGGCAGAGGAGCAGGGCTCTATCAGTCTGGATGAGATATGGGAAGCCATCCTAGAAGCCGAGGAGGATCTGGATGTGATCGAGGATGTGATTGATATCCTGCAGGAACGCGGCGTAGAAGTCTTGGCCCTCTATGGAGACAATGAGCCGGCTGAGCAGATAGATGGACAGCGCAGGGCCTCATCATCGGCTAAAGAGGCCATGGTCAAGAAAATGGTCACGGACGCAGTGGATCTCGGCGGTATCGAGGCGGATGACACCATTAGCCTCTACTTCAAGGAGATGGCTCATGAGCCCCTGCTGACCTATGAGGAAGAGGTACAACTGGCCAAGGCACTGGAGCAGGGACGCAAAGCGGAGCGAGAGCTGGCCAGGAATGAACATCGGCCTGGTGAGCACAACCGACTACTGCGAGAGGTGGAGAGCGGCGAGGCTGCTCGCCGGCAGCTCACCAGAGCGAATACCCGCCTGGTGGTCAGCATTGCCAAGAGGTACCGAGGACACGGGGTCTCCTTCCTGGACCTCATCCAAGAGGGGAATCTGGGACTCATGAAGGCGGTGGAGAAGTTCGACTATCGTCGTGGCAATCGTTTCAGCACCTATGCCACCTGGTGGATCCGGCAGTCCATCACCCGATCATTGCCTGCCCAGGGGCGCACCATCCGCATCCCCATCCAGATGAGCGCGCGCATCCGCGGCCTGTATAAGACCTCGCAGCTCATGGAGCAGGGGCTGGGGCGGCGGCCCACACCTGAGGAGATCGCGGAGGAGATGGAACTGGAACCCCGCAAGGTGCGGCTTATGCTTCAGGCCTCTTATCAACCCCTCTCTCTGGAGAAGCCAGTGGGCGAGGAGGAAGACAGCGAGCTGGGCGATTTCATTGAGGATGAACTCATTGATTCCCCCACAGAGACTGTAGGCCAAGGGCTGCTGGCAGAACGGCTGGAGCAGGTACTGGACACACTGACCCCTCGCGAGGCCCGGATCCTGCGCCTTCGCTTTGGCCTGCAGGATGGCCACAGCTACACCCTGAAAGAGGTGGGGGAGAAGTTCGGCCTCACCCGCGAACGTATCCGTCAGATCCAGAATGAGGCTCTACGGCGGCTGCGCCACCCTCGACGGGCACGCCTGCTGCGCGACTATCTGGGTGAGTTGTAGCCGTCTACCCCTCAAAAGTGAAAGAAGCGGCCCAAGGGTTTGACCCTGGGCCGCTTCTCTGTCTCAGGCCTCCGTTATGGGCCCGGCTGACTGGCTTTTCACAGCTCATCTGTATCCAAGATGATGGTGACCGGGCCATCGTTGTGAATTCGGACCAACATGTGCATCCCGAAAGCCCCCGTCTCTACCCGGACAACGCCCGTCTCGCGAAGCGTCGCCACAAAGTGCGCAATCAACGGCTCCGCCACATCCGGTGGGGCCGCCTGAGTGAAGCTGGGCCGCCGCCCACGCCGACAATCGGCGTACAGGGTGAACTGCGGGATGACGAGAATGCTCGCTCTGATGTCCAGGGCGGAGAGGTTCATCTTCCCCTCCTCATCCTCGAAAATGCGCAGGTTAGCGATCTTATGGGCCAGTTGCTCGGCCTGAACTGCCCCATCCTCATGAGTGGCACCGACCAAGACGACCAGGCCACCATCAATCTCCCCCACTATCTGCTCACCTACGGAGACATCACCACGCTGAACTCGTTGCAGGACCGCACGCATTGGATGCCCATCCCTCCCTTCAAAAGCAATGCGGAAACCTCCCGCAGGTTAAAAACCTGCGGGAGGTTCAGACCTCCAGGCCTGTCAATATTAGCACAAAAGGGAGCTGATCGCAAGGCTTTCAGTTTGACAAAACCCCTCGACCGTGCTACGATAGCCAGTGCACATTGGCTGAGCGAGAAAGGCGAGGAGTGTCCATGCGCACCATTGAATGGGATGGGAAACAGGTCAGGCTGATTGATCAACGCCGCTTGCCGCAGGAGTGCACCATTTTGACCTTCAATGGCTATCACGATGTGGCCCGCGCCATCCGGGAGATGGCCATTCGCGGAGCACCGGCCATTGGTGTCGCCGCAGCCTTTGGCATGGCTTTGGCGGCCCGGAATAGCCCGGCCTCCACCCCTGCTGGACTGCTGGCCGATCTAAAGCAGGCAGCGCAGATCCTGCGGGCCGCGCGTCCCACGGCGGTGAACCTCTCCTGGGCCATCGAGCACATGCTGCGATGCGCCCAAGCACAGATGACCGCTGGCGCAGATGTGGGCTCCATGGCTAAAGCCCTGCTGGCCGAGGCACAGGCCCTAGCCGATGAGGACGTGGACATCAATCGGCGGATTGGAGCTCACGGCGCAAGGGTGGTGTCCCAGGGAGCACGGATCCTCACCCACTGCAATGCGGGTGCGCTGGCCACTGTGGACTATGGCACCGCGCTGGGTGTCGTGCGCACGGCTCATGGGCAGGGCAGGGGAATCCACGTGTTCGTAGATGAGACCCGCCCCCGGCTGCAGGGAGCGCGTCTCACCGCCTGGGAACTGGTGCGGGAGGGTATTCCCATGACCCTCATCGCCGATAACGCTGCCGGCCACCTGATGCGCACCGGCCGGATTGACCTGGTCTTGGTGGGCGCTGATCGGATAGCGGCCAATGGAGATGTAGCCAACAAGATCGGCACCTACAAACTGGCCGTCGTGGCGCGGGAAAATGGC
>Ga0172362_10004476_pt1 | contig 12112 bp, 9 predicted proteins | sample LakKivs1_kivu2a2_FD_114534 | JGI IMG/M metagenome (GOLD analysis project Ga0172362, IMG submission 114534) | Sediment microbial communities from Lake Kivu, Rwanda - Sediment s1_kivu2a2 | ecosystem: Environmental > Aquatic > Freshwater > Lake > Sediment | place: Rwanda: Western Province, Lake...
CGCTGCATCTCGATGTAGCCGGCCTTGCGAAGCTCCTCTTCACTGAAGGGCGTGGTCCCGGTCAGCAGTTCGTAGAGCAGAACGCCAAGTGAATAAATATCCGTCCGTGTATCAACATCTAAGTCACTCAATTCGGCTTGCTCAGGACTCATATAGGCGGGTGTGCCGATGATGTGGGCGTAACGGGTAAACAGCGTCTTTTCTGTCAGCCGCTGGTTGATGGCCTTGGCAATCCCAAAGTCGATGACCTTTGGAACGGGTTTGCCATCATGGTGTGTGACCATCACGTTGGATGGCTTTATATCCCTGTGGATAATGCCCTTCTGGTGAGCATGCTGGACGGCGTTACAGACCTGGATGAACAAGTCCAACCGGTCCTTCGTGCTCAGGCTGTTCTTGTCGCAGTAATCGGTGATAGAAACGCCCGTGACCAGCTCCATTACGAAGTATGGCCTTCCTGTTTCAGTCGCCCCGGCATCGAGGACCTTGGCGATATTGTGATGATCCATCATTGCCAAAGCCTGGCGCTCTACCTCAAATCGGGCAATAACCTGCCTGGTGTCCATGCCCAATTTGATAATCTTCAAGGCGACTTTGCGGCGGATTGGCTGTTCTTGCTCGGCCATGTAGACGACAGCCATGCCGCCTTCGCCGATTTTCTCTAACAGCTTGTACCGGCCGATGACCGTACCGGGACCTTCAGTTATGGTAATATCACCCAGGGCCACATCCGCACAGAAAGCTGAACCGTCAAGAAAGCTCTCTGCATCGTGTGCCCTGAGCAGTGCCTCTACATCCGCCCGCAGTTTGCTACTATCTCTACAGACTTTCGCTAAATATTCATCGCGTTCAGCCTGGCTTTCAAATCGGATCGCCATATTGAAGATTTCTTCTTCGTTGTAACGCTCACCCAACACGGCCTTCGCTCCTTTACAATGTACCCTCACTATAATAAGCGCAATCTAAGCCCTGATTGGCTCACCAAATCTTAGAAATAAATCAAAAAACTGATACCATCAAGCAACCACAGGTGTACGCCGCTCTAACCGATCTCTCGAATAAGCCAAGCGCGCGCATAGGTCCAGTACCGCTTAGCGGTTGCCGGAGAAATGTCCAAGACTTTAGCTGCCTGCTCGATAGTAAGTCCAGCAAAGTAGCGGAGCTTTACCAGTTCAGACTTGACCTTGTCTGTCTGTGCCAGCTTTTCAAGGGCTTCGTCCAAAGCAATCAGATCCTCCAGTTGTGGCTGTCCGTCACTTGCCAGAATTGTCTCGCTCAACTCAACTTTCTGGTGGCCACCACCCCGCATCAGGCTACTTTTGCGACGTACATTGTCGATGATGATCCGCCGCATAGCCTCAGCCGCCGCCTTAAAAAAGTGACCACGACTCTTCCAATCTTGGGCTTCTGCACCAACCAAGCGAATGTAGGCTTCGTGGACCAGAGCAGTCGCCTGTAACGTCTGCCCCGGCGGCTCACGAGACAGCTTTTGAGCCGCCAAAAGCCGGATCTCCTCGTAGACCAGAGGAAGCAATTTGTCCGCAGCTTTCGCGTCCCCTTGTTCGATAGCATTCAAGATGCGTGTAACGTCGCTCATAGAGACTTTCCACGCCAAAGCCGCAAGTTAAGCGCATGGCCAAAAGCAAGCATAGGCAGCCATGCGTCGAAATCTTCGGATATCTGCTCCGGCACGACTATTATGCCAGTAAGAAGCTCATTTTTCAAGAATTGAAATGCTGTGGAGTAACACGTTGATCAGGGTCAAACTCTCATCTTTTGTGTGTTTTCTACACCTTTGGTTCACACTCATCATTACCTATATTGATTTTAGAGACCGCAGATATACCAGAAGGGCTTGGAGACCGGTCTCACCAGCAGCCGGCACGCACGCACAAAGTCAACCCAAAACGGCCCTATTCGGCACTTGCCTGATTTTAGGCCAGTTGTCGTAAGTGGTTGTCTCAGTCTGTGGCAAATGCAAAGATTTAAATACTTCAAAATCTTTATATACGTTGAAGGTTCAGATAGAATTCAAAGACCAAAACCTGTCAAATCCCGATAAAGGCTTATCTTGCAAAGAAGCTCATTCAGGAGATGGCAGGTCCGAACATCTTTCGATTTTAACAAACCTTTTAATTTGGCCTATTCCGGCCTGGAAAACCTGGAATACCTTAAAAAGGCCAGAAGTGCTGAAAGGTTCTTCTTAGCCAACGCTGCATAAACTCAGTTTTTCCTCACGACACTTCTTACTTTTTTTCACTTCTTTTTCTTACCTTCTTTTTATTCTCACCGCCATTGCTCATTTTCCCCGACGGCATTTGCCTGCTGATGCTGATTATCTATCCAGCGGCCATCGAGAAGGTCTTGCCAAAAAATCGCTCCCCTGAAGGCCGCTCTTTTAGCGCCTGCTCGCTGGCCTGGATAAATTCCCGGCTGACCCGGCTGATACTGGACTTGCTTACACCGACCGTCTCTGCCATCTCTGGCAGTATCTGTTGGTAGTTACGTGTGGAAATCCCTCTCATTAATATCTCCAGAATCCGTGTGCATAAGCGGCTATTGAGCAGCATCGCTTCGTAGGTGGGAATCTCCAATTCCTTACCGATGCCCTTACCTTTGAGCCGAAGCCGAGGCTTTTCCAGTCGTAGCTTACGCTCTGACAAATTAACCAAGCCTTTCTGGCTGCCATACCAATGGATATCACCAGCTTTTTTGCCCGGATGTTTCGGCCCAGCTACTTGTTGGGCGGACATAATCAAGATCGCCTCGATCGTTGCCCTGCCAGCTACGTCAATCAATCCATCTACGGCCATCTCTGCCTTGGTTATTAGCTCCAGCAGGGGCAGCAGTAGCTGTCCTTGCTTGCTGAGCAACTGTGCTAATTTCTTGCTGTCTTTTTTGTCGATGATTTGGCATTCTGATTTCATTGGCTACTCCTTTCCTTTTTGATTGTTAAAGTTTTTTTTGCCTGATTCTATCACCAAATCAGGCATGGAGTAGCCATCAACCTTCAACTACGGATGGGACAACCTCTTAAAAAAGCGTAATACTACTTTTGTAGGTCACCTTCCTTCCATGGGCCAAACTGCAAAATTCTGTCTTTTTGCCCCTTCAGTATGACCATCGCCAGTACATCCAGATGCCGGGCACAGTATTGTTCTACTTCTTGCGGGCTCATAACGATAAAGGCGGTCGACAGAATATCAGCAGTTGCCCCATCAGGGGCATAGGCCCAGGCAGCCCGTTTACCTTCCGCCGTTCGAGCGGTGCGGGGATCAATAATGTGCTGGCCCTTCTGCATCCCCGAACCGCTTACCGCGCTGCGTTGCAAGTGCACGTAAGCCAGCGTCTGGCTGCGATCGAGAGGATTACTCAAAGTCAGAGGCCAACCTTTCGTTCCTGCCGGAGCGTCCATAGCCAGCACCGTACTGAAGCCACCGTGAAGTACGGCAGTTTCAATGCTCCAGTCTCGCAGCAGTTCCGCCATTACATCGAGGGCGTACCCTTTGCCGATGCCGCCCAGATCAACCTGTACTGGACTAGCCAGCAGTTCAACCGTATAATTAGTTTCGTTCAGCTTTATAAGATTCATGCCGGTCTGCTGTCGGGCAAGATTTAGCTCCTGCTCGGAAGGATTGCGTAAGGTTTTATCTTTATTAAGCCAGCACCTAAGTAGTGAGCCGATGGTGACATCGAAAGCACCGTTGGTTTCGGCGTAAAGCCGGGCGGAAAGTTTCAGACATTCGAATGCAGGCAGGCCAATCAAGAGAGGCTGCCCGGCAGGAAGATTATTGATCCTGGAGATGTCGCTATTCTCGACGAACCGGCTCAGCTCACCTTCGAGCTGATCAAGCTCATCGAAGGCCTGCCCCGCTGCCTGCTCCGCGTAGCGGGCATCGTCATGCTGGATGATAATCTCAAAAGTTGTTGCCATTGCCTGGTGTGAAAAGCGGCGCAGCCCGGTGATTGAATCCCAATTTAGCCCTAATTTTACATTTTGCATTTTGATTTTTGAATTTCTTATTATATCTCGCCGCCCTGCCAGAGCTGCCAGAGGTCTTTTCTTACCAGGCCAATCAATTTGACCTTGGGACGCAACCACACATAGTATGGCTTGTCAAATATGTACATATACATTTGCCGCTGCTGGAAGGGAGTCTGCTCGTAAAGCTTTTTGGCAATCGCATCCTCCAGGCTGGGCGATGCGATGATAACCGGTGCCGCCGGCGTATTCACGTCAACATTGTTTCTATATTCGACACTCGTAAAGAAACGGAAGTACCAGGGCAAAGGCCAATAGTCATCACCAGGGCAGATAACCTGAATGTGCATGGCAAGGCCGGCAGGGTGCACTTTAGCGATCTCTTGCACGCGCTGCACAACGGTGAAAACCTCCGTAGTCGGATGGGCGTAGACGTAGGGATTCCGGCTGTCAGTATAATATACATAGTTGGCCAGGTATGCCTGCCAGGCCAGATGTGCTCCGCTGGCAACAAGCAACAAGATGACGGCTGTACGGGCCAAAACGTTTGGCGCCAGCTTTATCATGGCGGCGGCGCCAACGCCTGCCAGTAAAATCATGCCGTGCAGAAATCCCAGCATGCACCACGGAGTTTTATAGGGAATGACCGAATATACGACAGTCATTATTAAGGTGTAAAAGGCAATAAACCTGAGTAGGCCTTGACTTGTCGCCAGCAAAGTGCGTCTTGATATGGCAACTATGAACCCGGCCACCGCTAAGATTATGATAAAAGCCTCGCTCCAAGCAGGCCCGGCGCCGTATCTGAAATACAGTAGCATTTTCAGATAATAGTACCAGGGATGAATGTGCAGGTTGTTATGGCCGGCCCGGCTGAAATAGTTCGCGTAGGTGCGAAAAGAATCCAGGACGCCTTTTGGGTTGCTAAAAAATGATGAGTAAAAAAGGGCAGAAACTGCCACGGCAACAACAAGGCCCGCAACGATGTGCCACAAACCCCGCCTCAAAGGCGGGGCTAAATATCTCTCGACTTCGCTCGAGACAGGTTTAGCCCCCGGTTTTACCGGGGATTTTGCCCATAAGCGCGTAAGTAAAATAGCCAACAGCATTGAGCCGAAAGCGATAATGCAAGTTTCTTTGGTAGCGTGCATCAAGCCAAGAAATACTCCGGTCAGAATCGCCCAGAAAACGTTCCTGCTCTGCACGTAGCGGTAACCACAGACTATCGCACCAAAAGTAAAAGAGATTAGCAGGATTTCCATGATGTAGTACCGGCTGTAAAAAACCATAGCCGGTGACACTGCGGTAAGAAATGCCGCGCAGATTGCACTGGTGCGTCCCAGGCCATCAAGTACGAGCAAAACAAGCACCACCAGCAGCAGGCCGAAGAAAACGGGCACCACGCGGAGGGTAAACTCAGTTACCTGGGTCAGTTTTTTAGCGGAGCTGAGCCATGCGGGAATCAAACTGAGATAATTAAGTGCTGGGCCGTGATATTCGTTGGGGTCGTACGTGTATGTGCCTTGTTCCAGCAGCCAGCCAAACTTCTCGGCATGAACGGCCTCGTCGCCGTGCATGGGGCGCTGCGCAAGCCTGGGCAGCCGAAGCGCAGCCCCAATGATTGTCGCGCCCAAAATCAGGACGCAACATTTCGCCGACCTGCTCATTCTACCGGTTTGCCGTAAACATCGACTTCAATATAGTGATTCAAATCGTTGCTGGTGTTGCCGTTGCTGTAAAGGCGAACGTACCGGCCTTGTACGCCGGGCATACAATCAATAAGTTTGCCCTCGGCAGTTTCAGTGTAGTGCATATTCTTGCCGACACCAAAGCCGGCTGAGTTGTCAATATCATTGTTGAAGACGGTCTTGACATTCGTGATGAAATCTGCGTCGTCCGCAACCTGCACCACCACATCAAAATAAACACACGGCTGCTTATGATAGTGCCACACCACAATTGCGTATATCTCGTGCTCAGCACCCAGGTCAATGGTCACATGTTGCAGGAAAGGCCCTAATTCAACGTAACTGCCGTCGGCAGCTTCTTTGTCCCCATCGGTGATCATCTCTATTTCACCAATGATAGGCTCTTCATCGCTGGACTTTACAGGTTTTCCCAGTGCTACGTTCTTTGTGCCCGGCGGAGCTAAGAAAGGCGGACGGGGCTTGCCTAACGGCTTTTCCCAATTTGGCACTTGTGTATTCTGCGGCGTACCGACAAACATCGGCTTGGGCAGCTTTATATCTACCGCCACCAATCCAGAACTACCCGTATCACCGCCGACTGGGGTCTTTGCTTCTTGCGGAGGTTTTGTTGTTTCGGGGGTTTTCGCAGTGGGTGTTTCAGCAGGTTGTTTAGGTGACTCGCTGGGTTCGACCTTGGCAGTTTCGGGCTTCTTTGGGCCAGAGCTTGTCGACTTGGACTGCGATTGCTGCTCTGAAGGTTGACCTTGCGGCGGGGACTTCTTGCAGGAAACGACAAGGCAAAGAGACATCACAAACAACACAAGGACACAAATCTTTACTATGGAACTGAGACTTCTTGGCATCATTTGCTTCAAACCTCAAAAAATAACTGCCTGATTGACACGATCACTAATTGTCGATAAATGCGCACGCCCTTACCCGACAACCCAAAAATGCTATCCTGCCTATAAGACGTTGTCAAGCCGCACAATAGTATATTTTTCTTCTCTTTAATTAGCCCTGCCACCTGGCCTACTCCGCCGAAGCGGTTGCGAAGGCTGGATGGGTAGGGATAAGCAAGTTTCATTTTGAAAAATACAGCAGGGATTCAACCTCTGCCGAATCCCTGCGTTATCGACTGATCTGTCGCAACCGCCGCGATATGCACGCCTGTTTAGCCGTCGCCGGTACGGCGACGGACCCGCTACTAAGTTCGGGGCTAAAGCCGCACGTTAAGTTGTTCGGGCGGCCATCTGAACCGTTGGCGGTTCGAGACCTGCTTTGGCCAGAACGTAGTAGAGTACTGCCCCAACGAGAAAAGCGACAAGCGGCGCGGCTGGAATGTTGGCGATCTTAACCAACGGGGCGATTCCCACGATGAAACCGCCAGCCCACGAAATCCAACCTGCCAGATTCCAGCCTTTGCGAGGACCGGACCACTGCCCACCTGCGAGGAAGTAATCTACCAACATCGCTCCGCAGATCGGTCCGAACGACGCACCGATTACGGTAAAGACCGCACCGGCACTACCGGCCCAGCCGGTTACGGCCAGAACAATGCTCACAATAGTACCGAAGCCAACGGACAAAAATGGATTAACCTTCGGCAATGTGGTCTTGAAACTATTAGCAGCGATGAACGCAGAGAAGCAAGCCGATGGAAATGCGGCTATCGCCAGCAACAAACCCATCGTTTTTCCGGCCCCCGGTGATCCCATGACACTGCCCATGAAGCCTGTGTCAGTCGGATTCATGGCATAGTTATTCGTATTGCCAAATGCCCCTGCGGCGATCATAATGGCGGCACCCGCCGAAACAATAGCAGCCAGGGCGATGCCCACAAGGCCCCCCATCTGTACGTCTTTCTGATCCCTGCTGTTTGTGCCGAAGTCCACACCGGCGGCACCAGCCGTGGCAAAGAACCCGATAACGAATGACATACTCAACGCCATCACGCCGAAGAAACTTAAACCACCGCTCTGACCCGGCGCTGCGGCGAGACCTGCTGCAACAAACTTCTGAGGGTCAAAACTGCCTATCCCACCAAGGGTCTTCGCCAGCAGGATAACCAGGATGGCCAACGGTATCAGGGGCAGATATGTAGCGACCTTTGCAACATATTGAATACCCTTGAGGCCGACGAAGGCAGCCAGCGCCGCCCAGATGATCGCTATGATTTTTACGGCGGTGGCATTGCCGCCGACCAGAGGCGACAGGGCTTGGGAAGAAAAGTACGCATTGACGCCGAGCCAGCCGAACTGAAGAATTCCCATCAGGAAGCCCGGCATGAGAAAACCGCCCTGCGTCCCATAGGTCGAAGTGCCGACGACATATAGGGGCAGACCTGTCTTCAGACCGAGCATGCCTGGTACATAATAGAAAAGGAAGTGGCACAGCAACGCCGCGATGACTAGGCCGAGAAGGGCTGCCCCGACCCCTTGCGACAGCACGCCGCCAGGTATGGCAGAGCCGCCGCTGGGGGCCTGGCTCCAGAACACGAACCATAGGAAAATCCCCGCATAGGTGGGAGCCGTGTTCTTGTACCAAGGAGCCCGGTTGCTGGGCGGATTGGGCTTGGCCATACTCACATAACTTGGTAGCACTCCATTACTCATGGTCTTCTCCTTTCATCAAATATAAAAAATCAAATATCAAAATTGTAGAATCCCGATAAATCGGGATGAATTCCTTAATCCTTCGATCTTGCTCAGGACAAGTTTTGCATCTTACATTTTGATTTTCTTCGCCAGAACGGTGATGCAGCTCTAAAGCTATTCTGCCTGTGGAACTTCAATTCTTTTGCCGTTCTTGGTCGCAGATTCATGGGCACAGATGCCGGCCATGGTCCAGTTGGCCGCGGTCTTGGCATCGACAGCGGATTCGCGCTGTTCTATAATCGCACGGATAAACTCATGAGCCAAATGTGGATGAGAGCCGCCGTGCCCCGACCCTTGAATAAAAGAAGTGTGTTCGTGCTCTTGGTCATAGACGCCGTGTCCGGTGAAGGGAGCTATTTCTTTTGGCAGCAGGCGTCCGTAATCGGGGACCTCTATCCTACTGGCGTCTTCATAGCCGGAGTAAATGATCGGCCCTTCGCCGGCAATCTGCTCCCATTCAAAGGAAAGCTTCGTGCCGTACACGTCAAAGCTTTCTCTATACTGGCGAATGGTGTTAAAAAGGGATCTCGTAACCTCGCAGGCAAGGTCTGAATCACGCAGTTTCATAATCGCCGTCTCAATCGCAAAAGGCGAATTGTAATGCTTGATATAATCTTCCTGGATTCGGCCTGAGCCGTGGCAGACAACAGACTCAACTGGTTTTTTGGCAAGGCAAAGCAAAGGACTCACAGCGTGTGTGGCGTAGTGCATGGGCGGAAAACCGTACCAGTAAGCGGGCCAGCCGGGTAGTCCCATGTTCTGCTGATGCGAACCTCTCAAAAATTGAATCTTGCCGAGCTTGCCAGATTCGACCAGCTCTTTGGCGTAGAGGAACTCACGTGTGTAAACCGCCGTCTCCATCATCATGTAAACTTTGCCGGATTTTTTCCTGGCTTTGGCAATATCGAGGCAGTCTTTTTTAGTTGTAGCCATAGGCACGGTGCAGGCGGTGTGTTTGCCTGCTTTCAACGAGGCCAGTGACATCCATGCGTGGTCGGCTATGGGGCTGACGACGTGAATGGCGTCCAATTCGTCAATATCCAATAAGTCCTCGAATCTGGTAAAGCGCCTTTGGATTCTGAACTGGTCGCCAATCTCGTTGAGGTGGTCCTCGCTTCTCTGGCAAATGGCGTAGCATTCAGCATCTGGGTGTCTTTGGTAAATAGGAATAAACTCCGCTCCGAAGCCGAGCCCGACCACCGCCACCTTCACTTTTTTTGTCGGCATTTTTTCCGCCCTTTCACAGTTCGGGAACCTCACAAGGGTTCCCCCTTCGCGGAAGGCCCAATTGCGGGGCAAAGTATTATTTAGCCCCCAAATTTATTTGGGGGTCTTTCCGCGATTTTACCGCAGATTCGCCCCGGAAAGAACCATCAAGTAAGTATGCACAATTGCGACCAGGGCCAGCGCCAATGCGCAGTAACGATGAAATTGGGCAAGCAACTCCTGCCAATAAGTCCCGAAAAGCGGAAACATACTTAGAACAATGGATAGTATTACCGGCAGAGCCAAAAACATTATTATCCAGAAAGCGAGTTTTCGCGGCAATTCATACTTTTCGGGAATCCCAATATCGTCTGTCCGCCGCTGAAGGATCCTTTGCAGCCAGGGCCAGTAGTTTTTATTCAGCCGACAATTATCTGCCCACATAACCGCCAAGACTGCCAGACAGGCCGCGAAAACCGGAGCGGCAGTAGCGTGCAACATCAGCCAGTAACCATATATCTGTTTTCCCAAAAATAATCGCGGGACAAACCCCGTAACCAGCAGTACCAAAAAGCAAAGTAGTGCCAGCAGATAAACCAGCTTTCTAAGAACGCCCACCAGCGTAAACTTCTGCGGAACAAAAAGCAAGGTTAATAGAAAAACCAACACCCTCAACGGGTCGAAGATTCGCAGGCGGCGGTCAGCACCGAATAACTGGTCGGCTTTGGGCCGGAAAATAATAAGGTGGATAAAAATGCCCACGAAAACAATTACAAAACCTGCTATCGAAAGTGTACGGAACATATCTTTATAAATTCAAAAATCAAAGAGCAAAACGCAAAATTAAGAAAGTCATCCCGATTTATCGGGATTCCACAATTTTTATTTTTTATTTTTAGATTCTGTGTAGACCAGTACTTTTGCCACGCACGCCAGCGCCTTAAGCGCATACAGCAATAAGACCACCGCGATAATCGCGCAAGAGCATAAGGCTACAACCTTCAGCAACGGGCGAAACATGAATGAAAATGCAAACGCCCACGTGTAGAAAGCATCAAGACCCTCAAATTTGACCATTTTCTTTACGTAAGTCCGGTCCGCGACAACGGGCGAATCAACAGTGACTTTTCCGAATAAGAACGGCGAATCCAGACTATGACAGTCCTGGCAATGCCGCACGCCGAGCGACTGCGCGGCAGGCCGAACATTATGAGCGATCGGCCACATATAAGGCGCCGCCGCGGGATGATCGGGCTCTTCGGCAAGTTCCCCCAAATTATTAAGCTGATATAATTTCCCGCCCGCTATGTACAAGGCCTTTCCATTGACAGAGGCACTAAGAGCTTTTATCGCCTCTGCGATTTTTCCCTTAGTTATATTAGGCCAATCGCCGTTAGCAGGAAGCTCAAGGTCAGCGAAAACTTTGCCGGCCACCTTTTCGACAACATCGAGCGTTATCGGCTTAACCTGGCCATCCTCCAGAACTGCCCAGTAGGCCGGCCAAATCACTTTATGCGGCGCTATCTTGCTGTGTTCGCCCGGTTTAGCCGTCGCCGGCACGGCGACTGACCCCACAATACTATTGCCCTGCCTGGCAAAAACAGGCGCGACGATATGAGGCAATACCTCTTGCGCCTTGTTCACGTTTGGTGTGCCTAGCCGGTGAGCACGTGACGTCTTGACAAGAATGGTCTGCCCGCCGGGCCAAGGGCCGCTGTGACACGCTGTGCAGGCAAGTTTCTCGAAATGAATAGGCGGAATGCCCGGATGCGTCGGCACAGGTGCTCCGAGCCGACCTCTTTCCGGTTTACCTTCACCCTCGGACAGGTGACAACCTTCGCACGAACTAGTCGCAGCCAACGGATTGGAGGAATTGTCGCTTTCTTCAGCATATCCCCTGACTATGTTGTGGTCGATGCCGTTGCGATGACAGTCAACGCAGGCCAATCCTGCCGTAAGATGTATATCCTCATCCGAAGACCACTTCTCTACCTTCTCAGTGTGACTATAGTATAGATTGGAATGACAGTAATAGCACCGCTCATTGGGAATTTGCCGGACAATATTGAGCAGAACTTCACCATTTTCATCGAATGCCTCTTTGCGATATGTCACGGTCGGTGCTCCTCTGGCATCGGGGTCCGGCATAAACGGGTCCCATGTGTCAGGCATAGCCTCAGCCGAACCCTTCACCGTCGCAAAGCCGCACGACGCCGTCGCTGCCCAGCGGAAGTTCTCCCTCGCTATCTGGACCGCATAACCCCTCAGCCCCCCCATGTCCTGGCCAGGATGGGCATTATGACATGCAAGACAGTTTATCTCGAGCTTGCCGGAGATGTATCGCCGGCCAATCTCATTAACTCCCGCTGCCTGGACCTCGCCGGGGCCGCCCCCCGGGAAATTTCTGCCAAATATCTTTGTAAACTGGAACTCTGTTAGCCCAATCTGCGCTGGGTGAAGTGTCCCCGGCCAGTGACGATACGAAAGCGGAATCGCAATACATAGCTTGGGAGCAAAATATATCCAGGGCTGACCAGGCCTGCCGGGTGGAACATTGCTGTCTGTCGCGTTGAAGTGCC
>Ga0172362_10004477_pt1 | contig 12111 bp, 10 predicted proteins | sample LakKivs1_kivu2a2_FD_114534 | JGI IMG/M metagenome (GOLD analysis project Ga0172362, IMG submission 114534) | Sediment microbial communities from Lake Kivu, Rwanda - Sediment s1_kivu2a2 | ecosystem: Environmental > Aquatic > Freshwater > Lake > Sediment | place: Rwanda: Western Province, Lake...
GAATACTGGGAGACGAAAGGCTGGGTCAACGGTGTTCCAACCAGAGATAAAATCAAAGAATTAGGCCTTCACGGTTTAGAATCTAAAAGAGTCCTTAGTTCTAAGCGTCAGGACTACCGGGCAGAGTAAAGCCTAGGCTGATAAAAGTGGTGAGCTACGCCTGTTCGGAAGATGTCCCCCTTGTTACGGATAAGCCGGACTAGGGTTGGCTCTTTATTACACCCTCATTTACCAGGTTGGGTGGAACCTCCCCCCGAAGCCCGGCTAACAGATTTTTGATAGCCAAAGCAACGTATGACCTTCTGGCTCTCGGGCTGGCACTGGCCAGGTGAGGAGTGAGAACTGCATTATCAAGTCCAGCCAAACCCTCAGCGAGGCGGGGCTCATTCTCATAAACATCCAGGGCGGCTCCGGCTACACGCTTTTGTTGAAGAAATTTAGCCAGCGCCTTTTCGTCAACCACTGGTCCGCGGGATACATTAATAAGGTAAGCCGAAGGTTTCATTAAAGACAATTCCCTCTCTCCGATGAGGTGATAGGTCTTTCCCGGGATTAAGGGACAATGTAAGGTAATAAAATCTGATTCCTTAAGCAATGTTTCCAGGGAGACTCTCTTAACCCCTAATTCGGCTTCTACTTTAGGGTCTATCTCAACCACATCATAATACAAAAGCCTCAAATCCCATCCTCGTGCCCTCTGAGCTACTTCCCTGCCTATTCTGCCTAGTCCAACAATGCCCAGGGTTTTGCCAATAATGTCAGCCCCTATATAATCGGCCGGTCCCCAGCCCCTGAATCGGCCGGCTCTGACATCTTTATCGCCTTCAACAATTCGTTTGGCTACCGCCAGCAGCAGAGCCCAGGTCGCTTCGGCCACGGCGACGGAAATTTCCTCAGAGGGGGTATTGGTAACAAATATTCCCCTTGAAGTAGCCGCCTCAATATCAATGGCACTAAAGGCTACGCCTACATTGGCGATTATTTTTAAATTTTTCCCTGCCTCAATTATCTCCCTATCAATAAAGGGGTCGCCAACAGAAATAAGGATGCCGTCTTTATCCTTCGCCCCGGCTATAAGTTCCTTTTTTTGAATAATTCTGTCGTGGGGGAATACCTCTAAATCACACTCCGCCTCCAACAGACTGAAATCATCCGGGGCAAGTTGGCTAAGGACTTTCCTAGTTACAAAAACCTTTGGTCTCATTTCCCCCCCCGTCTAAATAATTCTGGAATAAATCTTCCACCAGGTTGTAGCCAAATCCCATTCAGGGCTGGAAGGGGGTATATTCCAAGCCAAGTGATTCAGCGACAAACTGGTTAGTGACTTTGCCATTCCACACATTTAGTCCTTTGGCCAACGGCTCATCGGTCTTCATAGCTTCTCGCCAACCCTTGTTAGCCAGCTTTAAGGCATAAGGTAGGGTAGCATTGGATAAAGCCATAGTAGAAGTTCGTGGAACAATCCCCGGCATATTGGTAACACAATAGTGGATGACACCATCAACAATATAGATAGGGTCACTATGTGAAGTAGGACGAGAGGTCTCGACACACCCCCCCTGGTCTATGGCAACATCAACTATAACCGAGCCCGGTTTCATGCTCTTGACCATGTCTTTGGTAACCATAATAGGCGCCCTACCCCCTTTAACTAAAACACCCCCGACGACTACATCTGCCTCTTTAACGGCATCGGCAATGTTATACGGGTTTGAAGCCAAGGTCTCAAAACGGCCGTGTAACACCTCCTCCAAGTAACGCAAGCGCTCAAGATTTCTGGTGACCATGATAACGCGAGCCCCCAGACCGAGGGCCATCTGGGCAGCATTAGTACCAACGACACCACCACCAATAACGGCCACAGTAGCCGGCGGCACCCCGGGGACACCACCCAGCAATTTCCCACAGCCTTTATACATCCTTCCCAGATATTGAGCTGCTACTTGAATGGCTAGCCTTCCGGCAATCTGGCTCATTGGATTAAGCAAGGGGGTACTGCCATCAGGTAGCTCAACGGTCTCAAAGGCGATAGCAACTACTCCCCTATCCATAAGGACGTGCGTTAGTTTTTCTTCAGCAGCCAGGTGAAGATAGCGAAAGTGGATTTGGTCTTTCTTCAGTAGTGGATACTCACTGGAGATAGGTTCTTTGACCTGATAAATCATCTCTGCCCGGTCATAGAGTTCCTCAGCACTCTTAACGATAGTAGCTCCAGCCTTGACATACTCTTCATCAGCAAAACCGCTTCCACTTCCAGCCATGGTCTGAACCAATAGCTGGTGGCCAGCTTTAGTAAGCACTCCTACTGCCGTAGGTGGAGCACCAACCCTGTACTCCTGGGTCTTTACTTCCTTGGGAATACCAACAATCATTTTTTTAACCTCCTTATTCCTGCGCATTCCCCGTCACTATTTACCCCTTTGGTTACAAACCCTGCCCAGCCACAAGATATCACGTCAATACTTACCATATACGGTTAACTTACTACTTCATGTAAAATCTGCCCCAGCGGTACTGTGCCGACACTGGGGGCCTGGAAAGGAGACAGTTAGTATTATCTAATATCACGAAAACCAGATTTTGTCAACCCGTTGTTCTCGTCCAGATGGTTAGTGACACATGCCCTCCTTTTGCCAAACGATGAGTATTGCTAACCGTGATTTAATTTGGGTCTGATGCGATTAAAAGGGTGTTTTGTGGTGCATAAGGGGACCGGCGTATTGAAGAGCCCTCGTGAAATCCACCTAGCCCAACCTGGCACAATTATACTATATGGATGCATCCAGTGCCATGAGTTCAACGGAAAAGCCGGTCAATCCATATAGCCGAGGGCCTGTTGCTACCGGAGTTTGAGGCAAGCAAGGAGGTCAGCAGAGGACACTGACTCAGATATAGCCAGCGGGTCAAGGCTCACCTTTGTGGTGGTAAAGAAGGTGCAAATCCTTTTTGGAGAACCAGGGCTCGACTACTGTTACCCAGTTATGTGCCCTTGTAATAGGCAACTGCTATAGCCAGACTGGCAAGAATAGCACCGGTCCCTATTTTGGCTAGGGTTAGGCGAAAGTTACTTGGTTGTGGCGCCCGCTCAGCCCCACGGCGCGTTATCCAATCCTGGCGATTAAGGGTTAACAGCGCATAAATCTTGATAATTGCCATGGTGAAGTTGGCGAAAACATAAGCCGGCACAAATCTAAGGTTGCGTCGGCGTCTAAGCCAGTTAGGTAGAGTTCTTATGCTGCGACTTAAAAACCACCAGACAAACAGGATAGCAGCTGGGATCCATAGGTGAAAGACAAGTGAGAGGACAAAATAGATCCAGCTCAAGCTCAAGGTAAATGGAGAGATTAATCTATCAACCAAAACAAAAGTTAGGAACGGGTGTTTCCAAACCCAGCCTTGCCAAAGAGCTCGCAGGTCTGCCCGCCAGGTGTTTCTTGACCAGCGGGTTCGCTGTTTGAAAAGCGTAGATAGGTTAGCAGCTCCCGGGGTATAAACTCGCGCAGCGTGTTGATAGCGACCTTTCCAGCCATCTGCCTCAATCAGGTAGGTGAGTCTTTTATCATCACCACCAATGCACTGCTTTCCCCAGAAGGTCTCATTTACCATATCATCAACCACCGGCAAGAGAGCCTTTCGACGATAAAAGGCGGTACGACCAGAAAAGCAGGTTAAAAAATTGCCGGCAGCATTCAGAGGTATCACTTCATCAAAGAACCTCAGGTCGAGCTGAATATCAAAGATATTCTGGGCTAAGGTCTGCGGCTTAAGGATATTCTGGCGGACGGCAGTTCCGCCAACCTTCGGGTCGGCAAAGGGGCGGAGGGCTTCTATTAGAACTGACTTGCTCCAGACAACATCACTATCAACCAGGGCAATAATCTCTCCCTCGGCTGCCCTAATGCCGTCAGCCAGAGCTGGTCTTTTGCCCGGCTTCTCGGTGACAATCAGTTTGGCTTGGTCAAATTGGTGGCTAAACTCCTCAAACTCCTCTATGCATCTTTTATCAGTGTGGTCAATGACAGCGATTATCTCCAGGGGTCTATTGGCTTTCCATGATGCCAAAGCCTGGCGAAACACCTCAGGGTCTTCGTTATACACCGGGGTTACCACGGAAACCGAAGCCTGGTATGCTTGCCTACCCGGTTTATAAAAGGTGCTTACTAGCTTTCTTACTAACCATGTCCCCCACCTCCAGAAACCGATAATACCGAGGGGTAAATAGAATGTTAGAAGTTGCAGGTAGTCGTCCACAGCTCTTGACCATTTAAGGTTAACTAAGGGAGACTTTGCCCACGGTTGACTCTAGACGCTTCTTAGCAGCCTCATTGACCTTAAGCACCGCCTGGACAAGCGGTGTTTCTATATCCTGCTCCTCCGTCCATGACAGGAAAGCGACTACATCCTTAGGCAGACAACTGCCACCAAACGGGCCTAAATCCCTTGTTCCATATAGAGGATTCCAAATTGCCTCGGCACTCTGTGCCACGAGGGGGAAAATTCTTTCGCAGTCCAGTCCTATCTGTTGACAAACCAGCCTCATCTCATTAAAGAAGGAAATTTTGGTGGCGTTGAAAAGATTATGGACAAACTTCTGTACCTCCGCCTCTTTTACCGGCATCCGGTAGATGGGACAGCTCACCCAGTAGTATACCTCCTGTAATAGGTCTCCGGAGTTTTTATCAAGCTCACCAATGACAACACTCCACGGATTTAAGAAGTCTTCCTCAGCGCAATGCTCGCGAAGGTAGTCAGGGTTTACGCAGATTCCAAAGTCACGCCCAGCACTTTTCCCCGAGGAACTTTCTAAGCTTGGTATAATGACCTCCTCCGTTGTCCCTGGGAGAACAGTGCTCCTGACAGCGACCAGGCAATATTTAGTAATCCTGGATAGCCAGCTACCTATGCTGGTAGAAGCAGCTTTAATGAAATCCAGCCCGTTTTCCGCCCTATTCAGCGGGTATGTCGGCACAGATACCATAAGGACATCAGCATCTGGCTTTGGCAGTTCGTAAACCTCAAAGGCCCGGTATCCTTCCCGGCGTAGCCGACTGACCACGGCGGGGTCTATATCTATAAAGGTCACGTCAAACCCTTTAGCCGCCAGACCCTTACCCGTAGCCTGTCCAACTAATCCCGAACCAACTATAAAAATGCTCTTCGTCACCTGTTGCCTCTGGTACTAACTTGCTATAAAGTTTAACATGTATGTGGACAATTGTCAAGATATGTAGCCTCTTGTCGGCATAATTAGATAGAATGCTGTGCACATATTGACAAAAAAAGTGACTAATGGTAATATTTTGGTTAGGGTAGCAGTAAAAATACGCAATCAAAGCGGGTGAGTAAAGATGAAAGACAGGCTGAAGACAAAAGAACAGCTCATAAGTGAATCGGTGGAAATGCGCCAACGCGTTGCTGAAGAAACCGAGCGTAAGCGGGTGGGAAAGACCATTCTAAAGGCTGAAGAATATGCTGAGAGCATTGTGCAGACGGTGCGTGAGCCACTATTGGTGCTTGATAGCGACATGAGAGTAATCTCAGCCAACCGTTCCTTCTACCAGACCTTCCAAGTCACACCTAGAGAGGTCGAGGGGAAGGTCATCTATGATTTGGGCAACCGCCAGTGGAATATTCCGAAGCTGCGGAAGTTACTAGAGGACATCCTGCCTAAGAATACTGTCTTCAATGACTTCGAGATTGAGCACGAGTTTGAAACCATCGGGCGGCGAATAATGGTCTTGAATGCCCGCCGGATATACCATGAAACCAAGCGGATGCAGATGATACTTCTCGCTATAGAGGACATCACCGAACAAAAACGGGCGGAAAAGGAGCTAAAGCAAGCTGAGGAGCTAAAGCAAGCTATACTGGCATTAGAGCGTTCCAACAGGGAACTGGAACAGTTCGCTTATGTGGCATCGCACGACCTCCAAGAGCCTCTGCGCATGGTGTCCAGCTTCACCCAGCTATTGGCAAAGCGTTATCAGGGTAAGCTGGATAAGGACGCCGACGAGTTCATTGCCTATGCTGTGGCTGGTGCTAACCGGATGCAGGCGCTGATTAATGACCTATTGACTTATTCTCGGGTGGACACGCGTGGTAAGTCCTTTAAGCCGATAGATAGCGAGGCCGTTTTTAACCAGGCAGTCGCCAACCTGCGGGTGGCTATTAAAGAAGGTGAGGCGGTAATTACCCATGACCCCTTGCCGCCGCTAATAGCAGATGACTTGCAGATAGTCCAGCTATTTCAGAACCTACTCGGTAATGCTATCAAGTTCCACGGTAAAGAGCCGCCGCGCATTCATGTCTCAGCCAAGCAGGAAGGAAACGAGTGGGTCTTCTCCTTCCGGGATAACGGTATTGGCATCGCTCCAGAATATTTCGACCGCATCTTCGTTATCTTCCAGCGCCTGCACGGCAGGGAAGAGTATCCAGGCACAGGCACCGGGTTGACGATTTGCAAGAAGATTGTGGAATGCCATGGTGGTCGCATCTGGGTAGAGTCAGAGCCAAGCAAAGGCTCAACTTTCTATTTCACTATACCAACCATTAGGAGGTAAGCAGCTATGAATAACAGAAAAACTGGTAAACCGGTGGAAATTCTACTAGTGGAGGATGACCCGGGAGATGTGAGGCTGACACAGGAGGCTCTCAAGGAGGGCAAGGTACTCAACAAGCTACATGTAACCCCGGATGGTGTAGAAACAATGGAATTCCTACGCCAAAAAGGTAAGTATGCCAAGGCACCTCGTCCCGACCTTATCCTGCTTGACCTGAACCTGCCGAAGAAGGATGGGCGCGAGGTGCTTGCTGAGATAAAGACCGATAAAGACCTAAAACGCATCCCGGTAGTAGTCCTAACCATTTCACAGACTGAAGAGGACATCCTCAAGAGCTACAACCTCAGCGCTAATTGTTATATCATCAAGCCGATTGACTTGGAGCAGTTTATCAAGGTCGTCAAGTCGATTGAGGACTTCTGGTTTACTATTGTCACCTTGCCACCGACTGGGAGGAGATGAGCAATAAAGCCGTCAAAGTTCTACTGATTGAGGATAACCCGGCATATACCCGCCTGATTCGGGAGATACTGGCTGAAGCTAAGGGCTCTCCTTTTAAGTTGGAGTGCGCCGACCGGCTGGCGACAGGGTTAGCGTGCCTTGCCCAGGGAAGGATAGATGCGGTTCTGCTTGACCTCGGGCTGCCGGATAGTCAGGGGCTTAGCACGCTGGTTAAGGTGCAGGCTGAGGCGTTAGCCGTGCCGGTTGTGGTGCTGACTGGTCTGGACGATGAGGCGCTGGCAGTTGAGGCGGTACAGGAAGGGGCGCAGGACTATCTGGTCAAGGGGCAGGTGGATAGCAACCTGCTCAAGCGCTCTATACGCTATGCTATTGAGCGCAAGCGGGCGGAGGAGAAGGCACGGCAACTGGAAACCTTAAAGGAGCTTGACCAGGTGCGGAGCCAACTACTGGCTAATGTCTCCCACGAACTGCGCACCCCCCTGACCACGATAAAGGGATACTCTACCATGCTTCTGGACTACGATAGGAGACTAGGGCGTGATGAGAAACAAGAATACCTGAGTGCCATAGACAGGGCTACCGACAGGATGACTGAGCTTGTAGACCATCTACTGGATATGACCCGCCTGGAAGCAGGTCTTCTCAAGCTTGATAAGACGCCGACCAATATCACGGCGTTGCTCCAGACCACTATCGCCGAAGCCAGGCTTAGAACACCTGGACACAAGATAGTGTTGAAACTGCCAAAGACGGCGCTGAGGTTGAACGGCGATGGCAGACGCATCAGGCAGGTAGTGGATAATCTTATTGAAAATGCCACCAAGTACTCTAAAGCGGGTAGTACGGTGACAATAGAGGCTAAAAGTCAAGATTCCGAACTGGTAATTAGCGTTGCAGACCAGGGAATAGGTATCCCTCGTGAGAACCTGGGGAATGTGTTTGACCGGATGTTTAACCTAGAACACAGGCTGACGCAGGAATCGGGTGGGCTGGGGCTGGGGCTGGCCCTGTGTAAGGGACTGGTAGAAGCACATGGTGGTCGGATTTGGGTGGAGAGCGAACTCGGAAAAGGAAGCGTTTTTCGCCTTGCTCTCCCTCAAGAGGCTATAGCGGAAGGAGAGGCTTATGGTGAAAAAGGGCAGCAGAGCAACAATTCTCATCATAGAGGATGAGGATGACATCAGAACTTTCGCCTCACGAGTGCTTGAGCTTGAAGGTTATCGTGTGCTTCAGGCTGTCGACGGCGATGAAGGCTTGAGGTTAGCCCGACAGGGTGGAATCGGCTTGGTACTGCTGGACTTGAGGCTACCTGGGCGTGATGGCTGGGCAGTACTTAGCCAGATGAAAGGCGACCCGGAACCCTCGTCAATCCCGGTAGTCGTGTTCACTGCTTCGGCTGGTGCTCCACAGCGAAGCCGGGCACTGGCGGCCGGTGCCGCCGACTATTTGGTCAAGCCACTGAGTGCTGCCAGCCTGAAGAAGGCTATTTCCCGCATCCTCCGTCAGAAAAGGAGACATTAGTATGTCATCAAGAAAAGCATCAGTGCCAGTGGTTGATGACGAGGGGGTCATCGGTGTGCCGTCAAGAAAAGCATCAGTGCTAGTGATTGATGACGATGTTCACATATTGCGCATGATACAGCGTATCCTAGAGCTGGAGGGTTACCGGGTACTCAAAGCCAGCAACGGGGAAACAGCCCTACAGGTCTTCGATGAGGAAACTCCAGAACTGGTGTTGCTGGATATCATGATGCCTGGTATGGACGGATACACTGTGTGTCAGAACATTCGCGAATTTTCGCCAGTACCGATAATTATGGTCACCGCTAAGGGTAACGATGAAGAGAAGGTTAAGGGGCTGGATGCTGGTGCTGACGACTACATTACCAAGCCCTTTTCCTCCAAGGAGCTGGCAGCGCGAGTAAGAGCCGTGCTGCGCCGGACTACGCTCTGGGATGAGCACCCCGAACTTACGGCTCATCCCAATGACTTTATAATAGATGACCTTATAATAGACTTTGCCCGGCACCGGGTCACCGTGCGCGACCGCGAAGTAAAGCTGACCGCTACTGAGTACAGGCTGCTATCTTATTTGGTGCGCAATGCTGGACGGGTGGTTACCCTAGATCAGATACTCCAGGCAGTCTGGGGAAAGGAGTACGTCGGTGAGCACCATCTCCTGAGAGTCAACGTCACCAGGCTACAGCAGAAACTGTTAATTATAGGCGGAGCCCAAATAGGGGCCACGCTTCTCGGTCTTGCCGCTAGGGGAGCTTTACGGAACTTCTTTGGTAGCTAGCCCTTGTGGACCTCCAAGTCTTATTTAAACTAGGTAAGAACGGAATCCAGGACTAATGGCAGTCCCTTTTTGTATCAAGAATAGACCGTTCCTGACTGGAATGTGAACAACCTCCCAGATTGTTCATCCTTTGGCTTTTTGGCTACGCAGCTCAGTCTCAGGCTCGACTACTCAACGAACCTTCTCCAGGCCTTAAGCCATAGCCTAGCTACCGATTCCACTACATCATGAAATATTCGGTTGGTGACGTCCTCAAACTCAGTCTTTTTGCCCGGGTTGGTGAGCATGTCATTCACGAGTCTATAAGGCGCGTCAATCCATTTTCTGGATAATGCGTAGGATGTTCTAGTAATGTAAACCATTTCTTGCCACTCATCGCCCACAGTCGGATAGATCGTGGGATTTAACTTGTACTTGTCGTCGGTATCGATCTTGATAGGAGACTCAGCTGGCAAGGATTTTACTACCTCAGCGACCGATATTCTCAAATGCTCGTGAAGCACCAGAACCTCTTTTGGTGGGAAATGGGATTCCCACAACTCCTCAATGGAAGGATGTAGCTCGCTTGGTAACCGCCCCATTATCGACCTATCACCTCCAAAGTCTCTGAAGTCACAGTGCAATGGCATGTGAGCATCTGTTATGTAGTGAGAAAGAATGAAAAACATGAGCGCAATCTGACGAGCCGAGAACAGGGGTGACAAAGAAAGGTCTTTGACCTTCTGTTGCATAAGATCGTGCTCAAAGGCTTTGCTCTTTTTCTTTCGAGCGTAGAAGCTCAGAGGATAGTCGCTCATCTTCAACATGTCCCCAATTGTATGACTGAGAGCAATTACCCGATTAGGCAAATGCCCGCCCTCGACAGGGTGTGACTTGTATGGGACTCCCAGCACTGGGGAGTCTTGCGCAAACTCCAGGCAAAGGCGTTGGCCGCTAAGTTTACTCTTGAGTTGCTCATACGGAACCTTCATCCAATCTTCCTGTGAGACTTCGAAACCTAGTCTGGTTGAGTCGCTATCCATCTTGAAGACGTGACCATAGCCCATATCAACAATTAGGGTGTCAGGCAACCAGGCGCCATCCCAGACATCAGATACATAATAAGATAGCAACTCAACTAAGCTTGGTGCTTTTTTCGAGTCGCTCACTAGTTTCAAGGCTCGCAAGGCTACCCAGGCGTGAGCTCGCTGTTTCATAACCACTTCCTCCTTCCATAACCTATCTAGATACAACTGCTGCTCAATGCCAATTATAGCTGCCTTGAAACTCGCATTCAACTGAGCGGAAATGGCAAGGTTGCAGCCATTCCTTCTCAAAGGACTAGACAAAATAGCGGTTTGTGTTACCTGCGTGCTGGGTAGAGCCTGATTTAGATATAGCCAGCGGTCGGATTCGAACCGACGACCAGCGGTTTACGAAACCGCTGCTCTACCCCTGAGCTACGCTGGCTTCACCTAAGTATAACACAAAGTTACGCCGCCGATGAATAGCATCCAAAGCTATACCTCGTTTTATTGTTCGTTAGCAACCTCACCCCCTTAATCCCCCTCATGCAAGAGACTTCATCTACCTCTTTAGGAGAGGGGGAATTGGTTATAAAAGGGAGGCTCCGCCTCCCTTTTACTCTCCGTAATACGGATATATATTCCTATCACGGGGGAAGAGATTTTAGAGAGGGGCTAATACGGGGTCCCCGCAAAAACTTTGTTTTTGTGGGGTAAAAAGCCCCTCTCTTACCTACACTCCCCCTTACTAAGGGGGCGGGGGGATAGGTTGCTAAACGCTCTCGCAATTGACGCCCAGATTGGCTTGTGATAGTATTTTTAAAATACTTTAGCTATGGCCTAGTGAGTCCTGCCAATCTGTTTGCTCCCTGGCTATTTAAGGCTATGCTTTTGGCAATAATCCTACTCAGAGGAAAGCGTTATGCCAGTAGAGAAAGAGTTAGCCAAGTTAAAACCTGAGAAAGATACATTGCTGACCATCGGCGTTTTTGATGGCGTTCATCTGGGGCACAAATACCTGCTCTCCCAGCTAACAAAGCAGGCGAAGGAGCAGGATTTGCTTAGCGGAGTGGTAACCTTTAACCGGCACCCCCACGAAGTGCTGGCACCTCAGACCAAGCTACCATTCTTAACCGACCTTGCCCAGAGAATTAATCTCCTCAAAAATGAAGGTGTTGAAGCCATCTTTACCCTCTCCTTCACCACTGAGTTGGCTCAACTCAGTGCCCGCCAATTCGCCAGCCTATTAAAGAAATACCTCAGAATGCGCGGAATGGTAATCGGACCCGACTTTGCTTTGGGTCAAACCCGAGAAGGCAACGTTGATATCCTCCGCACATTAGGCCAAGATATGGGCTTTAGTATAACCGTAATACCCCCGGTAATGATAGACGGTGAAGTGGTAAGTAGCACCGCCATCAGAAATGCCCTGGCTAATGGAGATATGAAGAGGGTGCTCAACCTGGTAGGCCGCCCCTTCAGCCTAAACGGACGTGTAACCAAGGGGGCGGGTAGAGGTGTGAGGTTGGGGTTTCCCACCGCCAACCTAGATATAGACCCAGGGCAGGCTCTGCCCGCTGACGGAGTTTACGCTACCTGGGCCGACATTGATGGTCAAGCCTATCAATCAATGACCAATATTGGCCGGCAACCTACCTTCGGCGGCAGCCAGCGTGTTGTCGAGGTCTACATCCTTGACTACCATAGCAACCTGTATGGGCGCGAGCTGAAAATTGACATCATGGAGCGACTCCGCGGCGAGAAACAATTTGACACCCCTGAGGAA
>Ga0172362_10004480_pt1 | contig 12109 bp, 15 predicted proteins | sample LakKivs1_kivu2a2_FD_114534 | JGI IMG/M metagenome (GOLD analysis project Ga0172362, IMG submission 114534) | Sediment microbial communities from Lake Kivu, Rwanda - Sediment s1_kivu2a2 | ecosystem: Environmental > Aquatic > Freshwater > Lake > Sediment | place: Rwanda: Western Province, Lake...
TATTCTTTGACTTTTGGTGAACGTGATGAATCTGAATATGCTAAACGAATTGCGGATTGGTGTGATGTGAAGCTTGTTATTAAAGAAATGACTCCGAAGAATAGTATGGACTTAACTGAGGAAACCGCGCTGTGCATGCGTGCTCCTGTTGATTCAACGTGGGGGCTTTACACATCCAAACTTTGTGAGCACGATGGAACTAAAAAAATTTTCAGTGCATTAGGGCTGGATGAGCTGGCTGGGGGATATCCTCCACATGTCCGTGCAAGTGACAAGGATTTCTTTAAAGTAGAAGCGGATCTGCTTTGGAGATGTCAAAGCTATTATGTGTGGTCGCAACTCTCCCAAAGCAAAAATTATGTAGAAGTTAGATTTCCTTACCTTGATTCAAAGTTGATAGCCATTTGTAGAGGTTTGCCACGGTCTCATAAGTGTGTGGGTCAAGAGACAAAAGTTCGAATTCGTGAAGAGTTGCATAAGCAAGCTCTTATTCCAGAGGAGAATATTGAGGCTGGTAGGATTGTAGGGACGAAGGCTGGGTTCATTCCAATTTTGGAAGATTGGTTTAGGCGTGGATACAGTGATTGGTTTGATGAAAATATTCCACCGAAGGCGTTTAACTTTTTGGAGCGTTTACTAACGAGATTTATTCTGGGAAGAGGGCGTACTCTAGAGGGGAGATTGCAACGCAAGCTTAGGATGGCGACCTTGAACACCTTCTATGGTTTATTAGATGAAGGCAAATTTGTGCTTGAAAACGAAGGTGAACGGGAGAAGATTATTTAAGGATGCATTGATTTTTCATAACACGAGCTACGTATTAGTTGGATGACTTATGAAAGTTCTTTTAATTTCTGCGTATTTTCCCATGAAGTTAGATGATCCGGCACGCTCGTTTGTGCGTGATGAAGCGTTTGAACGTTCAAAACCTGTTGTTGACGTTTATGTGGCTCGTTGGAGATATGCTGGCCGTTTTTTAGTACAATGAATTCGGTTGTTGATGGGGCTGACTAATTTGTTACTGTTGTGGGTTTTGAAAGTTTTTCCAGAAACTTTATTAAATTAGGTTCTTTTGAAAGTGTTTTCGTAGGGACGTAACGTTGAGAATATGTTATCTCGCTGGCGGTCGAACTGTTCATACGCAGAAGTGGGTTAGGTTTTTTGCCGAGAGAGGTTATGATGTTTATCTAGCAACTTTTAACGAAACAAGTCCGATTGAAGATGTAAAAGTTCGAAAGTTGACGTATTTTTGAAAATTGGCGTATCCATTCAGAATATTGACGGTGAAAAAAACTGTTAAAGAGATAAACCCAGATATTTTGCGGTTCAGTAATGGTGCGGTGTTGTCTGGGCCTTCGCTTACCGTCATTTTTAAGGATTTCGATTTTAAACTTTTTTTCAACTTTTCAGGATGGGGATGATTTGTTGCTGGTTAGGGTGATAAAGGGTAAGACCTATGTGGATGAGGATGCAAGGCGGTTGCGTAAGATTTTAGAGGATGTTATAGGGGAAGGTGTGGAGATAAGGTTTAAGTTTGTGGATTTTATTTCTCCGACGAAAAGTGGAAAATGGGGGTTCATTATATCTCATGTATAGTTATTTTTCTTGAAGGGTTGGAGGGTCGAAAGTGTGCGCGCTAAATCTTAGAATTGTTGCGTGTTAAATGAGCTTTTATTAAGTACTGGTTGGTTATGTTTTGGCAGTAGATGTGGCGGGTGGAATGTGTGGCTGATGGTATTAGGTTGGCTTTTTTAGCTAACGGGGGAAGTGTGCATACTGAGAGGTGGTTAAGGTATTTTGTAGGTAAGGGATACGATGTTCATCTGATAACTTTTACGGCGAAGCCTATCAAAGGCGTGAAAATTCATGAATTAAGATATTTTGGAAAGTTTGCTTATCCTCTGAGGATATGGAACATAAGGAAAACGGTTAAAGAAATCGATCCTGACATTTTGCATGCACATTACATATCTCATTACGGGGTCTACGCTGCTTTGTCTGGTTTTCATCCTCTTGTCTTAAGTGCGTGGGGAAGTGACATAACGACTGATCCTCAACGATCCCGAATCAAGAAACTTCTTATTAGATTTGCGTTGAAAAAGGCTGATCTTGTTCATGTCAGTTGGGAAACAGGGAGAAAACGATTGATCGAATTGGAGTGTGACCCAAGGAAATTATTCATGCGGGAATGGAGTGTTGACACGAATAAGTTTTCACCGAAAGCTAGATCCCAATCCCTACGAAGACGTTTGGGAATAGACGATGTGTATTCGGTGATTTGTGCTAGGTATTGGGTACCACTGTATAATGTAGAGGTCTTCGTTAAGGCTGCACCTTTAGTGTTGAAAAGAATGAAAAATGTGAAGTTTGTTATGTTAGGAGGAGGCCCCCTCGAATCTAAATTGAAAGAGTTAGCTAGACAGCTAGGAGTTTACGAAAACATAGTGTTTGTAGGGTATGTTCCTGACGCGGAGATGCCTGTGTATTTAGCAAGTGTCGATGTGTACGTTGATTCTGCTTGTGACTATAGGCCTGACGAGTTCGGCAACGTTGTAGTGGCTCGTGGGGCGGGAGGAATAGGACAAACTACGAGACAAGTTATGTCTTGTGGAACCCCTTATGTTCTCAGCGATACTGTTGGTATAAGATCGATTGACTATTTGCACGGTTTGTTGTATAAACAAATGGATCATCGAGATTTGGCTAAAAAGATAGTTTATCTTTTAAGTAATGAGAAGCTTAGAAAAGAAATCGGAGAGAAATCGAGAAAGGTTGCTTTTGAGATTTTCGATGTGGAGAAAACTATGAAATCGTGGGAAAGTGTTTACCATGAGCTAAAGGGTTCTAGTAGATTTGAGAATAAACTTAAATCAGTTGGTTGAAAAATTAAAATTGTGTTGTGTTTATGAATAAGATATGCATAACTTTGGATATTGATTGGGTGCCTGACAAGATCATTGAGTATGTAGTTGAACTTTTGGAAGGGTATCAGATAAAAGCTACATTTTTTGCTACGCATGATTCGGCTTTTCTAAAATCATTAGATAGGAAAAAATATGAAATAGGAATACACCCAAATTTTGAGGACCGCAATGATTATAATAAAGTTGTCAGCGACCTCAAACGGGTTTATCCAGAAGCAATTGGCGTACGTGCTCACGGTCTTGTTCAATCAACTAGAATATACAAGCTTTTCATCGCTAATGGCTTGAAATATGACGTAACCACTTATGCTCCATTGGCAGAGAATCTTCATCCTTGGATACGGCTCAAAGAACTTGTTGTTATCCCCTTTTACCTTGAAGACGACACATTGTTTCTTGATGAAGCCAATTTTACTCTTTCAGATCTGCAAATACATAAAAAAGGACTGAAAATCTATAATTTTCATCCAATACACATCTTTATGAACACAAAATCAGATGAGCATTATAAAAAATATAAGCAATTTTATCATGAACCAGACATTCTGATAAACTATAGGGGAAAGGGTAGGGGAATTCAAACTCTTTTTATAGAACTTTTGCAGCATCTTCAAAGAATAAATTCGTGTACATGTACTTGTAAAGAAATATACAAAGAATATTTAATCCGAAGTGGAATGTTATGAATACTACAAATGTTGACATTGAGAGAAGACGAAGGGTTGTGAAGAGAGCTATAGAGAAATTCAATTTAAATCTTAAGGGATTGACTGTTTTCACGGAAGCGGCTACAGGTAATTATCTGTACACTCCAATTATATCTGCTTTGGCAGGTTCTAATCGTGTGTTTGCTGTGACAAGTGATTCGAAATATGGGAAAAAAGATGAAGTAAAGGAACAAACTCTGAAAGAGGCGAAGGAATTAGGAGTTGAAGATAAGATTACTGTTCTTTTTGAAAAGGATATAGATTGTCTGAGCAAAAGTGACATCATCACCAATTCTGGGTTTGTACGACCCATTACAAAGGAAATGGTTTCATCTATGAGGTCAACAGCGGTGATTCCATTAATGTTTTCAGCGAAGGATTTTCGAGCAGAAGATATTGACTTAGAAGCGTGCCAAGATAAAGGAGTTATTGTTTTGGGTGTGAATGAACATTATCCTTTACTCAACCTGTTTGGTTCGGTTGGATTTTACATGTGCAAACTTTTATTTGAAAAAAACTTTAGTGTTTTCAAGAACAAGTTATTATTAATCGGAAGTGGAGATTTAGGTAATTACCCAACCGATTTTTTCATCAAAAACAATGTTTCAATTGATAGGGTAACATTCGATGATGATGTTCCTGAACATCAAAAGTCATTTGTACACAGTCGTGATGAAGTCATTAAAAGTTTAAGTTCGTATGATGCAATTATTATCGCTGAACTCTCTCATAACATTGATATACTGTCTGATAAGGGCTTCATTCCAGTAGGCATACTAAAAAAGAAAAATCCTTTAGTTCAAATAATCCATATCACAGGCTCGATTAGTAAGGAGGATGTTCTTAAAGCGAATTTGGCATTATACCCAGAGGATATTAAACCATTTGGGTATATGTCGGTTTGTTGCGATTATTTAGGACCAAACTGTACAATAGAATTGAATACCGCAAGTTTGAAGGTGGGTGAAGTGGCAGTTAGATGCAGATTGGAGGGTATAAGCATCAAAGAGACTATCGATTACTGCGTGAAGAACAGCCCAGCTGAGAAACTTGAAGGAGACTAATGAATTGAAATCTGACGTGGAACTAGATGAGGAATCAAAGAAATTACGGGAACAATTGAAGAAATTACATTTCAAGCTAAGGGAATATACAAAGAAAAAATATAATCGTATAAATCCTTTTGTTGAGGACTTGTTCGACTGGAAAGAAAAAGGAGCTTTTTGGGGTGGTAAGAACGTTACAATATACGATTCAACAACAATTACGGGGGACGTAGTCATAGGAGATAACACGTGGATAGGACCTTTTTGTAGCATCGATGGGACGGGTGGACTAAAAATTGGGAGGTACTGCGTAATTAGTAGTGGGACGCGAATAGTCACTCATGATACTGTAAAATTCGCGTTGTCCGGCGGAAAATGTGAATATGAGTATAGTCCAGTTGTTATTGGAGATTGTAGCTTTATAGGCGTAAATTCTGTAATTTTAAAGGGATCAAGAATTGGAAAACATTGCGTAGTGGGAGCAAGTAGTCTTGTGAACAGAAGCTACAAAGATTTTTCAATAATTGCAGGAGTTCCAGCGAAAAAAATAGGGGAAGTTATTATTAAAAATGGCAATGTAATATTGAAGTATTTTAAAAAACATGTGCCAAACAAGAGTTAAGAAAAAATGATTCTGATTGAGCAATTGAAGAACGAAGATATAACTGAGTACGAAAATTTGGTTAAAGCTTCAAAAAATGGGGTGCTATACCACAGTATTAAATGGAAACAAGTTTTGCAGCTTTTTACAAACGCTGAACCTCTGTATGTTATAGCGAAAAAAAACGAGAAAATTGTTGGAGCTTTACCTGCTTTCATGAAGCGAAATAACAGATACGGTAATGTATTGAACTCTCTTCCATTTTACGGAAGTCACGGTGGACCAATAGTTTCACCATATTTGAATGAAAACGACAGGATTCGAGTCAAAAAAGCGTTGCTTATTGCTTTTAAGAGATTAGCCAATGATAACGATTGCATGTTATCTACATTAATTACAACTCCGTTTGAAACTGATTTAACTATCTTTAAGAAGGTCTTAAAGCCAGATTTCACAGATTCACGGATAGGACAAATAACCACCTTTAGAGAGAAAATAACAGATGTAGAAAACGAAATATTGTATAATACAATTGAAAAACGATGTAGAACAGCCATCAGAAAGGCACAAAAAAGCGGGGTTAAAGTTGAGCTTGCAGAAGACCTCAAAAGCATGGAAGATTTAATTGAAATGCACAAAAAAGGGATACTGGCTAAAGGCGGCACGCCAAAACCAGCTAGATTTTTTAAGATAGCAACGCATGTTTTATCTAAGAATAAATCATTCAAACTTTTGCTGGCTAGAAAAAACAGAGAAATCGTAGGAGGTCTGTTGCTATTCTATTACAAAAACATAGTGGAATATTACATTCCTTGTTTCAAAACTGAATTTAGCGAACTCCAACCTCTTAGTTTGTTAATTTATGAAGCTATGAAAGACTCTATCAAAAATGGTTATAACATATGGAATTTTGGCGGAGGAGGAAGACTGTCTGGAGTTTACAAATTCAAAAAAAGTTGGGGCGCAAAGGAATATCCTTACTACTACTACATAAATTGTTATGAAGATATAAACCACATTAAGATGGCTTCTGTTGAAACTCTTTTGAACGAATACAAATGGTTTTACGTATTGCCTTTTAACGAATTATCAAGCAAGTGATTTAAAAGAAATAATTGTAGGTTTGAATATTATTCGCCTTCTTAAATCTCTTTAATCGATAAGAAAAAATTAATATATGTTTTTTAATATTATTAATCAAATTTACGTGGTGATTTAACCTGATAATAGTTACTGGAGCCATCGGATTTATTGGTACATACCTGATTGACCAGCTAGTCAAGGATGGCGTTGACGTTTTAGCTGCGGGCAGAAGCGAATCTGGGAAAGAGTATTACAAAAAGATGGGAATACCATTTACGAGATTAGATATTACCCAAGAGAAAGATTTCGACAAATTACCGAAGGAAGAGGTGGACGCAGTGGTTCATTTGGCAGCGTTGTTAAGCATTGACGTATGGTCTCCAAAAGATTACCTCATGGTAAACGCTCTCGGTACACGCAATGTACTGGAATACTGTAGAAAAAACGATGTTAAAAAAATAATATATTCAATGACTCATAGTGATGTAAGCAGAGTAGAAGAAATAGTCATTACAGAAGATACGCCTAGAGCATTCGGTGGAATAATAAATTTATCTATCCCATACATAGTATCTAAAATAGCGGCTATGAACTTTTTGGAAGCCTATCACAGAGATTATGGATTGCAAGGAATAAGTTTAAGATTACCCGGAGTACGTGGATATGGTAGCCGTTTCATTTCTTTTTGGGAAGGAGTACCCCATCTGAACGCCTTCTATAAATTCATTCAGAAAGCAATGAGAAGCGAGCCTATCGAAGTATGGGGCGAGCACAAAACGGTTAGGGATCTGATATACATCAAAGATGTTGTTGCAGGCATCACATGCGCATTAAACAGCAAAAACGCCGTGGGTCTTTACAACATTGCTACGGGAAAAGGGTTGACGATAGAACAAGAAATCAAGGCTATCATCCAAGTGTTTTCTCCACCAGATAAACCTTCAAAAATCATTTACAGACCAGAGATAGAAGAGGTGCAAAAAAGGAGCTACATTTTCGATATAAGTAAAGCAAAAAAAGAATTAGGATACTACCCCAAATATTCTTATGAGGATGCGTTAAGAGATTATAAGAAAGAAATGGAGAGTGGAAGATTCAACCATTTGGTCTTAAAACAGGAACAAATTTTGAAGAAGAAATATGGAAAAAGTATTAGAGATATTTTTTAAATTTAACTTCGAAAGATTAGTAAGTTAAAAGTGTATTGAACTCCTATCGACGGGAAAATCGCTATGAATCAAGAAAGTATAACTGACAAGATAGTTATTGTTACTGGCGGTGCAGGTTTCATAGGAAGTCATCTGTGCGATAAGCTACTCGCTTCTGAACCTAAAGAGATCATAATCATAGATGATTTCTCTCTTGGTAAAATGAGGAACATCGAACATTTGTTGAAAAATCCGAGAGTTAAGATGTACAAGCTTGATGCTTCAGATTATCAACGAATGTCTAATATATTCAAAAAGGAACACATCGATGTGGCCTTCAATTTAGCAGTTGTGCCGTTGCCTAGATCTTTAGAAGCTCCCAAAGAGGCAATCGACAAAAACACTCTAATTACAACAACTATGTGCGAGCTCTTACTACATAAACTCTACCGAACTCTAATCCATTGCTCCTCCTCTGAAGCCTATGGAACAGCGTCATACGTTCCGATGGACGAAGATCATCCGGCAAAGCCCCTTACTCCTTATGCAGCCAGTAAGATAGCGAGTGATCATATAGTATTGTCATACCATAGAAGTTTTAATGTTGATGTGGCAATAGCCAGACCATTTAACGCTTACGGCCCCCGTCAAAACGAAGGTTCTTACGCGGCGGTTGTTCCAATAACAATCCGCAGAATTCTGACTGGAAAACCCCCAATAATCCACGGCGACGGACTTCAAACAAGAGACTACACATACGTAGAGGATACAGCAGAGGCAATAATTAAGGTATACAAAGTTCCTTCAACCAGAGGAAAAGCCATAAACATTGCAACAGGCAAAGAGATCTGCATAAAGGATCTAATCAATCTAATCGCCAAACTTACAAATTATAAAGGAGAGATCATTCATGCAGATCCAAGACCAGGAGATGTGCGAAGACACAAGGGAGACATCTCTCTAGCAAAGAAGCTACTAGGCTACTCCCCAAAGACCGACTATGAAACTGGTCTCCGAAAAACCATAGACTGGTACAAGGAGCAACTATTTAAAAAAAGGAATCACGCATGACAACAAAAGAAAAAAGAATAAAACTGATAGAACCCATCGTCGGAGAAGACGAACTACAAATGATTCGAAAGGTGCTAGAATCTGGCTGGTTAACAGAGGGGCTGGTGACAAAAGAATTCGAAGAAAAAGTCAAAAAATTTGTTGGCGTAAAATACGCTACGGCAACTACGTCTTGTACCACAGCCTTCGAATTAGCTCTAAGGGTGTTAGACATAGGCGTGGGGGATGAGGTGATTGTGCCCAACTTTACGCATCCTGCAACCGGGAATGTCGTTAAGTGGATAGGTGCAGAACCAATACTGGTTGATGTAGACCTATTCTCCTACAACATTGACCCAGAAGAAGTAGAAAAAGCCATCACTAAAAAAACACGATGCATAGCCCCAGTATCATGGGGTGGAAACCCTATAGATATGGAACCATTGTTAGAACTAAAAGAAAAATATAACTTGTTTATTGTGGAAGATGCCGCTTGCAGCTTGGGCGCAGAATACAATGAAAAAAAGACAGGAACATTGGCTGACATCACTTGTTTCAGTTTTCATCCGCGAAAAATAATAACAACTGGTGAAGGTGGAATGGCAGTTACCAATGTCGCTGTCTATTCAGAGAAACTTGAAAGCCTAAAAAAATTTGGCGTGGAGACACAGGCTGATGGAATCAGGTTTGTTCGATTTGGAATCAATTACAAGTTAAGTGATGTTCTAAGCGCTATTGGAATAGAACAGATGAAGAAAATCAATGAGATAATTAACAAAAGGATTGAATTAGCTAACTACTACAACAAGTTGCTTGCCAAAATAGATTTAATTAGGCCTCCAGAAAAAAGGAAAAATACCAAGCACATCTATCAGACTTATGCGGTATATATAGAAAGAGAAAATGTCAGAGACAGAATAATAGTAGATCTCAAAAAGAAGAATATTGAAACACAAATTGGGACATATGCACTAAGCTTACAACCAAGTTACAGAGGAGTCAAGAAAATTGGAAAGTTGGAGAGATCAGAGAAGTTATATAGAAATTTGCTGGCGCTGCCGATGTGTCATTCCATGACCAAAAGAGATCAAGAACGTGTGGTTTCTGAAATCAGCGCTCTCCTCAAAAAATACTGATGCTCTTCTCTAAGACGACTTCAAGAAGAATTTGAATGCTTATGATTGTATTTTGCAGATTTAGAAGAGATGGAAACATGTCTGAGAAGAGCGTTCAAGGAATTATTTACGAATGTGCCAAATGTGGTGACAAGGTGCCACTGGAAGAGTTGAATTTACTCAGTGGCAAAGTTAAGTGTATAATTTGTAGATAATGCGCCCACTCAAAAATGCACACGGCGAATTTTTACAGACCTTCATCTTGTTCAGGCGTCAATGTTTTCTGTTTTTTATTTTTTCAATTTCTCGCTTTATGTCTTTGTTTTTGATTTCTTGTTTTCTTTTTCCGTTAGACTTCAAGAGCAACCTGATAAACTCGGAATCGTAATTTTTCAAAAGCAGCTCTGCACTTGGAATCAGATAATGCTCGCCAATCACGTCTGGAAACATTATTGGTCTATCAAACCTTACACGATGCGTATCCTCCAAAAAATCCACGATCCCGTCAAAATCCGCCCCTAAACTTCTGCTAATGCGGTGCATCTCTTGAAAACATGCAATCATCCAAGCCCTATAAGTTGTGTCAAAGAGTTTTGCTAGCTCTGTTTCAATAGGACTTTTTAAAATCTTAACTTTTAGGCCTAATTTTTCAAAGTGTTTTCTGGCAGCATTTGCAGCCTCTTTTGTTGTTCCGCCAATGTATTTAGTCCAGAAAAGCATGTCTTTCTTCATGGCCTCCAAAGACTTGTGCATACCGCGTACCGTAGAATGGACTATTGGAACCTTGGATATCTCGTAAATTTTCTGTGTTGTGCCCGGAGGCACGATACTTTCTATTATTGTAAGTTTATGCTCAAACTTTTTTTATGTAATCTAAAGTTGCTTGCATAAATTTCTCCTGTTCCTTGTAAGAGTAACAAATATGCATTACATCAATAATTTCGGGCAGTTCCACATAACCAGCCACATTTCGCATTTTTTGCTCGTCAGAATCAAAACCATATACATCAAATTTTTCGTTTTCCTTAAATAATCCAAATAATGCATGACCAACCTCGCCCAAACCAATAATCAAAACCTTTTCCTTCAGCAATACACTCAACGGAAACATCTAGAATGTTAAATGTTACATATAAACTTAATTTTTATACGTATAAACCGATCTCCAAATCCATCAACACATATTTGACTTCAAATAGAGGGGCCTGCACCCGTTGCACGCACACGCAAGCACCTAAACAAACCAACACCCAATACTTAAGAACCCATATTAGCCCTTGTTTTAGGCACACCCACATACCCCCCTTTTATGAGCGTCTCAAGCTTCTCCTCCAAATCCTTAATCCTTCCCCTCTCCTCCTCACTAAGCATTCCCTCTTTCTCAAGAATCTTTTTCACCCCGCCCAAAAGCTCAAGATAAAGCGGCGTAAAAGCTTCTGTCCAATATCCAGGATACATCTTGTAAAGATAAGGATTCGCTTCCACAGTTATATCCACTTCAGACTTCCAAAGGGAACTACCTTTCATATGAAACCACCCAATAAGACAAGCAGTTGGAACGCCCACAATCAGTGCAATTACCGCAAATAACCCAAAATGCGGAAACACAGTTTGCAGCATAGGCATATTGGTTATTGCCAAATAATACACAGTAACAAGTGTCGTTGCAAAACCCAAAAGAAAACTCAAGTAAGTACTGTAACCAACTCTAAAATAATACCACACCCTAAAAATAAACCTTGAACCTTTCATTTCAATTCCTCACAACCCCCTACTTCAACAACCAAATATAAAAACTACACTCTCATCAATCAATTTCCCAAATTCTATCCTTTTCTGAAAACTTGATTATCCTTCGTTCGCCAAAGTCTTCTAAAGAGGAATAATTCAAACGCACAGGCTTTTCTTTATCATGATGGGCGCTGTTGGACTATGCGCGGCAGTATGTTTCGCAGCGAAGAGCTACAAGGTCGCAGCATCTGAAATAGACACAGCAAAAGCAAACTGAAAACTTATTATCGTCTTTCTTATTTAGAGTCTTCTAAGAGATGATAGAACATATGCGTAAAATTTCTTTCATCGGCATGGGTTATGTTGGCCTTTGCACTGCTGTATGTTTCGCAAACAAAGGATTCAAAACCATAATCTCAACGAACGACCCCCAAAAAATAGAAACGATTAACAAAGGAATCCCCCCATTCTACGAACCCCAAGTTGAAGCTTTACTCAAAAAAGTCATAAAAAACAAAAATTTAAAGGCCGTTGTTGGACGAAAAGAAGCTATTCTAGAAACAGACATTTCATTCATAACAGTTGGAACCCCGTCAAACCCCGACGGAAGCGTCAACCTTAGATTCGTAGAGGAAACCTCTAAGGAAATAGGAAAAGCACTAAAAAAGAAAGAAGACGGCCACCTCGTAGTTGTAAAAAGCACA